>Ga0256830_1000103_pt1 | contig 73732 bp, 58 predicted proteins | sample 128326metaG_FD_190537 | JGI IMG/M metagenome (GOLD analysis project Ga0256830, IMG submission 190537) | Hydrothermal vent microbial communities from Lau Basin, Pacific Ocean - 128-326 | ecosystem: Environmental > Aquatic > Marine > Hydrothermal vents | place: Pacific Ocean: Lau Basin | collected... | reverse complement strand
TTTTTTAAAAAAGACTTATAATCGTTTTTCATGATGGCTTACACTCCTTTTAAACCCTGCTTTAATCGTTTTTGAATATAGCCAACTAATTAATACAATCGGTATGTTTAAGTATCGGTAGTACGGGAGAAAAGTTAAAGGAGGTTTCGGATGCGTTGTTGTATGCTATGCAAAACTATTGACAGAGCCAGTTGCACCACCTAAAAAACTAGACAAAATGGATTGCTTGCACAATTTAGGCTTGGACGGGTAAACTCAACTTTTACTCAATTTGGATTCTAACAAAATGCCAATTATATGACAGAGAACCTGCTACCATGACAACATCAGCAAAGGCGTGCCTGGATCAGCTCTACCTGGACTACAATTTCCAGGAGCGTATGCGTCACGATCCAATAGAGCTTGTGCATAATTATAAAGATCCAAGAGACATAGAAGTTGCCGGACTTATAGTGGCGGCTCTTTCGTACGGCAAGGTATCTCTTTTCAAGCCGGTGGCGGAGCGAATACTCAAGATTATGGGAGACTCGCCTGCAGAGTATATCTCATCACTGCGGATTGAGAGCGTTCGGAAAAAGTTTTTTATGGCAGGCATTCGTTACAGGTTCAGCAGGGAGGATGATATTCTGGCCTTTCTTTTGGCCCTTTCAAGGGCGTTTTTGAGATTCGGTTCACTTAAGGCTCTTTTTTTTGCGGGTTTATCGGAAAAGGATGATGATGCTGGGTCAGCAATTGGCATGGCGATTCAAAAACTCAGACAGACTGATCTAACGGATGTTTACGGAGAAGATATAAAACCTCCAGGATTTCTGCATATGCTGCCCACGCCCGCTTCGGGCGGCGCCTGTAAGAGGATGGCTCTTTACCTGCGGTGGATGGTTCGTGACAGGGATATAGATTTCGGTGTATGGAAAGAAATGGGCGCGCAAAGGCTTGTAATCCCTCTTGATACGCATATCGCCAGGATATCCAGGTGTCTAGGCTTGACTTCAAGGAAGAGCCGTGATTGGAAAATGGCTATTGAAATCACCAAGTCACTGAAAAAATTTTCCCCTGTGGATCCGCTTAAATACGACTTTGCTCTATGCCACCATGGAATTTCCGGCCTCTGCCCTTCGAGGCCGGACAGCGGCTCTTGTTTAAACTGTGTTCTAAGTTCGATTGCGCAGCAGTCAGGTTAAGTTAATTCCAAAATTAAGTAGGCTGGGTGCGGAAGACGTTCAGGAATTTTTAGTGAGTTTAGTTTTAATCCGAATTTTAATTCCACTGATCGAAAGGTTATTGAAAGGTGATTGAAAACGGGAAGTTCTTTCAAGTATTATTAAAAATTCAACTTCAATGTTTGAGCAGTTATAATGCTGTAAACAAAACTTTTGTGAGGGACTATGTATGTATAAAATATATTTTATTGTGGCCAGCCTGGTAAGTATAGTGCTTTTGCCGCTATATTCGATTGAAGCCGTCGCATCAGAAGAAAATACGGTAGAAAAGAATAAGTCTAACACCAGGCTTGAACTCTCTTATGTAAGAACTTCAGGCAACACAGACACCCAAACCCTTGCCGGTAAATTCACAGCAGATAAGGAAGTTGCTGCCAACAGGTACTTTTTTTCTGGAAACGTACTGCTCGAGGAAAGCAATGGTGTGGAAACATCAAACAGATTACTTTTAGAGGGCAGGTTTGAGAGGGTTTTATCCGGAAGATTGTTTGTGCTTTTATCTACAGGTTATACTTTGGATAAGTTTTCCGGTTACAAGTACAGGTTATATGGTGGCCCGGGTGCGGGCTATGACGTCCTGGATACAAAAAAACATAAGCTTCAGAGCCTATTGTCGTTTGTGTACTCATATGACGAATTTTCCGTGGGTGATGAGGTGTCAGACAGTTACATCACTGGAAAAGCTACAGGTAAGTATCAATATATCATTCAGGAAAATATTAAATTGAAAGAGACAGTCAATTACCTTGTTTCCTTTGAACAAACCAAAAAATACTTTCTTGATTCTGAAACAAAAGTAGAACTTAAGATTAACCAGTCATTATCTCTTGGTATAAGCTATCTGGTAAATTACCAGAACCTGTTACCATCAGCCGAGGTAAGGCGTACCGATACTACATTTCTAACAACTTTGATTTTTGCGCTTTAAAGGCTGCAAAGAAGAGCCTGTAATCGAAGTCGTTTATAGATTTGCAGGTTTTTTCTTTGCCTTACGGAATCTGCCCTTTGAGGTTAGTCGAAAACTTCTCCGACTACCGTGGTGAACGCTTGATAACCTCCAGTAATACGCTTAAAAAAAATAAAACCGTTTGTCTATCTACCGTATCCCTGTTGGCATGGCTGTGCTACTTGTTTTGTGGAGACGCGGCTGCTTACGGGCAGAACTTAAATGCTGTCGATGATTTTGGAAGTGCATTGATTCCTGTCAAACGATCTATGCTTACCATTGGTGTAGGAGCTGATGGCCAAGGAACACTGGACTCATATATTGACCTTGAAATAGGATTTAAGAGCTGGCTGCTAAACTTTTTCTATGCTGAAAACAATACGCCTTACGATAAGACGAGTACCGACACCAGGTCTTATCTTTTGGGTGTTTCCAGTAATCCCATAAACGATTTTTTTATTGGTGGTGAATATGGATACTGGGGTCGAAACGGCGAACTCACTATTAATTCCCTTGCCGGAGTCATGGGGCTTAATTTCTCCGATTGGTCTGTATCACTGCTTCCACAACTACGTGCCATTAAACTGTATACCATAGGACGGCTGGCAAGCCGTATACCACAGATTAATATCGGCAGTCCTGGATATGGGGTTAATGCAACTTATTACGGGTTTGCAGACTGGATATTCTCTGCAGGCTATTTTCTTAACTATTACTCTGAAAATCTTAGGAGATTGGCTGATAGCCCACTGATTATATACATATTTTCACCCTCAACTTTGCAGCTTGCTTCCGGATTCGAAAAATCCGGGTTGACTTTTGATGCGACCTATATTCTGAACCATGGAACAATAGGAGTTGATTTGTTACGCAGCAGGTCTGCGATTGATAATTCTGTTTCGAATGTAATTGCCACAAGCGCTTCATGGGATCTCTTCAGTGCATGGCAGTTGCAGCTTCGTATAGGTGCGCAGGGCGTCTCTTATGATGATTCTATAATCTCCTTTGCCGGTCTTGCCGTAAGTTATCGTTGGTAAAAACAGACAAAATCAGAATTATTTCCTGATTTATACTTTAAAAGCAAGACCACGTTTTATTGCTTTGTCGATACCATGCCGCAAAGAGTCTGCGTGCCTGGCCGGGAGTCCTTTTATTGTCGCGAGGTTTTTGTAGGGGTTTTTTGCTATCTCCAGTATAGCGGTGTTTGGAAAGACTTTAAAGGGAGGTCTGTCAAGTTTTTTTGCCTCTGAGTCCCTGAAAAGATATATCTCACGAAAGATGGCTTTTTGTCTGGGAGTTAGCCTTTTTACCCCTTTAACAGACAGAAATGCCTTTTCCGGCGGCACCGGCTGTACGTAACGTATCTTCTCAAGCTTTGCATTCTCCCGGTGGAGATAAGACATACGGCCGAGTTTTTCGAGTTTTTCGGCTAGCAGGTTTCGAAGTGCGTGAAGGTGGTATACATCCTGGGCCGCGTAATTAATTGCATCGGTAGCAAGCGGACGAATACCCCAGTTTCTTCGTTGAAGCTTTTTGGACTTGGGAATGTTCATTCCCAGGTGCTCCATAAGAACATTGCCCAGTCCGAGTTTTCTAGAGCCCAGGATACCTGCGGCTATAGATGTATCGAATATGTTTTTAAGTCTGAAGCCGTATTGCCTGTCAAATGAGCGAAGGTCGTAATCCGCGCTGTGCAGAATTTTTTCTATTGATGGATTCGAAAATATTTCGCCTAGCATGCTGAGGTCATGCACTGCCAGGGGGTCTACCAGGGCGACAGTACCATTAGCAGCTACCTGGATAAGGCATATGCGTTCCCTGTAACGGTGGAAGCCGTTAGATTCCATGTCCACGGCTATTGATGGTTGTTTCTGGAGCGAGGTTGCCAGTTTGTTCCATTCTGCTTGGTTGTTAACTATATAAGGATTGCAGTATCCTGTTTTGGGTTCCATTGCTCTTTAATCTTTTAATTGTTTTTGCCGAATCATGGTTTCGCATCAGATTACAGAACTATTCTGTCTGAATACTTTTTTGATCAAAAACTATCATGGTTTATCAGACTTTCTTATCCAGATTTCATTGTCATCAATCATTTTGTAGAAAACAAAGTTTTTCTTTAAGTAATCAAGAACTATTGGAAACCTGACCTCATTAGAGAAGCCTTCAAAATTAAAACCACTGACTGAATCGAACCAGTCACGATTTGTATAAAGAACATACTTGATATTAGCCTTTTTTAAGTCTTCGACCACTTCCTCTTGATAAAAGGATGGCGCTGCATATATTAAACAAGGAAATCTAGTTGGTGCAGGTTGGTCAATAAAGTAATACCAGCATGCTTCATTCGTAAAAGTAAAAAACTTTTCACCTTCTTTTAAATTGTTTTTCAAAAAGGATATTGTCGCTTTATATTTGTCGAGAATAAAATCGGAATCCTTGACGTTAATAGGAAATCGTTTAGTAATCAGGTCCTTTTTATAAATCCTGTAAATACCTGCAATAGAGCTTACTACTACTACAAAAGTAACGGCATATGCGAGCATTTTTTTGAGTTTCCCCAGGCTGTCTTTCTGAAGCAGGCCATGAATGTAATGTTTTATTAAAATATACATAGAAAGGATGTAGGTTAAAGGAGAACTGTAGCCTACATGCATCCAGTCTGAACGGCCTAATGCACTTTTGTAAAAGAAGATTGACATCAGTAGTAAGCAGAACTCTATAAAATACTTTTCGATAAACTTTTTGAATGCAGTTTTGAGTTTTCTGTTGTTAAGATGGAGTTCCTGTATGAACTTATATGCAACCCAAAATGTATTTGCTGCTATCAGGACGCAAACTGTTAAGTAAGCTATGTGGTGTATGGGGTATATAAATCCACCCTGCAGTTCCCTGTATTTTGTAAGTATTAAAAAGGTGTATTCAAAAAACTCATAAAAGGCTCCACGAAACAGAACATTTAACAATAATATTGCTGATAAAAGACCACAAAATGAAGCGATTAAATAATGAGACCTGAAAGCGCTTTTATGGAAGAACATAAAGTATAAAATAGGAGATACGATTACGTATGTTGTAAAGAGATAGACGCCCCTGTCGGCGGAATAACCTAAGGATGCAAGGGGAATGAAAGAAAAGAAGAAAACAGCTATTATAAGTTTTTTGATATCCAGTTGTTTCAGCTTGGTAAAGCTATATAGCGCAGGTATTGTAACCAGGAAAGAGAATGTGGTTATATCCATGGTTTTAAAAAACATTATTCTTCTTGGAAAGCCGAATAGATGTTTATAAAAGAGGGTTAAAGTCAGGAAAACTACAAGGTAGTAGAGGTAATTTCCACGAAAAATTTGTACCAGGAAAAAGGACAGCATTATAAATAACAGTACTTTTAGAATAGACTCCAAGGCTCTTACTGAGCCGATAGATTTTCCGAAAAGTTTAAATGCTACTACTGAGCGGACAGGATTTTCAAATACCCCGTGCAAAAATATAATCTCTTTATACGGTTTTTTCCCTGCCATGTATGATACAGCAGGTCCCAAGGTTTCACCTTCATGCATAGCATCAAATGGCCCTGTAGAGCGATAATTTGGAATGTTAACCGATGATATCACTGCATAACAAAGTAAGATTATTACAAATATCTTCTTGTTTACTGATGGTAATGGTAAATCGTCTGAAATATCGTGGATAACAGTATCTGTTTTTATTCCGAAAAGGGTTTCGTTTAGCCGCCTGATATTCAGAATATATATTATGGCCAATATTACAAGCGGAAGCAGTATAAAGACTGCGAACCGTATTGAGTCATTTGTAGGATTGTATTTCGCAAGCGTGATCATCCCGACAAGTCCCCATGGATTTTTAAATGGCAGAGTTATTTGGTTCCAGAAAAGCAGACCGAGGGAGACGCCGAGAGTGAATATTGCTATTAGAAGAAGATTCTTTGTATTTTTACCTTGTTTCATAATATGTTATTATAATTTATTAACTCCTTAAATTCATATAGTAAACAGAAAGGATCTGGAATGATAAAACATATGGTATTTTTCAAAATGAATCCTGAAGTATCGGTTGAAGAGACCCAAAGACTAGCCGATAGTTTGAGAGAACTTAAAGAAACGACTGAAGGGTTAATGAAAGAATGTTTAGTGGGCTTTGACGTGTTACCTTCAGAAAGGTCATACGACATTATCCTTGATTCCACGTTCGACTCACTTGACCACTTACAAAAATACCTGGTCCATCCAAATCATATGACGGTTGTAAAAGAAATCAGACGGCTTTGCTCTTCCGTGGCCAAGGTTGACCACGAAATATAGGGCGGTTTTTACAGATCCGGATTTAAAAATTTAATTACGATATATGTCTTTTACGCTGAAAAGCAGAATCTTTGCATAAACCAGATTTGTCTTAAGATCGTTAAATGACCGTATTTGCATGATACGCCTGAATATTACCGATGGTCTGAGATAATAGCTTCTTAAGGCCCACTTCTGCGCTTTAAGAACGTCGCTTATACTCATTTGGGGCGTTTCAACAATAGCCGTGTTATATACAAAGCTGTTCCAGTCTTCTATTTTCAGGTGATCGTGCTCTACCGCCCATTTATAAAATTCTGTGCCGGGAAATGGGATAGCTACCGAGAAGCCGATAAGGTCCGGACTTATTGCTTTTGCAAGTTTTACAGTATCTTTTACAGTTTCTTTTGTTTCGCCCGGCAAACCTACCATAAAGTATCCGTGTACATTAAGGCCGGCTTTTTTGGTGGCTGCGAAGGCCGCTTTAATCTGTGGAATTGTAGTCCCTCTGGCGGCTTTGTTTAGTATTTCCTGGTTGCCTGACTCAACTCCATACTGTACCTGCCAGCATCCGGCTGACTTCATAGCTTTTAGCAGCTCTTCGTCAACATAGTTAACTCTGCCGTTACAGACCCAGGAGATTTTTTTGCTCAATCCGCGTTCTTCAATCAACTCACATATTCGCATTATCCGCTTTTTGTTTAGAGTGAATATGCTATCTCTGAAAGAGAAGTTGGATACGTTAAATTTTTTATACAGGTATTCAAGTTCATCCACAACATACTCGGGACTATGTACCCGGTAGTTATTGCCGAAAGTAACATGGACGTCGCAATATGAGCATTTATGCGGACAGCCGCGGCTTGTTGTCATATTGGCGTAGTTGCCTTTTCTGCCTCTTGACCATGCGCCGGGTGGGTTGTATTTACCCTTATCTATCGGCAGCATGTGATAGGCTGGATGAGGCAATTGATCCAGGTCTTTGAGAAGTTCGCGGGGCTTGGTCTTTTTTACTTCGCCGTTTTCTTTGTATAAAATTCCGTTTACACTGCTTAGATCCCCCCCGCTTCCCAGCACATCCACAAGTTCCAGCATTGTCGCCTCACCTTCTCCGACGACCCCTATATCTACCTCATCTTCAATAACTACATTTTCTCCAAGTGCGGAGACATGCGGACCACCGAGGACCACGTGTGTTTTAGGATTCTTTTTCTTAACGATCCTGGCTATTTCCAGGCCTTGTTTTGCCCTCGGCGTTACAACACTGACTCCCACTATATCCGGAGAATAGGCGTCAAGTTCCTTTTCAAGCTGCTGCGCATCAAGTCCTAAAACATAACCGTCAAGAATTTTTACATCAATCTTGTTTTTCTCCAGCACTGCTGCGATAAATCCAAGTCCCAGCGGCAGTGAGTTGAAATAGGGGAGCGTAGGCTTTGTCATGCTGATTGGGGGGTGTATAAGTAAAACTTTCATAAAACCTTACCTTCGTGATTTATGGGGATGGTGTAGTTGTAGTTACTACTTTCGATCGAAAAGAGCATTAATGTATCTTTTCCTATACGAACCTGGTGAAAAAATTGCTTTGGGATTTCCTGAGAATATGGCACTTGGTTCAAAATAACAATGTAAAAGACAGCCCTTGCAGTTATCGGAAAATGCCACGTGATCCCCAAGCTCTTCCCAGAGTTCCTTGAAACTCTTATTCTTATATGAATCGGTAAGTTCTCTGGAAAACTCAAAACAAGGTCCCAGTCTTCCATCCGGCGATATGCTGCACTGCATATAAATAGCAATGCATTTCATCTTCGGGACTTTAAACGTGTACATTGCGTCAAGCAGTAGGTTACTCATCATAATCGGGTAACCTTTGTCCCGTAACTCTCTTAGTTTCAATATGGTGTTTCTATAACGCTCGATGCTGCCGTAAACCTCGCCGTAACGTTTGGAATATTCTTCTGGGCTTTTATAGTCAAAGTGTGTAAGCATTGGAGAAAACGTGAGCGATTTTATGCCCAGCTTTGTGGCAGTCTCTACGATATCGTCAAGCTCATCCAATGTCAGTCTTGTTAGGATTGTATTGAATCCGACGTGTGGAATTCTCTCTACTGCGGCTTTAATACCCTCTATAACCGTATCGTCAAGAACTTTTATGATTCCAAGATCTTCAGGAACGTTCTGGTTTATGGAGTCGAACGAAAAAGTCAGTACGTCCACATTGTCCGCTATCTCATCGATTCTCTTTGATACAAGGGACCCATTTGTAACTAGTTTAGCTACCATGCCCCTTTCTTTTATTCTTTTTAGGATTTGCGGAAGATCTTTTCTTACAAGGGGTTCACCACCGGTTACGGCGTAAGCTACGCAACCTGCTTCAGCAACTTCATCGACAAGGTTGAGAACCTGCTCGCTGTTTAGCTCTTCTATCTTATCGTTCCAGACCGAACAGTAGGAGCACTTGTAATTACATTTATGGGTGATTCTATGTCCAACTTTTATTAAGTTTCTTTTATTTAAGAACTTGAACTGAACCGCTGCATTCAACGTTCTGCCTAGTTTCTTCAGCGAGAAGTCGTTACTCTTCTTTTTCACGAAACAACCTTTCAAAACTGCTTTTATTTGTGTAAAAATAGAAATACGGTTTCAGTTTTGCCGAAACCGTTTTCGTTTATTTTCCGCTGCTTATGATTTAAATTAGCATAGATAGACTATAGTGTCAAGAAAAAACAGGATTTGGAGGATATATGTCAGTGCTCCATTCTGCTTTTAATGCTTAAATGGAACGGAAACATTGAAGCTGTCTTTAATTAACAATGCCGTAATTTTATTCAGTAATAATAAATAAGTTCAAAGCGGAAAAAATCATCATTTCTAAGACTGTATAATAGGTCGTTTTTGCGCTGATTGAAAAAGGTGTATATTTCCATCTCGAACTTCCAGTTATCTCCGAGGCGGCGTCCTGCTTCAACAACCACGGCACCGGATGGGGTATCAACTTTACTTACCAGGCCGGCCAGAAGTTCTGAGCCTGCGGCATCGTTTAGATTAAGACGCATGCCGAGTATTGCGTCGTTTGAAAACGGTGTCAGTGCAGTTTCACCTCGTTCATCATAAGCCCATTCTCCTATAACGCCAAGGTCCATGCTTGTTTCTGCTATACCTACAAATGTGTACTCAAAACCGCCGGTGCCGGCGAAAAACGCATGCGCCCGGCTACTTCGGTAGAAACCCTCGAATTTTAAAAGCCATCGTCCTTCTACAAGCTGCAGCTCGATAGATGTTTGGTTGATCTGCTCATAAAAGGGTATGATGACCGGTTCACCGTTGTCGTTATAATTTAGTCGAAATACAGGTTCACGACTGGTTCCATTGAAATTGGATATACCGATATCCCATGCCCCGATAGAGTGACTGTAGCGAACAGCAAAGTCGGTGTGTCTGTTTTTGTCGGGGCTTTCGTAGACTGCATTTTGGTTGTCCACCACAAGGGAATACCTCAGTCGGCCTTTGCGCCCTGGAAAGGTGCGTTCACGGAAGTAAGGCAGCACGAACATCTCGACAACGCCCAAGTCGCGTGATTCATAAATTGGAGCAGAAAGGTGAATCATGGGCTGTCCCAGCCTGTCTTCATAGTCTATGGACTCCACGGTGTCGATCTGGTTTATGATATCCACCATGTGAACAAATTCCGTCACGCCCCAGAAAACTTTTCCGACACCCAGGCGCAGTTCCAGTGAATCTTTCACCCACAAATAGTTTAACTCGCGGATATCAAAGTGGGTGCGTTCCGGGTCTGTTCCGTCCAGGCGTGCAAAGGGAACAAAGGTGAAAGCGGACCCGTTTTGCCACTCATGATAATACTCGGCTTGGATCGCAAGTGATGCGTTGTTTTTCTCCTGGCCTGGAAACAGTGGGTCGTTTGGAAAGAACCAGCCATCCGCAGATACATAGCCTGACAGCTCATGGGTATCAGCCAAAGATGTCCAGGCTGAAAAAAGCAGAAGAGATATGATTGTTATTAAAGACTGCGCTTTCACCTTGCCCGCTTGAGGCTGTTTTTGCTGAAATCACGTGCCTTCAGCCCAACACGGAATTTATAGTTCGACCAGATAAGTCTTGTGCTCTTTCCGTTTTGATGGTTGACCATATTCATCTCATCAGGTCGCCAGTATTTACCTAGATATTGACGGTATCCTTTGAATGTAAGGGTTTTAAGGCGGGAATTTTTGCGGTCATAGAAATCGGTTTTAAGTATGCGGTACTGACTTTTGTCGATCCAGTTTACCTGCCGTGTGTAGCCTGAGTTTTTTTTGTCTACCGGGTAGCTTTCTATAACGAAACATTCCTTGCCGTCGTATGTTTCGTCTTTGATCCACTTGTAGGTATACTTCTCCACTTCCTGGCTGGAGATGTCCTCGTAGGCAAACTCGCTGCCCATAAAGGATCCGGACTTGTTTCTGGAACTTATACGCTTTACCCTTTTAAGCGCCGGCAGGTAGAGCCACTGATCGTCGTCACCCACCTTGTGTGTATATGTGAGAAAAGCAGTGCCCTTTACATCGGCAGGTGTGTCGAATATTGATAAATTTTTGTCTCCGTCACCTTTTACCTCAAGTGTACGTATACGGATTTTTCTGATGCTTTCCTGTCCGTGTTTATTCTTTAGAACCATACGCATGTCTGCGGTAAAATCACCGAATCCGGTGTCACGAAGATCAGCCTCGCGTGCTATGGCAAGACCTTTTTCCTCGGCTGTTTCCGCTGCTGCCAATGCCGTAACCACCAGCAGTAGTGACAGCATTGTTGTCAATACCGTTTTGGGTTTTAACTTGAATTTTGAGCCTGATTTACTCATGATTTTTTCTCCTCCACTTTCATCAGTAGTGTTGGTAGGAATAAGAAGTCCAGTGCCAGCGCCAGAATAATGGTTATAGCGGTCATCAGGCCCATATCTGAGTTGATTTTAAAGCCTGAAAAGGAAAGAGTCATAAAACCTGCAACCAGTACTATACTTGTTACCCAGAGGGCTGTGCCCACCGTATGAAAAGAGTATTTCACCGCTTCCTGCGGGTTCATTGCATATTCGCGCCTGGCGCGTATGTACTTGCTTATAAAATGTATTGTATCGTCCACGACTATGCCGAGCGTTAAGGCAACCAGCACGGAGATTGTCAGCCCGACCTGACCAACAATCATTCCCCATAACCCGAAGGCCATGAAGGCCGGAGCCAGATTTGGTACAAGGCTAACCAGGCCCAGTTTAAAGCTTCGCAGAGCAAATATAAGTATGCCTGAGATAAGTATCAGGGCCATGAAAGAAGCTCCGAGCATGCTGTCGATATTCCGCTTGGATATATGGGCGAACATTATGGACAGGCCGCTGCCGTAGGTGAACATCTCTTTCGGCGCATTTTGAGCAAGCCAGTTCCTGGCCTTTTCATCCATACGGCGCAACTGCTTAGTGGTCACATCCTTCATTAGGATCGTCATGCGTGTTGCGGATTTCTCAACGTTAATCTGGTTGTTCATGTCAAGGCCAAATGGAAGCGACATCTCGTATAGCAGCAGGTACTGGGCCGCAAGGTTTCGGCTATCGGGAATGCGGTAGTAGGCAGGGTCATCTCCGTGCATGCTTTTGTTCAGCTGCTTCATTGTATCGGTGATGGTGCTCACATGTACTACGCCTGGCTGTTTGCGGTACCAGTTTGCAAATTCTTCAACCTTGTTCAGGTAGGAAGGGTCGTTTATGTCTCCGGGTCCACCGGAGTTTAGAGAATATTCGATTGTGTCGAATCCTGTTAGGTTTTCTATCGTAAAATCCGTGGCTCTGCGGAATTCGTAACGCTCGTCGAAATACTGGATGAAGTTATCATCCAGCTCGATTTTAAGAGTGCCGGCTGTCAGTGCTGAAACAGTAAACAGCATACCCCAGAATAATGTTTTGCGCTTGCTTACTACAAAATCCGCCAGATGTTCCAGCGCATGAAGTTTCTGTTTACGCTTTGCCTTCACCTTTACGGGAATGACCGATACCAGGGCCGGAAGGAAGAATATCGAGTAGATAAACGCAGCTGCCACACCCATGGCAACAATGTTGCCAAGATCTCTAAAGGGAGGAGCATCAGAGAAATTCATGCTCAGGAATCCTATCACCGTGGTTATGCTTGTGAGAAAGACCGGTTGCAGATTTATTCTAAGAGATTCGATTACTGATTCGTGCCTGGTTTTGCCCTGGCGCATAAAGTGAAATACAGATACAAATATATGTACGCTGTCTGCCACGGCCAGAGTGAGAATGATTGTGGGCGAGTTGGCCGAGGCGGCGTTCAGCGATATACCGAGCCAGCCGGCCAGCCCCAGGCCTGTAATCATTGAGAAAGCAATAATAACCAGTGTGACAAGAGTTCCGCTGAATGAGCGCAGTGCCAGCCCCATAACTACAACCAGAGTCAGGTACATAAGTGGAACCAGGGTGGACATATCATCTTTACTGGCCTCGCCAAACGCCGTGTCCATTACGATTCCGCCTATCAAGTATATATCAATGTCAGGGTGTTTTATGAGGAACTCCTGAACCATATTCCTGGCGAACGCTGTTACTTCCGGAGATTCGCTTATTGATTTATCCGGTTTTATGATATTCACATTCAGGCCTGCTACATGGCCGGAAGGCGATACCAGGCGTTTGAGAAGACTTGGTTCGCGCAAAGCTATGTTTTTTACCTGTTTAAGCTCAGCTTTTGTCAGTTTTTTTGCGTCTTCAACCAGGTTTTCAACTACAAGATCGTCCCCTTCCGCATGGATATACTGAAAATTAGTTATAGAATCCACCCTGCTTGAGTATGGTATTTGCCAGGCAGCTTTGGTTAGTTCCTCCAGAGCAGTAAGTGTCTGGACAGTAAAAACATCACCGTTTTTAGGTGCGATAACAAAAAAAACGTTGTCGCTTTTTGTGTAAGTGTTTTCAAGCGCCTCTAGGGCCTGCAGCTGTGGGTTTTCTTTGCCGAAAAATATGCGGGAATCGTTGTTGAATGTCAGAAAGCGTATTCCGCTTGCAGCGGCCGCTACAGCCAGGAGTGTTACGACTATAATCCACCACCTCTGTTTTACTACCCATTTTCCGAAAGCCGTCTCGAACCTCTGCATTGACACCTCGACAGGTTATATAAGATAGAGCATGAATAGTGAACAATTAAGTAATTATTTAGATAGTGCCTGCAGATTCAGTTTAGCTTTATTTCTATATCCGCCTTACCTTTAAGCCTGGCGAGCCAGGTACTGTACCTTCTCTTAAAAGCAGACTCTCTTAGTTGATTCCTGATAATTTCTTTTTTTGCGTATATCTCTGATGTCTGGTCCTTAAAAGATTCCGCCATTATCAGCCAGACGGCATCATCGATGCTTAGCGGCTCGCTGATACCTCCTTCGTCAAGAGAAAAAGCGGCGTTTTCTATCTCTGGTAAAATTGTTCCGCGGCGGACGAATCCAAGGTCGCCCCCACTTTCAGCGGAGGGGTCTGAAGAGTAAATTTTAGCCAGTTCCTCGAAATTCTCTCCGGCTTCACAACGTTTCTTAATCTCATCAGCCAACATCATAGCCTCTTGTTTCGTTCGTTCCTCTCCATGTTTCAGACAGATCAGACGCAGCCTGGCCTCACTTTTACCCGGGACAAGCTCAGGATATTGTTCTTTCAGTTTTTTATTCACTTCTTCCTCATCCACTATGACCTTGCTTTTTACAACATCATTTACCACACGTGAAACAGTTAACTGTTCCCTAAGGTTGGATCTATATTGCTTAAGTGTAAGCTTCTGTCCCTTCAGGGTTTTAAGAAGTTCTTCGTCGTTCAATCCATATTTGGCCTTAATGTCATTAATTGCGGCGTCCACCTCGGCATCTCCTACTGAAAGTTTCAAGCGTTTAGCCTCTTGTACCTGTAGTTTGACCCTGATCATTTTATCAAGAGACTCGGATTCAAGCAGGTTTATAGCCTTATCCCTTTTTTCTGCTGGGAGTTGTTCTATGGAATCCAGCATTTGAGCCGGAATAAGCTTTCTAAGCTCGCTCCATGTTATAACCTCGCCGTTTACCACGGCCACTATGCGGTCCAACAACCTACGTGATGCTATCGAAGACTTGCAAAACGAGATCACCAAACCTAAAGCTAGAAAGAGTGTTATTAATCGCTTTATTATCACTTAAAACCTCCTTAAAATCCGGTAAAACGTATCACGTTGAGCCGCATTAAATCCGGCATTCTGTGCGGCCCTGATCAGCTGTTCCTTTGATGCACGATAATGCACACCTGCTGCTGCCACCACGTTTTCCTCTATCATGGTAGAGCCCATATCATTGGCTCCAAACCTGAGGGATACTTCCATCATCTTGATTCCCTGGGTAACCCAGGATGCCTGTACATTAGAAATATTATCCAGGTACAGTCTTGAAATAGCCAGTACACGAAGATACTCAACACCGGTAGCCGGCTTGACATTAATTTTCGTGTTAACAGGCTGAAACGTCCAGGGAATAAACGCGGTGAATCCTCCGGTTTTATCCTGAAGCCTGCGTATTGCATCCAGGTGTTCCACGATATCTTCCATCTTTTCGCCGCTTCCAAACATCATTGTAGCCGTGGATCTGATACCTTGCCTGTGAGCCTCTTCCATCAGGTCAAGCCACTCTAGGGTCTTGATCTTACGCGGACTGATAACCTCACGTATCCTGTCAGAAAGTATCTCGGCTCCTGCTCCGGGTATGGAGCCGAGGCCGGCTGCCTTTAAACGAGCCAGGGTGGCTGTTGTTGAAAGTCCTGACTGCTTGGCTAAAAATAAAATCTCCGGCGCGGACATTGCGTGAAGATTAATATTAAACCTGGCCTTTATGGAACGGAAAAGGTCTTCAAAATACTCTATGGTAAGATCCGGATGAAGTCCTCCCTGAAGAAGAATTTGCGTGCCTCCCAGCTTGATGGTTTCATCTATTTTCCTGAATATATCATCCTGACGGAGCAGGTAGCCTTCGGAGTGATTTTTCGTACGATAAAAAGCGCAGAATTTGCATTGGTTGATACAGATATTTGTGTAGTTTATGTTTCTATCTACGATAAAAGTTACAGTATTTTTTTTATGTAATCTGCGCCGGAGGCCATCCGCCATCTGACCGAGTTCAAGAAGCGGAGCGTTTTTAAGAAGCGTAAACGCTTTACTTTTGGTCAACCTCTTTGTTTTTGCAGATTTACTAACAACCATCTTATGCATACTCTTTTATTATGTTATAAAGGGAATCGCGTTCAACCGGAATTTTACCTGTTTTTCGTATAAGGTTCACTAACGCATCCTTTTCGAGTGCCTCACCGGAGGTTCCGCCTGCCATATGTGCTATCTTTTCTTCCACAACAGTGCCGTCGATGTCGTCGGCGCCAAAGGAGAGGGCCACTTGGGATACTTTTTCTCCAAGCATGATCCAGTAGGCCTTGATATGCGGAAAGTTATCCAGAAAGAGCCTTGAGACAGCGATTGTTTTAAGGTCGTCTATTCCGGATGTGAATGAGTCGATTCCCATTTCCGTATTTTTGGGCTGAAAAGCAAGCGGAATAAAAGCATTGAACCCTTTAGTCTCGTCCTGAAGGGTCCGCAGGCGCAGTAGATGGTTCACTCTGTCTTCTACTGTTTCCACGTGGCCGTAGAGCATTGTTGCATTGGTCTTAAGGCCTGCCTTGTGGGCGGCGCGCATAACAGTAAGCCACCTTCGCCCCGGAATCTTTTCCGGGCATATTTTTTTTCTGACACGAGGAGAAAAAATCTCGGCGCCACCGCCCGGCATGGAACCAAGACCAGCCTCCATGAGCAGCGAAATGGTTTTCTTAAGCCCCAGCCCGGATAAACTTGAAAGGTAGTCTATCTCAACAGCAGTGAATGCTTTTATATGTACGGCCGGAAAACGCCTGCGAAGTTTGTTCAGCATATCCATGTAGAATTCGAACGGCCAGTCCGGATGAAGGCCGCCGACGATATGAAACTCCTCTACAGCGGATCCGGAGGATGCCTTTTTTGTAATCTCCTCAAGGCTCATCTCGTATGCGCCATCTTCTTTTGCCGACCTGCTGAAGGCGCAGAACCTGCACCTGTTTACGCAGATGTTGGTCGGGTTTATATGGCGGTTGCGGATAAAAAATACACGATCACCGCTAGACCGGCGCGCCGCTTTGTCGGCAAGACGGCCGAGGGTGAATATGTCGTCGGTCTTGAAAAGATGAACGGCATCATCCGGGCTCAAACGTCTTCCATCTTCTATCTTCTTTTCTATACTTCTTAACGACATCTTTGATTATAATACGTGCAACCGACCTGGTGCCACAGCGGCGCGCTTCAGAAAATCAAGCCGGAAACAGCTTAGGAAGCAATTTAGAAGCTTGACAGGCGGCCCGGATTTGTTACAATTTTTTTGAATTTGCTACCCGCTGATGACTGATAAAAATACTGTTTTAAAGGAAGCTCTTTTCTGCAAACGTAAGGATGCAGGCAAGGTTCTGTGCAGGCTCTGCAATCACAATTGCACTATATTCCCTGGTAAACGGGGAATATGCGCTGTCAGGGAAAATATCAATGGTACGTTATTCAGTCTGAACTACGGCAGGCTGGTTGCGGCAAATATCGATCCCATAGAGAAGAAGCCGCTATTTCACTTTCTTCCAGGCTCCGATTCTTTTTCGGTTGCTTCCGCGGGATGCAATTTCAAGTGCGCTCACTGCCAGAATTACCATATTGCCCAGTTGCCCAGGGAGCATAAAGGAGAAATCTTAGGAGAACTAAGCAGCCCTGAAAAGATCGTGGAGGCGGCGGTTAAGAGCGGTTGCAGAAGCATAGCGTACACTTATACGGAACCCACGATTTATTTTGAATTTGCTTTAGAGACAGCTAAGCTTGCAAAAGCAGAAGGTCTGAAAAACATTTTTGTAAGCAACGGTTATACAGGAGAAGATGCTGTAAGAACAATAGCTCCGTACCTGGACGGAAATAACATTGATCTTAAATCATTTTCGGATGAACACTACCGTAAAATCTGCGGCGCCAGCCTGCAGCCGGTGCTTGATAATATCCGTCTCATGAGGTCTCTGGGCGTATGGTTGGAAGTTACCACGCTTGTCATTGCCGGGTACAACGATGGCGATGACGAGTTGAGAAGCATTGCGGAGTTTATTGCATCTGTGAGTCTTGACATACCCTGGCATGTATCCAGGTTCTACCCGGCTTACAAAATGGCGGATTTGAGCCCCACACCTGTTAAAACCCTGATAAATGCGCGCAGTATCGGTCAAGAGGCCGGATTGCATTATGTCTATGTTGGAAATATCCCGGGTGGTACCGGAGAAGACACCGACTGTCCCTTATGCGGCCGGGTGCTGATCAAGCGTTTTGGGTACTCTGTCGAGTGTAATCATCTAAAAGACGGCTGTTGCAGCCACTGTAAAAATCCTATTGCCGGGGTATGGGCGTAGTAGTGTCTTGACAAACATTCTATCTCTTTGTAATATATGCTAAAACAATGACTAAAGCGACTTTAGTAGACCATATATACGAAAAAGTGGGGCTTTCGAAAAAGGAAACCACCGAGATGGTGGAGACCCTTTTCGAGACGATCAAGGAAGTAGTTTCCGAAGGTGAGTCCATCAAGCTGTCGGGTTTTGGAACATTCACTGTACGGGAAAAGGGGTCCCGCCGCGGCCGCAACCCAAAGACGGGCGTTGAGATAGAAATAGAGCCAAGAAGAGTTGTAACTTTCAAGCCGAGCGTCGGATTCAAGGCGTTTGTGGAGAGAGGATCTGATTCTTGAGTGTTGTAGCGGAAAAACAGTCTATTCCAAACAAACTTTTTTTCAAAATAGGTGAAGTCAGCCGTTTGGCAGGTGTTGAACCTTATGTGCTTCGCTACTGGGAAACCGAATTTTCCTTTCTTAAGCCCAGAAAAAATCGAGCAGGTCAACGGGTATACCTTCGTAAAGATGTTGATAAGATTCTACAGGTAAGAACTCTTCTCTACGAGGAAAAATACACCATAGAAGGTGTCCGCAGACGGTTGAACAGCGGCTCAGAGCGAATTGGTTCCGTCAATCCTGCGGAACGGCTTGAACGTGTAAAAGAAGGGATGCGCTCTATCCTTCGCCGTTTCGAAAAAGAATTCTGAAAAAAACTGCAAAACTGTAAAAACCCTGCCAAAAACAGACCAAAATCGGGACGTGGCGCAGTCTGGTAGCGCACTCGCTTGGGGAGCGAGAGGTCGCTGGTTCAAGTCCAGTCGTCCCGACCATTTTTTTAGCTTTACTCTCATGACCTAATCAACCTGGCTGAATCAAAGCCACTCTTACCACACGCCCATTACATTACCCATTTTTACCCCCAAAACTAAAGTTTTTCCTCCTCTAGCCGAAAACTATACTTGTGCGCCATAACAATGACTATGCGTCATAAATATGACAAACTTGTTTTTAGTTTTGATTTAAAGACTTAAAAAGGGGAGGTGATGGAAACACGTTTGTGGGTACCACACAACCTGCTTGTGGGCTGGGTTGTTTAACTTTAAGCTAATTTTGAGGGGGATAGTATGAAAAAGTTTTTTGGGCCTTTAGTGATGATTTTTGCATTTATGTTGCTTATAACAGGATGCGGAGGAAGTTCGACCTCTACTCCTGCAGTGGTTGACGACGGCGGCGGTAGTGCTGGTGGAGACGGCACAGGCGGTGATACAGGCGGTGGCACAGGCGGTGATACCGGTGGAGATACCGGTGGAGGCAGCACCAATGTATATTCCGGTGCGGCAAAAATTTCAGGGTCAATAGACCTGGACAGCTTAAGCAGCCAGGATTCAGCAGCACTTGGTAAAGCTGCCGCCGGAAAACCGGGAGCTCCCTTTAGCAAGGCTTTACTTGCAGCAGACGCTACTATGAATGCCATTGTAAAGCTTTATGTTGTCGGCGCTGATGGAGAACTGGAAGATACGGGTATTGAATGCACATTGACGCAGGACGCTGACGGCAACGTTGACTACGAGTGTGATGGAGTCAAAGACGGTGTCAACTATGTTGTCAAGTACCTGAAGGTGACAACTGACGGCAAGGCGCTTGAACTTAAGGCCAATGCAACTGTTGAAGAGGGTGCGACAGCCTCTATCCAGGACGTTTCACCAAAGACATCCGTGGTTGTCGAGTCCCTGGTAAACGCCATTTTGGATGCAACAGAAGGCGTCGATATAGACCAGACTGTTGTAAATAATATAATCGACGCGGTAAAAGTTGTAATCGAAACCCTGGTTGACGCGGGAATAATCCAGATTCCTTCTATGATTGTCGATGTTCAGGGCAGCACCGTGGAAGAAGTACTGGCTGAAGATGTAGTAAATGAAGATGTCTCCAATACAGCCGGGCAAGTACTTGCCGACGATTCCGTAGACGTAGAGCTGAGCGTTGTCAAAACAGAAACACAGGCAGCACAGTTCGATCTGCTGGATGCCGGCACAGACGCAGCAAAGGCAGCCCTTATAGATAGGGTCTTCAAGGAAATGCTGGGTGGCGATGACATACCAGGATTCATGCTGCAATTTTTCCAGGATATTTACATCGAGGGAAAAACAATTGATGTTAATGCACTGATAGGGGCTATTACAACCGGGCTTTCCTTCCGCCCAGACCTAACAGAAACACCAACAATAACTGTAACCGGTGGAATAGCTGCCTTCAATGCCAGCATGAGCGAACTGTATGCTCTGCTGGAGAAAAAGGATGCCGGCGCACTTACTCCGGATGATCCAAGCGACGATCTTACCGATGTCGAAAAACGTGCCCTGAGCGAGATCCCTCCAGTCATGCCCGGACTTTTCCCAATAGCTGAAAAAACCACCTGGACTGCTGTAAACACAGGATCAATACTGAATGTTCCACAGGCTATAGCTTTTACCATCTATTTTGTTGATGTCTACATCTCAGAAGCATTTGAAGCTTTGAACGTAGATGCCAGTTATGCTGTAACCGAAAATACGGATGGGTCAGTTGAGTACGATAAGGAAGAACCTTTTGATTTCGACCCGATGAGCCCCGGCTCGCTTCTTGATGCGCTTGGTTTCTTTGAGATAATTCAGGCAAATCCGGACAAATACGCTGGTATAGACATATTTGACCTGTGGTTGTATCCGGGAAGAATCTGGCTTGAAAGCACGGGCCAGGATACGGACGCCCTTAATGCAGGCGCCTGCTGGATGAATGTTGCGGATATGTTTTCAGAGACAGCGGTTGATTTCTCCGGTGCAACTGTGACTCTTACATATCCAACAACCAGCGGAGGAAGAACCACGATAGAGCTTGTCAGCCAGGCATCGCTATGGGGCGGGCCGGCCGATGTCTGGAACAATTGCTGGGTGCTTGATCCATGGATGGAGGCCAATGCATTAGCAGATTCTGCGTCTACTGATCCTGTTGAGCCGAACCCTGCACGTATTATTTCAGACTTCACTTCCGGAACCTATACCGTCTCGGTTACTTACGGCGGCAACACTGTAACCAAAGACTTCGAGAAAAAGGTTATCACCGGAATGACCGACAAGTATCCGACCTTAATCTCGCCTCTTGGAATGCCGCAGTGGCCTGGCGAAAACCCGTCTCCGGAAGAACAGGCCGCTTTTGATGCAGCGTGGGTTGAATACAATAATGCGGGCATGACCCGTTATGCCGCTAACGTGGATGCCGATGGGAACGAGCCTGGTCTTGATGCTAATGGAGACCCGATACCCGCTACGCATGCCAAGGTGACAATAAAGTGGAAGGCTCCTGAGGTCACCTTGCCGGACGGCGTAAAGATGGCTTTTAGTCTCGATGTTGGCAAAGGCGGCTGCGATCCAAACAACACAGATCCTGCCACTAGCTGTATCTGGGAGCCCATCTGGAACTCCTGGGAGCGGAACAAACGCCTTTATGTAACTTCGTTTACACTGCCGACGCCGATTCCCAAGCAGGATCCCACAGACCCATACAGGTATTTTGTAAACGTGGGTGTGGAGTTTATAGATAAGAGTACCGGCGAGACATTAGGCAGCGGCGGCTGGGCCAATGCCGAATTCATGGTGTCTGATCCTCTGGATACTACGCAACCATTCGACATAGTCGGTCTTACCGATTCTGTTGTAGTAAAGGATGCAAGCACAGGAGACCCTGTTGATAGCATTGTACGCGCCACACTCGATCTTAAAGCAGCGCTTGTCTCCGAATTTGAAAGCTGCGATCCGGATTTGATTATTAATCCATGCACAAGAACGACCACGGTGTTGCAAGTTACAGACGTCGCTACTGACGGCAGCTATACTTTGTCCCCGACGATAGCCGATTTTCTCGACAACGCCGGCACTTGGTTTAATATCGTCATCTTCCTGGACGAAAATCCTGCTGATAACGATCTCAATCTCGACGAGAACGGATACTTTGCCGAGCCTACGGCATGGCCGGATTGGGAACAAGGTAATGTCTGGTTCGACACATGGGGAGGCTCTCTGCGTGTAGGCCAGGAAACCTGTACAACAGCAACCGATGGCACACGTGAGTGTGAGTACAAAGACACAGTCATCATCGGAGGCGAAACTGTTGACGGGCCGAAGTTTATCTTTGAATACTGGCCCCCTGTAACTCCTTAAATTAAGCAGGGCAAGTATCTGTCTTTAGGTAATAACCCCTTAACAAGGCCGTCCCAACAGGGGCGGCCTTTTTTAAAAAGTATCTAACCTGGGTAGCAGCGGAAAAAGATGAATATGAAATACATAATTATATTTTTAATCTCCATAACGATTCTTTATTCCGGCAATATGGTTCGGGCTGAAGGTCCTGCTGCCAAACCGGCATCATCGGTAAAAATTGCTATAGAACCTGAAGGGACGGTTATTCCTGGTGAAACTGTTCAATTTACAGTAACGGCCTACTCTCAAGTTGATGCTGATGATTTTAGAATCTGGGCCGAACTTCCTAGTGGCATAAAGTTTATTTCCGGAGATCTTGACTGGAGTGGTCCTGTAAAAAAAGGTGAAGAGTATTTCATTAGTTTTACTCTTCTTATTCCTGAAAAAGGCACGCACGTTATAAAAGCCGGAGCTAGAATAAAACTATTTGAAGGCACGGTTTTTACAGACAGAGCATTCTTTAGGATCGGAAAAAACATTAAAAAAAATGTAAAGGGTAAAAATGTTCTGCCCGGGAGTTTTATTAGTGACAGCAAGGGAATTGTGGAGTACGAATTACAATGATAAGGAACAATATTATCATAGCTTTTTTTATTCTTCCATTCCTTTTTTTTGTCGGCTGTGGAGGTTCTTCAAATACAAGTTCAAACTCTTCAAGTGGAAGCGGTCAAGTAACCGGCTCAATAAGATACGAAGATAAAGAGTACGACCAGAACGGCTTTACTGGAAACAGCTCTTATAAAGCGGTCAGATACGCTTCGGTAGAACTGGTTAAGGTAAATACTGACGGCACGGAAAGCATTCTTGCTTCCGGCTCTACAGATGCGGCAGGACAGTATAGTTTGAACTATTCCGGAGATACCTCTAATCTCAAATTAAGAGTTTACGCAAAAACAGATGAAAACTCCGGCATGCAAATTAAGGTTAATGATATTTCAGATAACATGTTTGCTGCATATAAGCAGGTCAGCGGATCTATATTAAACATTGATATTCCTGCAAGCAGCCCGGCAGCCGGCGCGTTCAATATTCTGGACGTTTATACAAGCGGATACCGGTTTCTTCAAAAACTTTCAGGTATCTATCCAGGTCAATTAAATGTGTATTGGGAGGTGGATAACACTCTGGGCACATGGTTTTGCACTTCTTTTGACCCCACGTGGTGCCCGCTTGGACGTGGTGCTTATATATTTGGAGGCTCTTCGGGAGGACTGGGCGATACCGATCATTATGATGATGACGTTCTGTGGCACGAATTCGGTCACTTTACGGCTGATGAGTTTTCTAAAGACGACTCCCCCGGCGGACCGCATTTCCTCTCGGATAACGATCTTGATTTAAGGCTGGCGTGGAGCGAAGGCTGGGGAGGTTTCTTCCCAACCGCAATTAAGGCCTGGTTGGAATCTGAAGACCCTGATCTATTATCCAAACATCCGCAGACAAAGGCCTCTTTTTACGTGGATACGATTAATGATGCTGCCTTAATCTCGATCGATATAGGTAATCCAGGCGGTTTACCGTATGTCTACTCTTCCAACGAAGTTGCTGTTGCAAAAGTTCTGTGGGAGATTAACGAATCCTTCGGCACACAGCCGATCTGGAATATTTTAGAAGATTACCTGCCGGGTATTGTGTCACCGCCTGTCAGTATGGAAACTTTCTGGGACGGCTGGCTTCAGCAGAGAGCGCCAACCCCAACCGAGTTAGGTCAGCTCGAAAGTATATTCCAGGAACGTTCCATATATTACCAGGAAGACATCTATGAGGTAGACGACACTCTTTCAGATGCCAAAACAGCTGCACTTGGAGCCGGCAAGACTCATTATAGTTATAAAGCAGATGGCAATACGGATAATGACGTAAAAGCCTTTACCGCTACTGCAGGAACGACTTATACCATTGAGACATATTGTTTAAAAAACGGCGCGGACACATATATCATGCTGCTGGATTCCAACGGAAACATATTAGACTTTGACGATGACCGAAGTGATAATGCCGGTATCAACGCAACATACAATAATTGCCCAAAGAGCTATTTCATGTCGTTTGCTTCCAAGATGACATTTATTCCCAGCACAACAGATACCTATTATGTCAAAGTAAAAACATCTCCTGCAGCGCCTTCCTCGGCTGGAAGATACGGTACATACACCCTGGAAATTTCCGATTGATTCAGCAGTATGTTATGATTTAGTCATAAGTTGTCATAACTTGGCTGTAAATAAAATAATTGCCTGGAAGGAGGTGTGTTGTCATGGCGGAAAAGGTTATTATTTTCGGTAAACCCGGTTGACCTCATACTGAAAGGGCTAGGTCAGCCTATGGGGACAATGCAAAGTATATTAATGTTAAAGAGGATGACGCAAATCTAGAAGAAATGCTGAAATATTCAGGTGGTGTCAGGCGGGTCCCGGTTATTGTTGAGGGGGATAAAGTGACCACCGGTTACGGAGGCAGTTGAGGTGTTTGACTTCCGATAGTTTATCGGTATAAAAGTGGTTTAAGTTAGTTTAAGTATATTGTGATAACACCGTTTTTCTTGTAACCCAGGTGGAAAAAGACCAGCTTGTCAGTAAAGTAAGAGCATGTATTACCAGGCATGCCCTGGTGCATAAGGGAGATAAGGTACTTGTCGCAATATCCGGAGGACCGGATTCCACCTGTCTTTTGGTGGCTTTAAATGCTCTGTCTGAGTCTCTCCACTTCAGCCTTTTATCTGTGTATATCGATCACGGTATTCGCAGCCGCCGTGAGATTCAAGCCGAAATAGATTTTTGCGCCACGTTGACCAAGCGGCTGAATGTTCCTTTCAGGTCAATTCCCATCAATGTTATGGACTCCCTTTCAGTTTCTGCCGGGAATTTACAGCAGCGCGCCAGGCGATTGAGGTACCGGTCTTTTAAAGAAGAGGCCGAACGCACAGGCGCAAACAAGATAGCAACCGGTCACAATTCCGACGATCAGGTCGAAACGGTTTTGATGAGACTGTTTCGAGGGGCGGGTGCAGGTGGCTTGGCCGGTATTCCGTTTAGGCGCGGTCTTATCATACGGCCTATGCTTGAGATTTCAAGACAGGAGATAGAGGCATTTCTGAATGCTAATAATACCGGTTATCTTACTGACAGCTCGAACCTGAAAACCAAATATATGCGAAACAGGGTCCGCCGTTGTTTGGTGCCGGCTCTGGAGAGTATTCTGGAAGAGTATAACCCTTCGTTCAAGAAAAACATTAACCGTATGGCTGTTCTTTTTGGCCAGGAAGACGCCTTTCTGGAGCGGCAGGCAGATGATGTTTTTTATCGCCTGAATGTAAAACACAGCCATGGATGTCTGACCTGGGATGTCTCGACTTTTGACAACCAGGACATTGTGTTAAAACGCCGTATTTTGAGAAAAGCTATTTCGGCGTTTCATGGAAACATTCTTGGAATTTCTTTTTATCACCTGGAAGCTGCTCTTGAAAGTCTTGCATCCTGCGGCAGGGCTGATCTTCCGGCGGGTCTGTTAATAAAACGTGAATATTCGCGTTACAAACTATTCCGTGAGTCTGATATCTGTGGTATTACACCGGTAGAGCTTGATGTCCCCGGAAAGGTTTTTCTGCCTGACGGAGGCAGGGTTGAGGCTCGTTTTGGTACTTTTTCAGAGGGACTGGGAGATGGGAGGTATATGATTGCTGTTGATCCGGCAAAGATAAACGCCCCTCTTAAGATTCGCTCAAGACGGCCTGGAGATTCTTTTCACCCTTTTGGTTTAAAAGAAGGCGGAAGGAAAAAACTTCAGGACTTCTTTGTGGATGAGAAGACGCCTGCATCTGAGCGTGATGCAGTGCCGCTGCTTGTTGTATGCGGAGAAAAAGGTGGTGAAAAAGAAGAAAAAATAGTCTGGGTGGCCGGTTATCGTATGGATGAGCGGTTCCGGATTGATCCAGGTGCTTTGCCGGAAAAGAGATTAATATATTTTCGGTTTTTTTGCCCTGAAAACGGTTCAGCCTGACTATCAATAGGTAGTGTGACATATACAGAGCTGTTTTGGATGTCATGTTGTATTTTTTGTGCTACGATTAAATTAAGAGCTTATGCCTGCAACTTCGGCAAATTATCAGGCCAAGGCGAATACTCGTCTCTAAAGGAGGCTGTCATGAATTACTTGCTTGCAACAGACGGATCAGAGTACTCGAAGGCGGCGGCACTATTTCTTTCCGGCTTTGACCTTGTTGAAGGCGATCATCTGGACATTTTACACGTAATAAGTCAGCCTGGTGGCTTTGGAGAGAGTTATGAGCATTATGACCGGCTTTTTCGGGTCCAACAAAAGCTTGGCGAGAAGATCCTGGATGAAACCAGGGGATATTTCAAGACAACAAAGGCCGCGGTTGCGGTACACCTTTACCAGGGATACCCATATCACGAAATATTACAAGCCGCTAAGGAAAATAACGCTGATATAATAGTAATCGGAAGCCGTGGACTTATGGGGGTTGAATCGTTTCTGCTTGGGAGTGTTACACGGAAAGTGGCCATAAACGCTCCGATGCCTGTTCTTGTAGTAAAACCTCCCCAGGGTGAGCAGGTAACCCGTCCACTACGGGTGTTGTTTGCTACTGACGGGTCACCTTGTGCCAAAAAGGCGGCAGCAGCGCTACACTGTCTTGCATTACCGCCTTCCACAGAGCTTACTGTGATTTATGTTACAGGTTCACCCCTAGGTGACATTCCCGAGCGTTTTGCTATAGAAATAGACGATCATGTAAAGGAAACAGTGGCTGCGATGAAAGCCGAAGAGACTTTGGTGGCGGAAGAATTACTGGAACGACAGCAGGAGCTTTTTAAAGGGTGTTTCGCTTCTGTGAAGACTGTTGTTAAATCGGGCAAAGTGGCGCCCGCTATAATTGACAGCGCAAAAGATATGGACGCGGATATGATCGCTATAGGTTGCAGGGGCGAGAAGGGCCTTATGGGAATGCTTGGAGGAGTTTCACGGCGTGTTTTAAGCTACGCGCCGTGCAGTGTGCTTATATCCAAGCTTCCGGAGTAGGTCAAAACAGGATTATTCAAATTTAATCAGGCCTTAAAACATGCTTTGCAAGGAAGGTTTCCAGTGTGTTTGTTTGATCTTCCGTAAGTTTTCCAAACTTAATACCGCAACGCCTGCTTTCTATGTCTTGCACAAGCAAGGGGCTTTCTTCAGTTACGGCGTCGTCATAAACAACTTTGCATGGAACCTGGGATATATATAAGGCTTCCGGGGTTAAAATGATATCCAGCCGTAACTGTTCGTCAAGCTGGACGGCATCATTGGTATTATCAAACACCAGGTACTCAAATGCAATTCCACCTCTACTGATATTCTTGATCTGGCCCAGTTTATCACAGTAAGGCTTTAATAGGGCAAAAGCATGTTCCTTGACGGCGTAACGTTCGAAGCTTCTTTTTTCTAAAACTCTTTTTTTAGATGCGATCATGTTCTCCCTCCCCCTCCTGTCTCTAGTTTTATGGAAGACACAACTTGGTACTGACAAGTTTATATGCAATAAATATGCTAGATATGTAACGCTATGAAAAATAAATTATTTATTAATGCACCTAAAAAAACATACCTAAAAAGTGTAAAATTTTTCGACACCCCGTAAAACAGTTGAATGTTTTTTAGTAATTACCTGTTTTTATTTTAAAAAACAACAAGATATCTTTTAAGAACATACCTTGTTCGTTATTCTTAGTGTATCAAAAAGACACGTTTTTTTACCACAAATGCTATTTTGGACGCTAAAAGGTGCAAAAAAAACCGACACACCGATTTTTATGTTTTGTTTCATAGACAAACAATGTTCCGTTGCTGTATAAAATGGATTAAAGGCGATAACTCCATAATGGGCAAATCAGCAGAAGAGTTCACAAACAGCTCCGGGCGGCAGCACAGAAAACGCCGGACCAGTATTCGCCGTAAGGCTTTTACTTCTCTCAGTATAGCTTATGTCGTACTTATCGCCTATTTTTTCTATTTTGCCGTTGTAAAACAACACTACGCAGCCGAAGATGAATTGTTAAGCGAGGCGCGTATGAAAGCAAGCCTTGTTTCGACAGCTATTTCGGAATATGTGCTGCGTAAAGATGAAACTTTTCTTAAAGACCTTATTGAAAATGCCTTAAAAGACAGGGAACTTGAGTATATTCGTATTCTGGATAAAAAAGGTGATGTGATCGCGGAAGGTGGAAAGTTAAATGTTTTTCCAGCAGACAAAGACAGTGTAAGGCATAGAGGCGATAACATGTCTTTGACTATTGTCCAGGAAATAGGGCAGGGTGAGGGTTTTCTGCATGGAGCGGGGCATATCTTTGATATATATATGCCCGTTGCTTACAAAGGTAAAACTATTGGAGGGTTACAGCTGGGGGTAAATACGCGAAGAGCAAACAGACGTTTAGAAAACATCGCATACCTTGGAATTACTTTTACAGCTCTTATTATTCTGACAGGAATACTTCTTGGATGTTTCCTTGATCGCCGTTTGAGAGGGGCCCTGAAAAAGCTGATTCAGACCACGGAACGTATGGCTGGCGGGGATCTGACCAGGCGTGTCTCCATTGATACGGGAGATGAGTTGGAAGAACTGGGAGGATCTTTCAATCGTATGGCGCAAGCGCTTTCTGAGCGGGAGAAGGAATTGATAACGGCCAGGCGAACCATGATTTCAATGTTTAACGGGATAACGGCCGGGATCGCTTATATATCCAGAGAGTACGAAATTATATATGCAAATCATGCTTACAACGAGCTTGTAACGAATGTGGGCGGGTCAAGTAACAACAAACATAAATGTTATGAACTTGTATGGTGCAGAGAGCTCCCTTGCGAAGACTGTTCTGGTCTCTTTGCAATGGAAAGAGGTGTCTCTTGCGATATTCAGAAAGATATTATTTTTGAAAACGGGGAAAAACATATTTTATGGATTCATGCCTACCCTGTGCAGGATCAAGAAAATAATACTATCGGATTTGTCGAGTATATACTGGATATTACTGACCAGAGAAAAATGGAGAATGAGTTAAAACACTATACCGAGCACCTGGAAGAGATAGTCCAGGAAAGAACCTCGAGCCTTAAAGAGGCCCAGGTTCAGATAGTGCATCAGGAAAAGATGGCTGCCCTTGGTCAGATGGCAGCGGGTGTTGCGCATGAAATAGGTAATCCATTGGCCGCCCTGTCGTCTTTGCTTAGAAACCTTGAAAGCGCTTTAGTAGTGCAAAGTAGTACAGTCTCTGTAAATGACTCCATAACAGAAAAGACAGGGGTTATGAAAGAACAGATCGATCGTATATCCAGAATTGTGCGGGAGATGATGGACTTTTCGCGACCGGCAGAGTACCGGAAGAGCCTTACTCATGTTAATCAGGTTATAAGATCGGCCCTTGGTATTTCCAAATACGACAAGCGCCTGAAAAATGTTCGTGTAAATACCAGCCTGGACAGTGAGATTCCGGCATTAAAGCTGGATGGGGATCAGCTGCTTCAGGCTTGTCTGAATATCATATTTAATGCGGGTGACGCAATGAACGGCGAAGGCGTTTTATCCGTGACCAGCATGTATGAAGGTGGCTATATACGGATTGTATTTGAAGATACGGGTTCCGGTATTGCCGAAGATCAGCTTCCGCATCTGTTTGAGCCGTTTTTTACCACCAAGGATGTGGGGGAGGGTACCGGCCTGGGACTTTATGTAAGCTATGGAATCATGCAGAATCTTGGAGGAACGATATGGGCTTCAAACAGACAAGGCGGTGGGTCCGTCTTTACAATGAAAATTCCAACAGGGAAATAATATGAAAAATACAACGGTCCTTGTTGTGGATGACGAGCGGGCTATCCGCGACCTTTTATCTGACGAGATCAGTCAGGCAGGTTACACTGTAATTTCGGCCGCAGACGCAGGTGAGGCGCTTTCTCTGGTAAGGCAGGAAAATATTCACATCGTTATTTCCGATATCAAGATGCCTGAAATGAGTGGGCTGGAACTTTTGGAACGGATTTTAAATATCTCTCCGGAGACTGTTGTAATCATGATTACGGCTTATGCTTCTGTCGAGACGGCAGTTAATGCTCTTCGAAAGGGCGCGTTTGATTACATGTTGAAACCGCTGATATATGAAGACGTCATTGCAAAAATATCCAGAATTGATCACTACATTAAGATCAGGCGTGAAAACCAGATTTTGCGGCAGGAAGTCGAGAAACAGTACGATTTTCATAATATTGTTGCAAAAAGCAGGCCCATGGAAGATCTTTTTGATATGATTCGCAAAGTTGCCGGCACATCAAGCAATATCCTGATAACCGGTGAAAGCGGTACGGGAAAAGAGGTGATAGCTAGGGCTATTCATTTTAATAGTCCGAGGAAAGATGAAAAGTTTCTTCCTGTGAACTGCGGCGCCATTCCCATGACTTTATGGGAGAGCGAGCTTTTCGGACATGTAAAAGGCGCTTTTACCGGTGCCTCCGGAAATAAAGATGGTTACTTGCAGGTTGTGGAGGAAGGTACTTTGTTTCTTGATGAAATATCGGAGATGCCTCTGGATGCTCAGGTAAAACTCCTGAGGGTGATTGAAGAGCAGGAATTTGTGCAGGTCGGTTCGGTAAAAGCCAAAAAACTAAACGCACGTATTATCGCCGCCAGTAACCGGGATCTCGAAAAGATGATGGAGCAGGGAGAATTCCGGGAGGACCTTTATTACAGGCTTAATGTTATCCGACTGCATATTCCGCCTCTTCGGCATAGAATCGATGATATTCCCTTGCTGGTCCGTCACTTTATCAGTAAGTTCAATCTCGAGTTAGGTAAGAACATACATGGTGTGGATAATATGACCATGAAAGTTCTTCTAAGTCATAGGTGGAAAGGAAATGTCCGTGAGCTGAAAAACGTGATTGAACGGGCAATGATTTTATGCGACAAAAAAAATATAGAGATCAATGACCTTCCGGCAGAGCTTAACGATTCAAAAAATAGATCCGGCCTGATCGGACGCGGCGATTTAAAACAGAGTGTGAGGGAGTTCGAGAGGGTATCCATTCTATCAGTTCTGGAGGATGTCTCATTTGATAAGATGAAGGCCGCTTCCATTTTGGGCTTAAGCAAGTCATCCCTCTACCGCAAGATAGAAGAGCTCGGAATAGGATAGTCCTGCCACTTATTCCCATAAATGGGAATGCGCTTCCTTTCTGTTTTCCCGTATTTGGGAAAGCTCTTCATCTCCTTAGACAAGCCATAGTCTTATTTCTTTACCTAAAACCCCTAAATAAACAGTCGGTTAGAGGTTAATTCCTTCGGTTTTATCTTTTCTGGCACTGAAGTTGCTTTTAAAAGTCTGCTGTCTAATAAAAACTAAAAACATTATTGTATTTTTAGAAAACTTTTAGAAACTTTAAGGAGAGAAATACATTCATGAAAAAGTTAACATTATGGATTTTATTTTTGACGGTTTTCACTATCGGAGTCGAGCTTGCTCCGAAAGATGCTGAGGCTATCCCGGCCTTTGCAAGGAAGTACAAGACCGCCTGTATCACCTGCCATGCCACGTTTCCAAGACTGACCGCCCAGGGTGAAGCATTTCGTTTGAATGGTTACAAGATGCCAGGAGGTGACGAGCTTTTTATCAAGGATCAGCCGATGAGCCTGGGCGCGGCAGGATACAAGAGAGTATTCCCCAAGTCTGTCTGGCCGTCCGACATTCCCGGCATGCCGCCGGTTGCTATACGCTTTACGCAGAAAACAGTATACGGCATTGGAGACAATGACCCGACTGTTGACTTTAATGCGCCATCCACAAAAATACTTGCAGCAGGTTCCATGGGTGAGGATATGTCGTTTTTTACCGAATTCGAGTTTGAAGACGAGGCCTCCGAAATTTCCGGCTGGTTGATGTGGGAGGACCTTCTTGACGGCGCAATTGGCGAGAACCACCTGAACATAAAGATAGGAAGTGTCGGTATGCAGGATCTGGCCTTACCTAACACCAGAAGCCATAACATGATTACGACAGAGATGTATCTTTATACATCCGCAATGGGTCTGCACGCTGAAGGCGGCAGCAATACAGGGCTCGAACTGAATGGTTTTGATAAATGGTGGAGATACAACCTGGGTATTACGCAGGGAGATGGAGAAACAGCTAAAAAAGATTTCTACGGCGCAGCCTCGTTCAAGCTAGGCGGTCTTGGCTATGACGGCTCAGGCGGGACGACCGAAGAGGGTGGTCTTTCCACAACACCTGCCGGTTACTGGCGTGATGATTCCATTGCATTTGGTTTCTTCGGCTACCGCAGCTATAACGGTCCTCAAGACGAGGAGTCTGACCGCTATGGCGTTGATCTTCGTCTGAACTACAGGGATCTGTCGGTTGCCGCCGGATATATATCCGGTAAAGATATTGAAGATCATATGTCGGGTTTATTGCTGGATCAAGATGTTTATTTTGGAGAAGCGGAATATTTTGCGTATCCGTGGTTGCAGCCTTATGTCCGCTTTGAGGGACTGAGTGTTAGTGGCGCCGATAATACGTCCAGGGTGATTGCAGGCGCTGTAATGCTGGCGCGTGCCAATGTGAAGTTTAATGTTGAGGGAAGGTTTTATACGGATAATGAGCCGGCAACGGACGGCGCAGGTAACCGCGTTGTGTTCAGCCTGGATTATGCATTCTAAATGAACGCTAGAAATATTAACTGTTAGTTAATTAAAACTGATCAATAAATTGGAGGATTTAAAAAATGCGTAAGTCAAAAATAGTAACACTTTTCATCGCTTTGATAGCGGCGTTCAGCCTGCTTTCTGGCGGTAGTATCGTTCAGGCGGAAGAGGGAGGTCATGCGCACGGAGGCGGTCACCACGGAGGCGGAACCATAAAGGGATTGGTAAAGACTCCATGGGTCAAACGCTATCCTGCTATTGTCTATGTCGATCATGTGGATGGAACATTTCCACCACCCAAGGAGAATGTTTTCATAGGTCAGAGTAATCTTACATTCAAGCCGCGTATAATGCCTGTTCTTAAAGGAACTACCGTTGATTTTACCAACGATGACAATGTGGTACACAACGTCTTTGCTCCTCCAGGCGCTGCAAAAGAGTTTAACCTTGGAACATATGGTGTAGGAGTTACAAAAACCGAAACATTCGACAAGCTCGGCGAGGTCCCGCTTCTTTGCAATGTTCATGCTGAGATGGATGCTTTTGTTGTTGTTCTCCAAAACCCATACTATACTCTGACTGATAAAAAAGGTAATTTCGAGATAAAAGGCGTCCCGGCAGGCTCTTACAAGTTGAAGGTCTGGCATGAGAAGCTTAAAGAGGCGACACAAGACGTTGTTGTTGAGGCGGGAAAAACAGCTTCGGTTAAGTTTAAAGGTCTAAAGAAAAGGTAAACCTAACACAGTTGCGAATATTTTAGGTTTAGATTGTTGGATAAACAACTCTGTTACTAAGGAGCCCTGGGCTTTATGGATGACAAGAAAGATTACTCTGTTAAGAAGGAAATAACGCTGGTTTTGACCATTGGCACAGTTGTTGGCCTGGTAATGCTTGTGGTCGGCATCGCAATTGTGGAGTTTTTAAAACACTAGCTATGAAACGATACACAACGCGTTTAGTCGACGGAGCGTACCTGCGCAATAATTTCAATTGTCAGCGAGGATGTCCGGTAGGCACTAAAGCCGGAGCGTATGTGCAGGCTATTGCCGCCGGCGAATTGGAAAAAGCCTATGCAATTGCCAGGGGGCCGAATCCTTTTGCATCAATATGTGGAAGGATCTGCGCTCATCCATGTGAGGAAGTCTGCCGGAGGGGTAAAGTCGATAAAAATCCGGTATCAATCAGGGCGTTAAAGCGTTTTGTAACCGAGATTTATGGAGTCGAGTCCAAGCGTCTTTTTGACTTGGGTGATACGCTTCGGCACTCCACCGCTCCTGGAAGCCTTAACCCTGTTAAGACAGGAAAAAAAGTGGCCATAATCGGCGCCGGACCTGCCGGTCTAGCGTGTGCTCATGATCTGACCAGGCTGGGGCATGACTGCACTATTTTTGAAGCCCGTGAAGTAGCCGGAGGTATGATGATCCTGGGAGTTCCCGAGTACCGCCTTCCAAGGAACCTTATTAAACGGGAGGTGGATGCTATTTTATCAATGGGTGTTCAGATCCGGTACAACTCAAAGCTGGGGCGTGATTATCATCTTTCGGACCTGCGTAAAGAGGGTTTTGATGCTGTTTTTATATCGATCGGAGCTCATGAGAGCCGTGGTTTAGATATCCCTGGCACCGAGCTTGACGGGGTTATAAACGGTGTTGAATTTCTTTTAAACGCTAATCTTGGTTACAAGGTTGATCTTGGTGAAAAGGTAATTGTTATCGGTGGCGGTAATGTTGCCGTGGACATTGCTCGTACAGCCAGGAGACTCGGAGAGGAAAGCATGCCCAAGGGCCATGCCATAGGTGCGGTATCCGAGACGAGGGAAGATATTGAGGCGGCGCTTGACATGGCGCGCAGCGCTTTGAGAATAGGGGCCAGGCAGGTGGTAATGGTCTGTCTTGAATCCAGAAACAAGATGCCGGCATGGGAGTGGGAGATTGAAGAGGCAACCGAAGAAGGAGTAATCCTGGCTTGTTCAAAGGGGCCCAAGAGGATTGTTGGAAAGCACGGAAAAGTTTTGGGTCTGGAGACCATGAACGTACGTTCCATGCTGGATGAAACCGGCAGGTTTAACCCATCGTATCACGAGGGCAGTGAACACCTGCTTGAGGGTGACACAATTATACTGGCTATAGGTCAGGCGTCGGATCTTTCCTGGATACAAGAGAAAGATGGAATAGAAACAACCGCTCGTGGTCTGCTTAAGGTAGATCCCGAGACCTTGGCCACGACGGCTCCTGGTGTTTATGCCGGAGGTGATGTCGCCTTCGGTCCCAGAATTGTGATAGATGCTGTGGCCAACGGACAGAGGGCTGCAAGGTCAATAGAAAAGTACCTGAAAAAGGAACTCAGGGTTAAAAGTGTTTGGAAGTCTGAAGGGGTTATACATGAGATGCCGGAGAACTTTGATGCGATCCCGCGGCAAAAGCCTCCTGTTATCGATATAAACCGCAGAACAGGCATAGGAGAGGTTGAGACTCCTTACAGTGAAGAAAATGCATTATTGGAAAGCTCTCGTTGTTACCGGTGCAATATAAATACGATCTTCAGCAGCAGCAAATGCATTCTTTGTGGCGGCTGCGCGGATGTATGTCCGGAGTTTTGTCTGAAGCTGATCGATATTCGTCAGATGCGTGAGGACAAAAGGTTGGAAAAAGTTGTCCGTGCCCGTTACGGCACGGATCAGCCCCGGGGATCCGCGATTATAAAGGACGATGAAAGATGTATCAGGTGCGGACTATGCGCTAAGCGCTGTCCTACTGGTGCTATAACAATGGAACGTTTCGAAGAAGAGGAGGTATTGGTTTGAGCAGTGAGCATGATCGGCGTGATTTTCTTACTTATCTAGGGTGGTTTGCCACCCTTGGAACTTTTGGCGGAATCTCGGTAGCTTCTGCGCGTTACATGGTTCCGAACATCCTTTACGAGCCGCCGAAATCATACAAGATTGGTAAGCCGCAAGATTATCCGGAGGGAGTAAACTTTCTCCCGGATAAAAGGATATTTGTGGTTAATAACGGTGGTAACTATAAAGTTATCTCGGCTGTATGCACGCATATGGGTTGCACCCCGCGCTGGATTGCAGAGAAAGACCGTTGGGAATGCCCATGTCATGGAAGTATTTTTAACAATAAGGGGGTTGTAATCGGCGGGCCGGCACCGAAGCCTCTGCCATGGTATGAGGTTACCCTGGGAAGCGACAACAAGCTTTTTGTAAATGAAGATAGGATTGTTCCATTTTCCCAGGTGCTGACCATAGCGGCATGAAGCAGGTAAATAACATCTACGGGGAACCAATATCATGATAGAAAAAGTAAAAAATATAGTATTTCAGAACCGGTTCTGGAAATCAGTCTTTCGCCACGGAATGCCTGTAAACGCAAGGCTTCGCTCTGAAGCTGTTATGAGCAACCTGTTTCTTCATATTCATCCGGTAAAGATATACAAGGACTCTTTGCTCTTTAGAAAAACACTCGGACTTGGTCTGATAAGTTTTTATCTGTTCTTTATCCTCTGCATTACCGGAATATTGCTGATGTTTTATTACATACCGCACGTTCAGAGGGCTTACCAGGATATGAAGGATCTTGAGTTTGCCGTTAGTTTCGGCATGATACTTAGAAATATGCATCGCTGGGGAGCACACAGTATGGTTGCGCTTGTATTTCTGCATATGTGCAGGGTTTTTTATACAGCAGGGTACCGGCATCCCAGGGAGTTTAACTGGGGTGTTGGAGTAATTCTGTTTGTCTGCACCCTGGCCTTAAGCCTTACAGGCTATCTTCTGCCATGGGATCAGCTGGCATTTTGGGCTATTACAATTGTTGTCAACCTGATAGAGACTATGCCGATTATAGGGGACGATTTGAGATACCTGGTGGTCGGTGGAACCCTTGTCGGGCAGAATGCTTTGATACGTTTTTATGTAATGCATGTAATGGTCTTGCCTTTGTTGGTTACCATGTTGATAGCAGTGCACTTTTGGAGAATCCGCAAGGACGGCGGGTTGGCCAGGCCTGAGTAAAAAGACAGGACTGAGAACTGAGAGTTGAGGACTGAGGGGAAGGATGACTCAAGGAATATCCTTTTGCCCTTTCTAAATTAAGGAGGACTAAATGCCTGTGTCTGATGAGCAGAGAATGAGCGAGCAGGAAAAAGACCTTAAGTCATATGGTTTGATGAACCTGGTTGAGGGAGAGACCCCGCATGTTGGCAAAGAGCCTGAAGAGATGACCACAACCTGGCCTCATCTTCTCGTAAAAGAGTTGAATCTCTTCTATTTAGTTATGATTTTCATCATGGGAATGTCTGTTTTTTTTGACGCACCTCTTGAAGAAATGGCCAATCCATCGGTAACACCTAACCCAGCCAAGGCGCCTTGGTATTTTCTGGGTTTACAGGAACTGCTGTCGTGGGGGCCGCCTTTTTGGGGTGGTATTTTTGTGCCGACAGTCGGTGTCATCATTCTTATTCTGGTACCGTACATCGATAGAAGCCGCGTAGGGACCGGGCTTTGGTTTCATCCCAGCCGCAGGCTGTACAACATATTATTTACCGTATTCGTGGTTGTTTTTATAGGGCTTATTATTGTTGGCACCTTTATGAGAGGGCCGATATGGGGTTTTTACTGGCCTTGGGAGCCGTGGCCTACTCATTGAAGATACAGTCAACTAAGTCTGCTGATACCGGCGGTTTGCTTGGATGAATTTTAATAGGGGTTAGAATGAAACGTATATTTGTAATTTTAAGTTTTTTGATTCTTCTGTTTTACATATGGCAGATATGGAAGGACTATAACCGGCCGTATCTTGTTTATCAAAAAGAGTTTAAAGAGCTTTTGAAGCAGAAAGGCGGCGGAGAAGCGGAACTTGATGATGTTAAGTTTGTGGTTCGCCAGCGATGGCTTGAAAAGTTAAATCGGGTTGATCGTTGCGAGACATGTCACCTGGGAGTTGAGGATCCGAGATTTGTTGATGCTCCTCAACCCTACACGACTCATCCGGATGCGGACAAGCACTCTTTCGAGAGGTTCGGATGTACGGTTTGTCATGGAGGCCAGGGTCTGGCTACGTCGGTTGAGGATGCTCATGGCCCTACTGAGGATTGGTACAAGGCTATAAGTAGTGATAATTTTTTAGAGAACTCCTGTTCAAAGTGTCATGGAGATTTCATTGAGCAAGAGGCTCCGGTTCTTGCAAAGGGCCGTACCATGTTTAAGGAGTACGGATGCCGCGGTTGTCATAATGTTCAGGGTCTCGAAAGGGTAAAAGTGGCTCCTCCCCTGGTTAAGATCGGAGAGAAGGTAAAAATAGACTGGCTTTACAGGTGGCTGCAGAATCCACAAATGTATCTTCCAGAGACGAAAATGCCTAATTTTCAGCTCACTAAAGAAGAGGCTGCTGACATGACGCGTTTTCTGATTCCACGCGTTAGGATCAAAGATCCTGATAACTTTGAGGGCGGCTCTTATGCAAGGGGAAAACGAATTCTGAGTGAGTCACGTTGTGTGACCTGTCATTCATTTGAAGGAAAAGGTGGTGACATAGGTCCTGATCTTGCCAAGGTTTCTTCAAAAGTCTACCCTGAATGGCTTTTTGAATGGATTAAAAATCCGCAGGCGATGAGACCGGACACGCTTATGCCTGCTTATGGTTTCAGTGATCAGGATATTCGTGACCTGGTTGCATTTATTGTTGAAGAGTATATAGACCTGGAACTGGAAGATGATGTTATTCAACAGAATATACAGTTTGTTGAATCGGCAAACGTGGGACGAGGCAAGGAACTGATCGAGAAATACGGGTGTACTGGATGTCACGAAATAGAAGGTGTTGAGGATCGAGGTGAAATCGGCCTGGATCTTACCGCAATAGGAGATTCCCATATCAGCCGCATGGACTTTGGGATGATCGAGGTTTCTCATGAGGAGCGCACGGTTCCAAACTGGCTTTATAACAAGATGAAAAATCCAAGGCTGTTTAAGGCCGGATTAAAGATGCCTGATTTCACCTTCAGCGATCTGGAAGCAGAGGCTTTAACCACTTACCTGATGAGCCGCAGTAAAGAGGTCGTGCCCGCATCCTATCACCTTCATCTTGGAGAACGTCCTTCGGATTATAACCCACAGGGTGAATTTGGTGAAATTCTGGATAATTACAGATGCCTGGTCTGTCATACGATAAATGGGAGGGGAGGGGACCTGGCCCCGGATATTTCGATTGAAGGAAGCCGGGTTAAAGAGAAGTGGTTGAAAGATTTTATGAAGACTCCTTATGCCATTCGTCCGATACTTGTGGAGCGTATGCCCCGATTAAAGATTTCCGACTCTGAGGTGGAAACCCTATACTCCTACTTTAGGACAACACTTGTTGACGATCGGGTGGAGAAACTCACCGGTTCCGTCAAGGAGATGTCGCTTAAAGACCCTGAAGTCATAAGTCTGGGTAAGGACCTTTACTATAATAAATATGCTTGTAATGCCTGTCATCAGGTCAACCTTAAAGGCGGCACCATAGGCCCTGACCTTACCTCGGTAGGTGAACGTCTGAGAACTGAGTGGATCGTCTACTACCTGAGTGATCCAAAGGCATTTCTGAAGCGCTCGATAGAGCCTGTATACGATTTTACAGAGAAAGAGCTTGAAGCGCTGACTGCATTTCTGTTAAGTGCCAAGGAGAAAAAGTAATGTCAAAGAGGATTTTAATTATATTATGCAGCATATTTTTTACACCAGCGCTCATCTGGTTTTCGGCTCAGGTTGTTTCCGGCTCGGATGATGACCATACGGAACGGTCCGGTTTTCTGCTTCCTCAAAAGCATTCAACAAACTTAACACGTGAGCAACTGCGTGGTAAAGAGTTATACCAGTACTATTGCGCACTTTGTCACGGCAGGACAGGCAAAGGTGACGGTTTTAACTCGTTTAATATGAGTGTGCCTCCAGCCGACCATACGGATGCAACTGTTATGTCCACATTGTCTGATGCCCAGATTCACCAGGTGATTAAGGAGGGAGGCTCTTCGCTTGGGCGTTCTCCAATGATGCCACCTTGGGGAAGAGTCATCAGCGATTCTGAAATCAATACTCTTGTTGCTTATATCAGGACTCTTGTTACCTCTGGAAAATAATAAGCAATATTCTGCAAGGCACGGAAATCTATGGAAGGGGGCAATCAATTGATTGCCCCCTATTTTTTATGCCTTAACAATATATAGTAGATACCTTGTTTTTCTGCGCCACAAGAACTATTACCTTGATTTTTTAACCTTTTCGAGTACAAAATTTCCGGGGCTAAGGAGGGGGGTTATGCATAAAATTGTTGCGCGGGAAGATTTTTCAGATGTTACCTATCTTTTGGAAGTTGAGCATCCCATGTTGGCCAAGGCTGCTAAACCCGGCCAGTTTGTTATTGTCAGACATAATGAACAATCGGAGAGAATTCCTCTGACAATTGCTGATTTTGACAGACAGAAAGGCACTATCACCCTGGTCATACAGGCTGTTGGCAAAACAACCAGGCAGATGCAGAAAGATTGTGTTGCAGGCTCCAGCCTTGCCGGCGTTGTGGGGCCAATGGGTGTTCCAAGTCATATCGGAGATGTTAAAAAAATTGTTTGCGTGGGCGGTGGACTGGGTGTAGCCCCGGTATTTCCCCAATTAAGGTCTTATAAAGAAAAAGGTGCTTATGCTATAGGAATAGTGGGCTTTCGTAATAAAGACTTAATATTCTGGGAAGATAGATTTAGACGATACTGCGATGATTTGATCATCTGTACTGATGACGGCTCTAGTGGTGTCAAGGGTATGGTTACCGACGGCCTTAGGATCGCTTTTGAGAAACACCCTGATATTGATGAGGTTGTAGCTATCGGTCCGCCTGTTATGATGAAATCCTGTGCTGAAATTACGCGACCTCTTAAAGTGAAAACCATGGTAAGTTTAAACCCTATTATGGTGGACGGCACAGGAATGTGTGGAGGTTGTAGGGTAAGAGTTGGTGGTGAAATGAGGTTTGGATGCACAGACGGTCCTGATTTTGACGGACATCTTGTTGACTTCGATGAGTTGATGATTCGTTTAGGGCGCTTCAGGGATGATGAAAAACTGGCTCTGGAAAACTGGTCGCAGTGCAATAAAAAGCATGACTAAAGTTAAAAAAACTATCCAGACTATTCCGCAAAAACGTACTCCCATGCAGGAGCAGGATCCTATTGCTCGTGTTAATAATTTCGATGAGGTGACCTTTGGATACAACCTGGAGGATGCCGTCAACGAATCCAGCCGATGCCTTGATTGTAAGAAGCCTTTATGTATTTCCGGCTGCCCTATTTCTATAAATATTCCGGGCTTTATCCGACAAATCTACGAAGGAAACTTTAAAGGAGCATATGACATTCTTTCTGAAGCAAGCATATCTCCTGCCATCTGCGGCAGGGTCTGCCGGCAGGAAGATCAGTGCGAGATTGGTTGTACGGTTGGGAAAAAGCTTGAGCCGGTGGCTATTGGACATCTGGAGCGATGGGTTGGCGATATGGCTATTGAAAAGGGCTGGAGTAATTCTCCTGGTATCAAACCCAGGGGTTTCAAGGTCGGTGTAATCGGTTCAGGTCCAAGCGGTCTGGCCTGTGCCGCTGATATGGCAAAAGCTGGTTGCGATGTAACCATATATGAGGCTCTTCATCTGCCTGGAGGAGTATTACGCTATGGAATTCCAGAGTTTCGTCTTCCTGATATGCTTATAGATGCGGAAATCAACAAGTTAAAAAAAATGGGAGTAAAGATATGTTGTGATACACTGGTGGGCAGGCTCTTCACCATTGAACAGATGCTTGATGAAATGGGTTTCAATACGGTTTTTATCGCAACTGGAGCCGGTTATCCCAAGTTTATGGGCATACCTGGAGAATTCTTGAACGGTGTGCTTTCCGCTAATGAATTTTTGACTCGTTGCAATCTTATGAATGCCGGTGAATTTCCTGTTGCGGATACACCTCTACGGTTGGGTAAAAAAGTCGTGGTGATAGGTGCCGGAAATACCGCAATGGATGCCACGCGTGTAGCCCTGCGCCTGGGATCTGAAAAAGTGTATTGTCTCTATCGCCGAAGCAGGACCGAAAGCCCGGCCAGGTCAGAAGAAATTCGTCATGCAGAGGAAGAAGGGGTTTGTTTCTGTTGGCTGACCAGCCCTGTAGAAATTATTGGAGACGAAAAAGGCTCTGTTTGTACCATACGTTGTACCATGATGAAATTAGGCGAGCTTGATGGTTCGGGAAGAAGCCGTCCTGTTCCTATTAGCGATAGCGAATATGAACTTGAGGTGGATACGGTAATATATGCCATTGGAACCAATGCCAATCCCATTATCGGTCAGACCTGCGGCGTAAAGTTGAACAAGTGGGGATATATTGAAACGGATGAAACACTTCAAACTTCGATTCCAGGTGTTTTTGCAGGTGGTGATATAGTGACAGGTGCCGCTACCGTGATTCTAGCAATGGCGGCAGGACGTAAGGCGGCTTCTGGTATGAAGCGTTACCTGGGGATCCAACCTTAAGCCTTGTTCTGCTGGTAGTTACAAAACTTAAAGCTTTACAGAACTTTGTCCGATGTATATATAACCGCTATGGATGAAACTCAATATTGTCTTTGTTGTGGTGAAGATGTCCGTTTCAATCGTATAAAACGTAATCAACGGATTGAACAGACTTGTATTTACTGTGGTTTTCTCTTGTCCTACCAGGATGAACCTCTTGAGATTGTTAACAAACCGGCTGTTCAGACTGTCCCTGATATTTCGCGTTACGCGCTTATAGCCGAGGATTCAAAGTTTACAAGAAATGTAATTAAAGATCTGTTGATAAAAAATAATATGGCGGATGTTGTTATGGATTTCGAAAACGGCCTCGAATTGACATCCGCTTTTGCAAAGTTGCTGCACGAGAAGAAACCGATGGAGATATCTATTATTGTAGATATCAGTATGCCGGTAATGGATGGCTTTTCCGCTGCAAGAACTATAAGGGGAATTGAAGCTCAAAGCGGTGTTCCGCCTATTCCCATCATCTTTTTCTCTGCAATCAAGGCTGACGATAACTTAAGAAACAAGATGAGAATACTGGCTCCTGCGTATTATATGAATAAATCCTCGGATTCCGACCCGGACAAACTTGCAGAAAGGGTGGAACAACTGCTGTCATATCTTACACAGGTAAGAACAAGGCAAGGGCCCGTGTAGTAACTCCAGAAAAGTTCAAAAGCAAAAAGACCCTAAACCTTTAGCCTTGCCGCTATCTATTTCGTAATTTTGCAAGTAGCCTGAGGATTTCGACATAGAGCCAGACCAGCGTAACCATAAGGCCGAACGCTGCATACCATTCCATGTATTTTGGAGCTCCGCTTGCTGCTCCGGACTCTATAAAATCAAAATCAAGCACCAGATTAAGTGCTGCAATAACAACAACAAAGCCACTGAAGGCTATTCCGAGAATTCCGTTTCCATGAATAAAGGGGATTTCCATGCCGAAGAAACCAAGTATCATGGTTGCCAGGTAGACTATTGCTATTCCACCTGTTGCCGCAACCACGCCGAGTTTGAAGTTCTCTGTCGCTTTGATAACTCCTGACTTGTATGCCAAAAGCAGACCCCATAGTGTGCCAAAGGTCAGACCTACTGCTTGAATAACAATGCCTGGATATTGCGCTTCAAAAATGGATGATATTCCTCCAAGAAACAGCCCCTCCATAAGGGCGTAGACCGGAGCTGTCAGCGGCGCCCATTGCTTTTTAAATATGGTGATTATGCTTACAATAAAACCACCTAAGGCGCCTCCTATAGCCAATGGCATAACAGCTGCCGGGCTGTCGGATGTGTAATACATATTCCATGTCCAGGCTGCGGAGATCAATGCTAGAACCAGCAATATGCCTGTCTTGTTGACCGTGCCCTGGACGGACATCGCATCGCTGGAACCAGCTATGGAACTAAATCCGGTGAATGTTTTTGAATTAAGTGTTGGATTTGCGGTTCTCATTAAAAACACCTCTTTTTTTTAAGTAATGGGCGGCTTTCAAGCCCGCCCATAATGATGGATTTAGTTTACAATAGAAAATATACGGGTATCAATACCTAATAACAACCTTAATATTATGAACAACTTTATCCACAATTTCACTACCCCGTCTTTTTCTTCGCCTGCCTCTTATGACGGCAGTAAAATCTTTTTTTCCGGAATCGGCGGAAGCGGTATGTCGGCGCTGGCCGCATTTGCAGCCGAACATGGTGCTGTTGTATGTGGCTCTGACCGCAATTATGACAGAGAGCCTGATCATAAGATATTCAGAATGCTCAGGAGTAAGGGGATTTTTATTGCTCCCCAGGACGGTTCAGGGCTGGACCTGTCATTTGATCTTGTTGTCTTCAGCACGGCGGTCGAGCCTGACAACCCCGAGGTGCTGCGGGCTGCAGAGCTTGGTTTGAAAACCGTTCTGCGGCCGGATTTTCTTGCGGGCATAATAAACGGGTTTGATAGTATTGCGGTCGCCGGCACCAACGGCAAGTCCACAACCGCAGGAATGCTTGCCTTTATGATGCGGGAACTGGGCATGGTCCCAAACTATATTGGAGGCGGCAGAGTAAAGCAGTTTCAGACGCAATCAAACCCCGGGAATTCTCTGTCAGGCGATTCAGGCCTTTTGGTGGCTGAAGCCTGCGAATCAGACGGAAGCATTGTGCGGTATCATCCAGCGATTACAATTATTTCCAATCTCTCCTTGGATCACAACAGGATAGATGAAACAAAGACCATGTTTTCAACCCTTGCGGAAAACACACGCCGTTTGGTGATCGTAAACGCTGATGATACAAACCTGGAGGCCATACTTCCGCATGCTGCTCTTACTTACGGAATAGACAAAAAAGCTGATGTGAGGGCCTGCGATATCGTCATGCGGGGATTTTTCTCAAGGTTCCGGATCGAGGGTCTGGTTTTTGAGATAAAATTGCCTGGCCGGCACAATCTCTACAACGCACTGGCCGCATTGGCTGTGCTTAGATCGCTGGGCGTTCCGCTTTCAGAGTTGGTTCGTCCGCTTTATAATTTTCGGGGTATTGACAGAAGATTTGATATTTATCTTGATGAAGGCGGATTTTTTGTGGTGGACGACTATGCGCACAATCCGCAGAAGATTGCTGCACTGATGCAGACGGTTTCCGCAGAGAAACATAAAATATGTTACATATTTCAGCCGCACGGTTTTGGTCCCACGCGACTTTTAAGGGACGGATACGTGGACACATTCAGTAGTTTTCTTAGGAAGGAAGATCAACTGTTTATTCTTCCGATCTATTACGCCGGCGGCGATGTTTCTCGTGAAATATCAAGCGAAGACCTGGCCGCTCCACTTCGAAGTGCGGGATATTCAGTGGATCTTCTGAAATCAAGAAGAGATCTTAATGTCAGACTTGAAGAATGGAACACCTTTATAGTTTTTGGCGCCAGGGACGAGTCGCTTTCGGATTTTGCGCAAAATATAGCTGAGCGATTAAAATTAACTTAAATTTTTTAAAGTAGTGAAAATTGTTGAGAAAAAGTCTCTAACAAGTGTCGGCGACCTGGTGAAAGCCGGTTTTATTTCAGAGAACCAACAGTTGCTGTATGAGCCGGTGCTCACTCGCTTTTGTGCGCTTATCCCTTCTTATTACGCTGCTCTGATAGATCCAGACGATCCAAACTGCCCGATTCGTCGTCAGTCTGTTCCTGATTTGGCAGAACTGCATCATGCACCCGGTTTTATAGAAGACCCACTGAAAGACCTTGATCACCGGCCGACCCCTTTGGTTATCCATCGCTATGCAGACAGGGTTTTGTTGCTTGTTTCAGCCCGGTGCTCGATGTTATGCAGGTTCTGCTTCCGCAAATCTTTAATCAACAGGCAAAGCGGGCAAGACAGTGAAGTATATGACAAAAACCGGCAGGATGCTCTGACCTATATAGAGGAAAACAAGGCTATTAAGGAAGTAATACTTTCCGGCGGCGACCCGCTTATGAATTCGGATCAGGCTTTAAAGAGCCTGTTTAATGACCTTTCCTCGATAAAACATATTGTGGCCTACAGGATTCACAGCAGGGTTCCTGTAACTCTGCCTTCACGCGTAACTTACGCTCTTACCGAAGTTATAGGCGGTGCCGGCAGGCCGTGCCGTGTTGTGACCCACTTTAACCATCCAAGGGAACTTACCGATCAAAGTATTAATGCCTGTGAAAAACTTGCCCGGGCAGGTGTGGATGTCTTAAATCAGTCGGTTCTTCTTGCGGGAGTCAATGACAGGTCTTATCTGCTTGCTGAGCTTTTCAGGCGGCTTTTCAGCCATGGAATCAAGCCATACTACCTGCATCATCCTGATCCAGCCAGTGGAACAAGCCATTTTTATATTAGCCCGGAGGCCGGATGGAAAATTTACAGTTCTCTTCGCAGGGCTTTAAAATCCCAGGAACTGCCACGATACGTGATAGATATTCCGGATGCGTCCCGCAAGGTTTCTGTTTCGGACCTTGTCTTCGTTCCGAACCGTATGTTTTAATTCTTTAGTAACCCGGACTAGACCCAATGGACTATATAAATTTAAAGTTAAAGGCCGTTAGAAATCAATAAATGCGCGATCACGGAAATCTTAATTCTTGTTTTTCATCCCTAACCGTTCTTTTGTTCCGTGGATTTTTTACAATAGGAATGCCGGTACTTTTGCTGTTTACGGTTGTGGCTTGTGCGCCTGTGCTTCCCGTAAAGAAAACCGGGTATGTCGGTAAAAAAGCCGGGGTGCGTCACGAGGTTTCTGCAAAGGCAGCCGATGAACAGTCAGGCTCATCATTAAGTCTGAAAATCTCTGAAAAAGCCGCTTACCTGTATATGCTTGGCTACAACAAGGAGTTAAACGGAGACCTGAAAGGAGCTATATCAGATTATAGGGAAGCCGCAAGGCTGGACAAAGATTCGCTTGACATCCTTGTTCAGCTTGGATGGGCGCTTCTTAAATCAGGCAAGGCCGAAGAGGCTGTGACCGTGGCTGAGGGAATTCTTGTCAAAAGCAATGAGTACTTGCCGGCTCTTATGCTGCTTGGGGATTCGCAAAAAGCTGTAGGCAACAATGAAAAGGCGATAGCAGCTTACCGGAAGGTGGTACAGGCTGCTCCTGAAAAGATAAACGCTTGGTTGATCCTTGGGGCGTTGTATGCAGCCGAAAAAGAGTATAACCTGGCTATAGAAGCATTTGAGCGTGTTCAACTTTTGAATCCCAACAGTTTTATGATTCCCTATTACCTTGGTAATCTCCACATGGAAAAGGGGGAGTTTGAGCTTGCCAGGCAGTATTATGACCAGGTGCTTGATATGCGTGCTGATTTCGGGCCCGCGCATGCCAATCTGGGTTTTATGTACGAGCGTATGGAAAACTGGGATAAGGCAGTGGAACATTACAGAGCCGCTCTTAAAATCAATCCCAATAACCAGAGTGTAAGAGGGCGTTTGGCAAAGGCTCTTGTAAAAAAAGACTCTTACAAAGGCGCTATAAAACAGTTTCTTAAAATGAGTGAGTCTGATCCGGAGAATGCGGATATTCATTTTGAGATGGGTATCTTGTATGTCGAAAGCGGACAGTACGAAAAGGCTGAAGAGGAGTTTCTTAAGGTGGCAAAGGACATGCCGGGAGATATGACTGTTTTGTACTATCTTGCATTGGTTTACCAGAAGCTTGAGCGTTATGAGGATGCTATAGAGCAGTACAAAAAAGTCATAAGCCAGAACCCGTACGATGTACGTTCTTATGTGCAGTTAGGCTATCTTTACGGCAAAACCGGCCGTGTAGAAGAGGCTCTAAACATCTATAAAGAAGTTTTGGAATTTAAAGAGGATATGCCCGAGATATATCTTTATATGGGAGAAGTACTGCTCCAGGCCAAACGGTATGAAGATGCCGAAAAAGCGTTGAAAACCGGTTTGTCGCTATCCGAGGAGAAAGAAGATTTTTTGTTTAACCTGGCTATTGTGGAAGAAAAACTCGGAAACTTTGACTCTATGATAGATTTGTTAAAGCAGATTATCGAATTAAATCCTGAGCATGCCGAGGCATTGAACTACCTCGGCTATAGCTATGCGGACCGCGGAATTCATCTGGATGAGGCTGTAGCGCTGCTTAAAAGGGCTCTGGCAATCAAGCCTGACAGCGGCTATATAATTGACAGCCTGGCCTGGGCTTACTTTAAAAAGGGAATGTACGATGAGGCGCTTAAGCAACAGTTGAGGGCCGCGGAACAAGTAAAGGACGATCCCATACTTTACGATCATCTTGGCGATATATATATGAAAAAAGGTATGACCGAAAAAGCCAGGGCCTCCTGGCAAAAAGCTCTTACAATTGTTGGAGACGATGATGACTTGGCCGGGCGGTTACGGGATAAACTCCAGGAGCGATGAGTTCCTTTAAGTTGAAAGCCCCGGCCAAGATTAACCTCTGCCTAAGGGTTTTGGGAAAACGCACTGATGGCTTTCATGATATAGATTCGGTCTTCCAGCAGATAAGTTTGTTTGATACGATAACTTTTGAATATTCGGATCAACTTATACTTACTTGTGATGGTGAAGCATGTGGCCCGGTCGAGCAGAACCTTGTGATAAAAGCAGCAGACCTTTTGCGCAGAAAATACAGCGTGACTGCAGGGGCAAGTATTCATCTTGACAAACAAATACCTGCCGGCGCCGGTCTGGGAGGGGGAAGCTCTGACGCAGCAACAGCTCTTGTGGGCCTAAGCAGACTCTGGGGCCTGGATCGTTCGGCGGCTAAAGGGAAGGATTGTGAACTTCATGCCCTGGCCGGGCAACTCGGCTCTGATGTTCCATTCTTCCTTTACGGTCCGGCTGCAAAGGTTTTCGGCAGGGGGGAGGTGGTTGTGCCGTTTGAACCCGGTAACTCATTTCATATCTTACTGGTTAAGCCGGATTGCAGTGTATCAACTGCTTGGGCTTATCAGAATCTGCTATTGACAAATAGACCTCGTAATTCTAGACTAACCTGTTCCAGCACTGCTGGAGGCGATATAGCTGAAGTGGCAAGCGGATTGTGGAATGACTTTGAACAGACGGTGTTTAAGAGGTTTCCGGAAATCCAGGAGATAAAATCCAGACTGCTTTCCGCCGGGGCGCTTGGAGCGGTAATGAGCGGCAGCGGTTCTTCAGTGGTTGGTATGTTTGACAGCCATGACCGGGCAGTTATGGCGAGCAAAGAATTCGGGCGGTTATGGAATGTAACGGCCGAAACCTTGACAAAATCGGTGTTAGATTAAACACTCTAAGGCAAAGTTTGTCTGTTGGGCCTTAATTAAAAAGACTATTAAAATATTGGGGCGTAGGCGAGCGGCAAGCCACGTGACTTTGACTCACGTAATCCCTGGTTCGAATCCAGGCGTCCCAGCCAATTCCCCTTAGTATCTTTTATATTTTTTTAAACTGCCATACATCCGGAGTGCTTCGGGCAAGAGTGACGGCATACACACTTTCAGCACCGGCTTCCATCAAGACGCGGGAGCAGGCTCTTATGGTGGTTCCCGTAGTGCAGACGTCGTCCACAATCAATATTCTCATATTATTAAAAATATGATTTGCAGTGACACCAAAGGCGTTAAGTTCGTTTTTTACCCTTTCACTCCTTCTAAGGCCTACTTGAGGCGGTGTATTACGGGTTTTTATCAGGCCGTGCAACTCTAAAGCCATACCTGTATTTTTCGCTATTTCGCCGGCGAGGAGCGCAGCCTGGTTGAACTGCCGTTGATAGAGCTTGGCCGGATGGAGAGGAACCGGCACCACAAAGTCGGTCTTTGGCAGATCCATTTTCAGGAGCAGCTTACCCAAGGGGGGTGCCAGTCTTCGTTGCCGCTTGTACTTGAAGTAATGAATAGCTGTGCGGAGAGTCCCTTCGTGTATACCGAAAGATCTAAGACTTATATAGCCCGGCGGATTACTTGTACACTCTGAACATGTTTTTGCAAGGGATGAAGACAGCGGTAGACCGCATCGTTTACAAGCAGCGCCGGTGTAGGGGAGAATTGAACTCCAGCAAGTGCTACAAAAAGGTGAGTGCAGGTGGGTATCAGACCTGTTTTGGCATGTGGGACATTTTTGGGGAAAAAGAAGATTAAGGAGGAGGTTAATCACGTGGGAGTGATAATTTCGTTTCTGACAGGTATCCCTTTACTTTTTAAATATGCTTTTGCTTCACTCACTGTGAATTCTTTGTAGTGAAATATTGAAGCCGCAAGTACGGCATCGGCTTTTCCCAGTGTCAAGCCTTCGTACAGGTGTTTAAGAGTGCCGGCTCCGCCGGAAGCAATTACAGGGATGCGCACGGCATCGGCTATTGCGCTGGTCAGTTCAATATCGTACCCGTCTTTTGTCCCGTCACAGTCCATGCTGGTAAGCAGGATTTCTCCAGCTCCGAAGTCATCCATTTTCTTTGCCCATTCCACGGCATCAAGCCCGGTAGGCTTGCGTCCGCCATGAATATAAACTTCCCAGCTCACCGGTTCTTCAAGTTGCGATTTTCTTCTTTTTGCATCTATGGCAACCACGATACACTGGCTGCCGAATCGCTCGGATGCCTCGCGTATAAAATCAGGGTTGTTGACCGCCATGGTGTTTATTCCCACTTTGTCCGCTCCGGCTTTAAGGAGGCGCCGGATGTCATCTATATTTTTGACGCCACCGCCTACCGTTAGAGGCATGAAGACCTCTTCGGCCGTATGTTGCACGACTTCAATGATGATATCGCGGTTTTCATGAGAAGCCGTAATATCTAGAAAAACAAGTTCATCAGCGCCCTGCCGGTCATATGCCTTGGCAATCTCTACAGGGTCTCCTGCATCACGCAGGTTAACAAAGCTTACGCCTTTTACTACACGGCCGCCTTTTACATCCAGGCAGGGTATGATTCTTTTAGTAAACATGATGTTGAAGTATACCGAAGGCAGGCCCTGATTATCCAGTTTCAGGGCCGACTGTAAAAATCGCTTATTATGACGGAAGACCGATGCCAAAGGGTTTTAAATGACAAACTTTCGGCCTCTGTGCTATATTTCTGCAGGGCGGCTCTGCGTACGGGGCATTATTTCACAAGAATACACCTTTAAATACAGTTCCAAATTTCCAAGCAAATCAGACCGGTTTTGACATGAATATTCTCCTGATTGACAGCGATGAGAACACAGTCCGGGCCATAAAAGAGGCACTGGAGCCTGCTTTCCCGGTAAATCATGCATCCACAGGCAAAGAAGGACTAATGCTTCTGAAAGATCCCTATTGCCTGGTGTTACTCGACCTGGAGCTTCCGGATATAAAAGGTCTGGATCTCATAAAACAGATACTCTATACAAAAAAGTATATCCCCATAATAATAATTACTGAATACAGGTGCATGAAGTCCGTTGTCGAGGCGATGAAACTGGGAGTGTATGAATGTATCGAAAAACCTTTCAAACCAGAAGCTCTCCAGGTTGCTGTAAAAAAAGCTTTAGATGATTTCAAGACAAGAAAAGAGGTCACTCTGAGTGACTTTTTTGAAGACAAGTTAAAACACCTGCTGGATGGCATATCAAAGATGGAACACTTCAACCTCTATGAAACGGTTTTAACAGAGGTTGACCGTTCGCTTCTAACCCTTGTGCTTAACCATACCCAGGGCAATCAGGTTCAGACTGCGCGTATTCTTGGAATTAACCGCAATACGCTAAGAAAGAAGATCAATAAGTTGAATATTCACCTACAGTTTTGCAGCCGTAACAAGCATAGCGGTTACGATAATGAAAACTAATATATATTTGTATGATTTCACCGTTTGAAACGCATGTGTTATAATTCGCATTAAATTCGGATGGCCGGGAACGGTTGAGAAATACAAAGTCCTTTATCTAATAGCTTTTTTGCTTCTTTTATAAAAAGTAAAATTATGAAAAAAACTAAGGTAAATGCTGCTGTTGCCGGGTTGAAACTGGCAAAACCTGTTGAAAACGAAGCCGGCATGGTGCTTTATGGCGCTGGTATGGAAATAACCGAGCAGATGGTTTCTAAACTTAAGATGATGAGTATCGAAGCGATATATGTGGAAGGTATGGAGGATTTGAGGTTTTCAAAAGACGAATATTTAAAAGTTGTTGATACGGCCTTCTTAAAAGTCGGCGGCAGCTCGATTATGGACGGTCTGAAACAGGCTATGCGCGAACATATAGACAGCCTTTACAATAATAAATGAAACCGGCCGCTGAAATACGTGAAAAAATAGAGAGCCTAAGCGCAATTCCTACGCTTCCAACTGTTCTTACAAACCTGTTGGCGGTTATAGATTCGGAAGGAACTTCGATCAAACATATAGGTGATCTTATTAATAAAGACCAGGCGCTTTCTACCAGGCTGCTTAAAATGGTTAATTCTCCTGTGTATGGTTTCCCCGGCAGGATTTCCTCCGTTCATCAGGCACTTATGCTGGTTGGACTTGGAGCTTTAAAAGGTATGCTTATGGGTGTCGCAATTTTTGACGCGATGCAGAAGACTATGATAGGTCTTTGGGAACACTCAATAGGCTCTGCCATCGCGGCCAGACTTATTGCTGTAAAAGTAGGCATGAAAGAGACAGAAGAGGCATCGGTTGCCGCTCTTATTCACGATCTGGGAAAGGTTACTTTCGGCATATGCTATCCGGATGAGTACAAAGCCCTGCTGGGCAAGGCCAAGACCGAAGAGCAGTATATAGTGGATGTTGAGCGCGAAAATTTCGGTGTGAACCATGCTGAGGCCGGAAGATGGATAGCCAAAAAATGGAATTTCCCCGGCAATCTGGTCGAGGCTATAGCTTATCACCATAAGCCGGAATTGGCAAAGGACGCAGGTGAACTTGCTGCGATAGTTCATCTTTCGGACATGATAATTAAAATGATAGGTTTTGGTTTCAGCGGAGATCCCTACGTGCACCAGGTTAATAGTAAGGCATGGGAACTTCTGGGCCTTGACGGCGAAGATTTAAAAGATGTTCTTTCCGAGCTGGAAGATGCGGTTTCGGGAGAGTCTCTTTCCCTCTGATATTATGGAAACCGTTATGGTTCTTTCAGCGGATGCGGAGCTGAACGCTGCAATAGCGGGCAACCTTTCAGACTATAACCTTCAGGTATTTGAGAATCCCCGTAGTATCATAGATCGTATTTACAACTCTCCTCCATCTCTTCTGCTGGCAAAATACGAAGAGAGTATCATGCAATTTGTTCGTATGCTCAGGGATGATCCCATGTTCAGCAATCTTCCTATTTTGATCTTACTTGGCAGAGATGATTCTCTAAGTAGTAGTTGGCATGAATTGCAAGTGGATGACTATATTCGTTTTCCCTTCAGCTCGGATGAACTTGCTGTGCGCGTTGGGCTTGGCATTTACAGGTCTAAAAGAGTTGTCGAGACAAATCCTCTCACTATGCTGCCCGGCAATACTCCCATTATAAGAGAGGTGCAGGCTAGGCTTGATACGGGCCTGGATTTTGCCCTTGCCTATGCTGATCTCGACCATTTTAAGCCATTTAATGATAAGTACGGATTTTCTTGCGGAGATGAGACTCTAAGGATGACGGCAAGGCTTATTACCAATGTTGTGAAACAGCATGACCCTGCCAACTACTTTGTCGGACATATCGGTGGGGACGATTTTGTCTTTTGCACGGATATTGCAAAAGTGGAAAAGATATGTCATGAGATACTGGATAATTTTGATTGTATTATCCCTACTTTTTACAGCTCTGAGGACAGGGAAAGCGGATATATAATTTCTCATGACAGGGCCGGCAACGAGAAAAAATTTGCGCTTCTTTCTATATCAATAGGAGTGACGATAAACCGTGGAGGATGGTTTAAACATTATGGGGCTATAAGCAATGCGGCTTCTGAGATGAAGAAATTCGCCAAGACAATTGATGGAAGTGTATACAAAATTGACAGGAGAGACCATAGTGGAATTTGTGCCTAAGTGGATAGCCTGGGAAATTACCCGACGTTGTAATCTCAAATGCGTTCACTGCCGGTCATCATCACTTATTACGGATAAACATCAAGGCTTTACCACAGAAGAGGCATTTAAGGTGCTTGAGGATATTGCCGGTTATGCAAAGCCTGTAATTGTGTTGTCAGGCGGAGAGCCTCTGCTTCGAACCGACGTATTTGAAATAGCGAGGTATGGCACAGATCTGGGCTTTAGGATGTGTATGGCAACAAACGGTATGCTGGTGACGGATGATATTTGTGAGAAGATAAAAAACTCCGGTATAAGAATATGTTCTTTGAGTTTTGACGGCTCAACCGAAGAAGTTCATGATAATTTTAGGGCACAGAAGGGCGCTTTTGCAGGTGCTGTCCGTGCCGCGCATCTTTTTAAAAAACACGGTATAGAGTTTCTTATAAACTCCTCGTTCACAAAAAGAAACCAGTCCGAGATCCCAAAGCTGGCCCGTTTTGCCAAGGAGTTGGGAGCTACCGCCTGGTATATGTTTATGATAGTTCCCACCGGCAGGGGTGAGGATATAATGGAAGAGCTCATTTCGAAGGAAGACTACGATGTAATTCTGGACTGGCACTACGAGATGGAGCGAAATGAAAAGGATATGCTGGTACGCCCCACCTGTGCACCGCACTATTACAGGGTCGTTCTTCAAAGAAACAGACAGGAGGAGAATAAAGTCGAAAAACGCACTCTGAAGTTCTCGACCGGCGGATCCAAGGGATGTCTTGCCGGCCAGGTAATCGCTCTGATAGATGTGGATGGTTACCTGCTTCCGTGCAGTTACTTTCCAAAGCCGGCTGGTAATATTCGTAAGCAGTCATTTAAGGAGATATGGGAGAACTCGAAACTTTTTAAAGACCTTAGGAACTTCAAAAGCTACACAGGCAGGTGTGGTTCATGCGAATACGTAAACGTCTGCGGCGGCTGCAGGGCACGGGCGTATGCTATGACCGGAGATTATATGTCTGAAGAGCCGTTTTGTAGTTATATTCCAAAAAAGATGAAAATAGTATAAATTGGAGGTTTTATATAATGAATGACCAGTTTTTAAAAGCATGCCGCATGCAGGAGACAGACTATACCCCTGTATGGATTATGCGTCAGGCAGGCAGGTATCTGCAGGAGTACCGGGACATACAGAAAACCGCCGACTTTCTGACTGTATGCAAAACCCCGGACCTCACTGTTGATGTCACGTTACAGCCTGTTAGAATTCTTGACGTTGATGCCGCGATTCTGTTTTCGGATATCCTTACGCCCGTGGAGAAAATGGGCATGAAGCTTCAGTTCATTAAAGGCAAGGGGCCGGTCTTGGATCCACCGGTAACATCCATGCAGGCTGTAGAGAGACTGGGTGTGCCTGATCCTGAAGACGATCTGCCTTTTGTGCTTGAATCTATACGGATTTTAAGAGGTGAACTCGAGGGGAAGGTGCCGCTTATAGGATTTTGCGGAGCTCCTTTTACCCTGGCTTGCTATATGATCGAGGGAGAAACCTCCAAGGACTACTCCGGAGCCAAAAGGCTGATGTTCCAGGCGCCGCATATCTTCACTGCGCTCATGGAAAAGATCACTGAAACCATCTCGGTTTACGCCGATGCCCAGATAAGGGCCGGTGTGCAGGCTGTGCAGTTTTTCGATACATGGGCTGGTCTTTTATCCCGCAAGGACTACAGCAGATACGCTCTTCCATATATCAAGAAGGCGATATCCTATGTTAAGAAAAAACACCCTAAGGTGCCGGTAATATACTACATAAACGGTAGCGCCACTATACTGGATCTCATGCAAAAAGCCGGTTCCACGGTTATCGGCCTGGACTGGCGGCATGATCTTGACACTGCCTGGCAGCAGCTTGGTAACAAGGTGGCGGTTCAGGGAAATCTAGACCCCTGTACTTTGTTTCTTCCTCAGGATGAATTAAAAAAGAGGGTTCGGGATATTCTGAAGAAGGCTGGTGGACAACCCGGACATATATTTAATCTCGGCCATGGTATTTTGCCGGCAACGCCTCGTGAAAATGCTATCGCTCTTGTCGAAATGGTGCATAAGATGAGCCGGAAAAAAGGGGCTTAGGAAAAACCGGACGGCAATAGTTGAAGATTATTATCGTAGGAGCCGGAATTTCAGGGCTTAGCACGGCTTATGCCTTGCTTGAGCGCGACCCCGGCCTGGAGTTGATGGTATATGAATCTTCCGAACGACCCGGAGGAAAAATTCGTACAGATAAAACACCGGAAGGGTTTTTATGCGAAAGCGGAGTTCCGGGGTTTCTGGATAATAAGCCAAAAACACTGGAACTTTCATCCGGCCTTGAGCTTAGTCTTCTTAGAAGTTTTGATACATCCAGAAAGCGTTATATCTACTCCGAGGGCAGATTGCAGAGGTTGCCTGAATCTCCGCCTGACTTTTTTAAATCCAGCCTCCTTAGTCTGCCGGGACGTTTGCGTATTTTGTATGAGATATTTGCGCCCCTGGGCAAAAAAAGCGATGAAACACTTGCCGAGTTTGCAACCAGAAGGCTTGGCCGCGAGGCCTTTGAAAAACTGATAGATCCGATGGCCAGCGGTATATATGCCGGAGATGCGACAAAACTCAGCCTTAAAAGCTGTTTTCCCCGCATACATGAAATCGAGGCGCAGTACGGCAGTCTTATAAAAGGGCTTATAAAACTTCAAGCCAAAGCGAAAAAAGAAAAAAAAACGGACAAGCCAAGCGCAGCACCAGGAGGAAAGCTTACATCCTTTGCTGACGGAATGCAGGTTTTGATATCTGCTCTGGCTATAAGATTGGGTGACAGGCTTAAGATATCTATGCCAGTCGCCTCTATTTCTCGCAGCAAAGAACGATATGCAGTTCATACCGCGAATGGTTATAGCGAAGAGGCCGATCAAGTCATATTGGCGGCTCCCGCACATGCCCAAGCCGAAATTTTGCGGGACATCGCTCCTGAAATATCGCATATGCTTGTTGAAATACCTTACCCGCCTGTGTCGGTATGTTCTCTTGCTTACCGGAAGGATAAGATGCGCCATGACCTGGATGGTTTTGGTTTCCTGATACCGTCAAAAGAAAACAGGAAAGTGCTGGGTACACTTTGGGAGACGAGTATATTTCCAAACAGAGCGCCGGAAGGGTATGTGCTGCTTAGAAGCATGGTGGGTGGAGCAAGGAACTCAAACCTTGCAATGTTGCCGGACGAACAGGTTATTGATCTTGTAAGGGCTGAACTCAAGGATATTATGAACCTGGATGCTGATCCGGACTTCGCCAGGGTTTACCGCCATGAAAAGGCTATCCCTCAATACGTGGTCGGGCATGCAGCTTGTCTTGAAGAGATAGAAAAAACGCTTATTAAAAAGTATCCGGGACTGATACTTACCGGAAATGCCTATAAAGGTGTCTCGTTGAACGATTGTGTAACAAACGCCTACGGCACTGCGGAGAAACTGCTGTTTAATATCACAAAACCCGGCAGGTTTGAGCAGACCTGAATGAAATGCGGCAGATCGTTTAGTCTGTTTTTAGAATTTTAGAAGGGTTTTAAACTTTTTATATTTTTTCATGTTTTCCCAAAGCCACCACCGCCGGGTGTTTTTATCACCACAGTTTCTCCGGCCTGTATTTTTAGCGTGGTTTTACCGCCCAGTTTCCGGATGGTGCCGTCAGTTTTGACAAGAAGGTTCTGCCCTTTTTGTCCGGCACTTCCACCTTTGAGGCCGTAAGGCCGGCTGACTCTCCGTTGCGAAAGTATTGTTACCTCCCTGGGCTTTAAAAAGCGGATTGATCGAATAACGCCGTCTCCGCCCCGGTACCTCCCGGCACCTCCAGAGCCTCTTCTTATTTCGAAACGTTCAATGAGTACCTCCGGATACCGGTGTTCGAGAACCTCCGGGTCGGTGATGCGTGTGTTGGTCATATGCACCTGGACTGCCGAGGCTCCCGCATTCCCTTCTACGGCTCCTGAGCCGCCGCCTATGGTTTCGTAGTACTGCCGGCCGCTTCCGTCTGTTTTGCCAAATAAAAAATTGTTCATTGTGCCTTGCGACGCAGCGGCAACTCCAAGGGCTCCGTAAAGCACGTCGACTATACGCTGCGATGTCTCTACATTACCGCCGCCCACCGCAGCTCCGTGCCTGGGGTTAAGCAGGCATCCATCCGGTACGATAAGCTTGATCGGCTGCATGCAACCCTCATTAAGCGGTATATCCCGGTGGATAAGAGTTCGAAATACGTAAAGCACGGCCGACCTTGTAACAGCGAGCGGTGCGTTTAGATTTCCGTCAAGCTGAGGGGCGGTGCCGGTGAAGTCCACTACTGCTGCTGGAAGACCCCCGGAAGCTTTACCGCCGCGCTCAATCCTAATACGTACCTTTACCGCCTCTCCGTTATCCAGAGAATCTTCAAATGACGACTCGAAAACCGGTTGATCCCGAACAAACTCCAGAAGAGCATCTCCCATGGCCTGTGCGGCGTTCTGCCGGATATACAACATATATGCTTGAACTGTGCCGATCCCGTAATTTTTTATAAGGGTTGTCAGCTCCCGGATGCCTGCCTGATTTGCCGCTACCTGGCTTCTAAGGTCTGAAATGCGTTCATCAATATTGCGGGCCGGGTAAGGACCGGAAGACAGTATGCTACGTATTTCCCGTTCGTTGAATTTTCCATCCCGCACCAGAAGCTTGTTGTCCAACACCACTCCCTCTTCCTCAAGAAGTCTGGCTCCAGGCGGCATGGATCCCGGAGATATCCCACCGATATCAGCGTGATGTCCACGACTGGCTGTAAAGAAGTTAAGTTGGCCGTGTATGTCGAAGACCGGAGAAATAACGGTAATATCCGGCAGGTGGGAACCTCCCTTGTACGGATTGTTTGTCACGTAGACATCACCGGGCTGCATACGGCCTGTGCGTTCGGCGATAACCGCCTTAACCGATTCTCCCATAGCGCCCAGGTGTACGGGTATGTGGGGTGCGTTGGCGACAAGATTTCCCTTCGAATCAAATACTGCACAGGAGAAATCGAGACGTTCTTTTATATTGGTTGAATGAGCTGTTTGTGCAAGAGTAGTTCCCATCTGTTCGGCGACACTCATAAAAAGATTATTGAAGACCTCTAGCATAACCGGGTCACATTTTACCCCGTTTAAACCATGTTTAAATTTGGTCGGATTTTTCACTATAGGCTCGATGATCAGAACTCCGGTTTCCTTTTCCAAGAAAAATTCGAACTCCGGTTCCACAACAATAGTCGAATACGCCTCGACAACCATGGCCGGGCCTTTGACTTTGACTGCCGGCGGCAGGTCTTTCCGTAGGTAGACAGGTGTGTCCAGCAATCCCTCTTCAAACCAGGTCCGGCATATTTTTAATGGCTCAGCGGCAGATTGTGCGGTGGCCCCGGCAGCAGTTTTTTTAATCCGCTTTATCAGGCCGGAGCCTCCTATAACTTCGACCCGGAGGGTTACCGCCTCCACCGGCACGTTATCCGGAACAAAACCGAAATATCTTTTATGTGTTTTATGAAAACTCTCTATAATTTCACCAAGGTGCTTTTCATCTGTTTTATAAAAGCTCTCTCTATCCTTTGCCGGTTTTTTTTCACTTTCTGAAGTCTCTCCACAGAATATGTTCAAAGCGCTGTCAGTTCCAAGCGGGCGCAGATCCAGGCTTTTTCTGGCTTTTATCTCCCGGGGCGGTACTCCAAATTTTTTAAGCTCGATTTTAAGTGGTTCAGCCAACTCATCAAATCGCTTTTGTATCCTTGCAAGTGAGTCCGGGGTTAGAATTTCAAGCACTGATTCGGAAGCGGTTCTGATCTGGTCAGCTGTTGCTATGCCATATGCGGAGAGAAGCCCTGCCAGTGGATGGATAAGTATCTTGCGGATTCCGAGTATTTTTGCAATAGCGCATGCGTGCTGTCCGCCAGCTCCGCCAAAGCAGATTAAAGCGTGATTTCGGATATCCAGGCCCCTGGAAATCGAAATCTGCTTTATTGGGCGGCACATTTTTTCATTGGCGATTCGTATGAATCCGAGCGCAACAGACTCAGGATTCATTGATTCGGTAAGCGCTTGGTTGATTTCGCCTGTTATCTCCTCGAACCTACGCCGAGCCGCATCAACCTGAAGGGGCTGATTTCCGCCAGGGCCGAACTCTTTTGGAAAGTGCTCAGGCAGCAGCCTTCCAGCAATCAGGTTAGCATCTGTAAGTGTCAGCGGACCGCCAAGGCCATAGCAGGCCGGGCCAGGGTCTGCACCGGCGGATTCCGGCCCCACGTTTAGTTTCCTGCCGTCAAACCAGGCAATAGAGCCGCCGCCCGCGGCAACCGTCACCACGTTCAACATGGGAGCCTGAAAGGATATTCCGCCGGTGGTGTTCTCGAATACGCGCTCGAAATATCCGTCGTAGCGGCATACATCGGTAGATGTGCCGCCCATGTCAAATCCTATTACCTCTTTTATTCTGTGAGCTTCGGCTATGGCAGCACAACCCACGACGCCTCCGGCCGGGCCGGAAATAATCGCGTCTTTTCCGGTAAACCTGTGTGCCTCTGTAAGTCCGCCTGAACTCTGCATAAACTGAAGCCTGATATCTCCGGTGGATTTACGAACAAGATCAACATACGTTTTTAGAACCGGGCTCAAGTATGCATCAACAAGGGTAGTCTGGCTCCGGCCGAGCATATTTATAACAGGCATTATTTCGTAAGAGACCGAGACTTGAGTAAAAAAGCCGAGCTTTCTTGCAGCAGCGGCAATGGCCTTTTCATGAACCGGGTTTTTCCATGCATGAATGAGCGCTATGGACACAGACGTGATGCCTGCATCTTTAAGGCGGATAAGTTTGGAGTAAACAGCATCTTCATCCAGAGGAGTGATTATGCTTCCATCGGCTCCGATACGTTCCGTTACTTCGATGACCTTGCAGTAAAGCATTTTGGGTTTTTTAATAATAATTGAGAATAGATCCGGTCTTGCCTGGTGACCTATCTCGATTAAATCCCTGAATCCACGGGTGATAAGAAGAGCCGGTGGTTCGCCTTTACGTTCAAGAAGCGCGTTTGTGGCCACGGTAGTGCCCATGCGAATACTCTTGACCCTTTCCTGGGGAATTGAATCTTCCGGTGTGATACCAAGCACCCGTCTTATGCCCTCCACAACAGCGTCTTCATATTGGTTTGATTTTGATAGCAATTTTATCGTATGAAGGTTGCCTTCAGAAGAAATGCCGATAATATCGGTAAATGTGCCGCCCCGGTCAATGGCGAACTGCCAGGTTTCATTCCGATTTGATAGATTATTCACCACTAGTATTTAAGGACAAGGATAACTTTGTTTTTATAGCGGCCATTTTTTTATATCTGGTTGGTACCCAGATGCCGCAAGAATAAAACTGTTGGAAAATTTTACGATTTTTTGTCTATGTTTTACTTGAGTTCACTGCAAAATGTCTATTTTTTAGGCAAGTCAGAAGACCTGTTTTTGCAACTTATTGTTTTATAAGAATAAATAATAATAAAAATTTTATGTCAGTTTTTTTTACACTTTTTTTGTTGTATTTCTTTGAATATCACAAAATATTGCCTATTTATTAAGCATCTTTTTTATGTTGTTCCTGTAATATATTGTTTTATAAGAATAAATATTTAATTAAAGTAGCTGTCGGAAAAATTTACACTTTTTGTGTTTTTAAAATATTAAGTTTGATAAAAAACTTATATATCAATATGTTACATGGTTGGCACGGGTGTTGCTTGTATTATTGTGGCATTTATGGCATTTAAATTTGGTTTAAAATACTTTCGCACTTGGCGCTGGTGAGCATTTGACTGATATTTAGATTTAATGTTATTATTAAAAAATATTATTAAAAAAGTAAATTTTAAGTATTTTTAACGATCTGATAAATGTGATGTTTTAACAAATGCCAACTATTCAAGCAAGGAGGTGATAACGTAGTAAAGGCGATTAAAAATTAAGCTACTTAAATGTTTTTTACTCAAGTTAAAAAGGAAAGTTTAAACACTGAAGTTAACCTGACGGTTTATCTTATAAAGGAGGCGGGGGCGATTCGGGTAGAACCCCGAAAACCTCTTCCGGCTTACTTGAACAAACCGTTACCAAACCAGTTACAACCTAAAATTTTTACACCGGAGGTTAAATTATTATGAGAATGGGAAAATTGTCAACAACGTTTTTGGCGCTTGTAGGCTTGCTTTTGTTGTGGGGACAGTCGGCGCAGGCCCTTACAAACGTCTCTGCCATTGACACTTACAATGCCCTGGTGGCAAACCCTAAAGCGGTCATGTTTGATGTGCGCTCAGTGGATGAGTATTATGGATGTCAACCGCCATGGGTCGGAAGTGCGTGTACTGACGCTGATGCTCTAAGGGGTACGCCGATGTGGACGGTAAACCAGACTAATTCCCTTGGAGAGTCAATAACAAGGTTGCCCTTCAACATACCGTACTGGAATACTCTAAATAACGGTACAGGGGCTCCTGAGGAATTCCTAGAAGTAAGGGCAATGATAGGAGCTCTGCTTGAAAGTGGTGCTATCACCCATGACACACCCATATATCTTCTCTGCCGTACGGCTTACAGAAGTTACTACATGGGTGTGTGGATGGAAGGAACAGTCTTTGCGCCTGGAAGCGGTTCAAGGACAGATCCCGGTGCCGCCCCGTTTACTAATCTGTACAATATAGACTCTGACGCTGTTGCAAATACTACTAATGCCGGTAATGGCACCGGCGGTATGAAAGAATGGAAAACAGTTGCAAATCTGCCTGTCTGGGTCGGTGCGCAAAGGATGCCTCCTATAGTTATTTCTAATACTCCGGCTAATTTGGCAACATTTGATACAAGCGATGTTACGTTCAGAATTACCGTACTGGAGCCGACTGCAGGCAGCAACGGTGGAATAACCGCCCATGCTCCTCTGGTGCGTACATGTGTTAACTATACCAACCCGACTCTCCTTTTATCCGGCACTGTTCTTGATGCGTGTGATTATAACGATACACCAGCCAACACAGCGGTTAACCACTTTGATATTACGGTTACGCTGGAAGATGGAGACTGGGGCTGGAATTCGTACGCTGAGAATACCACTGCTGCCGGTAATCTAGAGATGTGGGGACCAAATGCCACGAATTGGGGACTTGATAACAGGCAGTTGACGGTAACCACGGTTACATGTACAGATAATGATGGCGATGGCTTCTGTGCTGAAACCGATGACTGTAATGATAACGATCCTTTGGAATTTCCGGGACAGACCTGGTATGCCGATCTGGATGGTGACGGTTACTCAAGCGGCGCGATCACTGTACAGTGCGCAAGGCCTGCCGGCAACTATGTTGCTGCAGAGCTGACCGCCACATCAGGTGACTGCGATGACAATAATGCTGCAATCAACCCTGCCGCCAGCGACGCAACCTGTGACGGTGTGGACAATAACTGTAACGGTACAGCTGATGAGGGATATGTTGCTCCGTCTACGACTTGTGGTGTTGGTGAATGTGCCTCAACCGGTACTCTTGATTGTGTAAATGGTTCTACGGTTGATACCTGTGTTGAAGGTACACCAGGCACAGAAGGCCCGGTTGGTGATCCTACATGCAGTGACGGACTGGATAATGATTGTGATGGTTCAACCGATACTGCGGATTCAGATTGTGTAGGTGTTTGCACGGATAATGACGGTGATGGATACTGTGCGGAAACAGATGATTGTGATGACAATAATGCTGCGATCAATCCGGGAGCTGATGATTCCCAGTGTGACGGCGTAGACAATAACTGTAGCGGCACAGCTGATGACGGTTATGTCTCTGTTGATACCACTTGTGGTGTTGGTGAATGTGCTGCAACTGGTGTTACAACATGTGTCAACGGAGTAGAAAGCGATACATGTACTCCTGGTACGCCGGCTGCCGATGACTCTACCTGTGACGGTCTGGATGATGACTGTGACGGTACAGCAGATGAAGACTATGTTCCTGTTGATACCACTTGTGGTGTTGGTGAATGTGCCTCAACCGGTACTCTTGATTGTGTAAATGGTTCTACGGTTGATACCTGTGTTGCAGGTACACCAGGCACAGAAGGCCCGGTTGGTGATCCTACATGCAGTGACTCTCTGGATAACGACTGCGACGGAGCAACCGACTTGGCTGATCCTAGCTGTGTACTGACCTGCACGGATAATGACGGTGACGGCTATGCTGTTGAAGGTGGAGATTGTGGCGAAGTTGATTGTGATGATTCCGATGCAAGTGTTAATCCCGGTGCTGCTGAAGTCTGTGACGGCAAGGACAACAACTGCGACGGTAATGTAGATGAAGGCTTTGACGCTGATGGTGACGGTTACACCATATGTGGCGGTGACTGCGATGACAGTAATCCAGCAGTCAATCTGGGTGCTACAGAAGGTCCGTTTGAGGATCCCACATGCAGTGACGGCCTGGACAATGACTGTGACGGCGCTATTGATGCAGCGGATTCAGGTTGTGTGGAAGAAGTTGACGACGAACCTGCGCCCACGCGTCGTAGACGAGGTATGCGCAGGCACAGATAGTAATAACTATATAATCAGGTAAAAGGCAGTTAGTTTATAAGGGGCAGACCATGGTCTGCCCCTTATTTGTACAGGTTTTAGTTGCACGACATCCTGGACTGTTTATCCGGAATCAGAGCGTAACCTCTGGTTCCGGACATTTTGGAGATCGGGCGAGACCCGGAATCGTTCGCCGAAAATATCGAGTTTACAGTTACTGCGGATAAACCGGATAAGAGTCGTCCCTGTAAGTGTCGTAAATCTCCCTGAACTTTTCGGCTGATTTTTTAAAGGCATCGAGAACTTGCGGATCAAAGTGTTCCGGCACTGTTCTTCCATCACCCTCGGTAATTATCCTTACAACAGTGTCCTGGTCAAACCCGGGTTTATAAGGTCTTTTGCTTCTAAGTGCGTCATACTGGTCGGCAATATTCATTATTCTGCCTGACATAGGTATTTCTTCGCCTTTGAGTCCGGCAGGATACCCGCTTCCATCCCACCTTTCATGGTGACTTAATGCTATTTCTTCAGACATTTTCAGGTAAGGCGATGTCGACCCCCTAAGTATTTTAGCACCTATGGTGGTATGTATCTTCATTACTTCGAACTCCTCAGGAGACAGCCTCTCTTTTTTAAGTAGAATATTGTCAGGTATAGCTACCTTTCCGATATCATGCATAGGAGATGCGTAATTTATGGTTTCCGTATATTCCGCATCCATACCCATAGCGATAGCAAGTTCTTTTGTATAAAATCCGACTCTTCGTATATGAACTCCGGTATCTTCGTCTTTGTACTCCGAGGTAAGTGTCAGACGGTAAACGGTCTCAATATATCCTTCTTTTACTTTCCGGTACACATCATCCAGCTGATCAAGCGCCTTCTGCAGGTGTTTTGTTCTGGTTGCAACCTGTGCTTCAAGGATTACATTATGGTTTTCGAGGAAGTCATGGTATTCTTTTATTTTAAGATTGTTTTTAATACGCAATGACAGCTCTTTTAGGTCTACCGGTTTTATAAGAAAATCATTTGCTCCCTTTGATATGCCTGTAAGCTTGTCACTTCTTTCATCAAGCGCTGTTAAGATGATTATCGGTATGTGTTCCGTATTTTTTTGAGCTTTGATCCGTTCTGTCGCATCAAACCCGTTCATACCCGGCATCATCACATCCATTAGTATGAGGTCCGGCATATGCAGGGAGCTGTATTCCACCGCTTCATGCCCATTACCGGCAATAATTGTTCTATACCCCAGGTTTTCGCAAAAATCCTTAAAAAGATTTGCGTTTTTTTCTTCATCATCAACTATAAGAATAGTTGGGGTTTTCTCCTTTAGGATCATCTTTTCCATTATTATCTCCCTTTTTTCTTACAATCCCCCTCAGAGGGAGCCTGAAAATAAACTCACTGCCTTTACCGGGTTCGCTTACTGCCCATATCTTGCCACCATGTGCCTCGACGATTTTTTTACAAAGGGCAAGACCAAGCCCTGTGCCCTTATATTTTTTACTATAAGAACTTTCAATCTGTTCAAAGGGTCTGAAAATCTTGCTAAGGTTATCTTTAGAGATACCGATACCTGTATCTTCGATACTGAACTGGATGAAATCTTCTTTGTTTCTTAAGTCTCGTTGAGCCTGGAGTTCCTGGCCGTGAACAATGCCGGCTCTTATACTTATTGTTCCATTGTCAGGCGTGAATTTAGCCGCATTGCTGAGCAGGTTGATCAGAGCCTGTTTCAGCCTTTTGGGATCTCCTTCAAAAAAATCAACTTCTTCGTCCACTTCCACCTCTACCTTCAGGTTCTGCTTTAAAACCTTTTCCCTGATAAACAGAAGGCTTCTATCAATAAGTTCTCTTACATCCACAGAGGAATGTTTAATGTGTAGTTTTTTAGCCTCTATTTTGCTTAGGTCAAGAATATCATTTATCACCGAAAGAAGGTGAGCACCGCCTTCGGATATATCTTTAATATATCTCACCTGTTTCTCTGAAAGTTCGCCTGCTATACCTTGAAGCATAAGATCGGAAAAACCTATGATCGCGTTAAGAGGCGTTCTTAATTCGTGCGACATATTTGCCAAAAACTCGCTTTTGGTTCTGTTTGCGGCTTCTGCAGCCACTTTTGCCAGCTCAAGTTCTGCAGTCCTTTTCTTCACCTTTTCCTCGAGTCCTTCCACCAGTCTTACATTCTCGATAGCGGTGGCGATCTGATTGCCCAAGACCTGGAACAGGCTTATTCTGTCTTTTGTGAAGAACTGCTCTTTATCGCTGTAAACATTAAGCACACCTATTACGTGAGGCTCTGAAGACAGAAGCGGCACAGCCATCGAAGACTTGTAACCCCTATCCATTGCCTCCTCCTTCCAGGGAGCATACAGGGGGTCTGTGGTAATACTATTCATCGCTTGTGGACTTTCTGTTTTTACAGCCATACCTGTCGGCCCCATTCCTGCCGGAGAATCATCCCATCTAACTGTTATGCTGGATAAATATTCATCCTCAAAGCCTGCGTGCGCAACAGGTTTTACATCATAGCTTTCTTCCTGAATAAAGCCCAGCCATGCCATCTTCAATTCGAAATTCCGAACCACTATATTACATATGGCATCATAAACGTTGTCCGTAATAGATGCTGCGGCAATAACGTTAGAAGCATCAACAAGTGCCATCATCTCTTCACTGTGCTTCTTCAACGCCTTTTCCGCCAGTTTGCGTTCAGTAATATCATAGGCGTAGATCCTGACGGCCTTCTTCTCGGAAATAAGGTGGATATACTCACCTAGAACAGTACAGCCTATATCCACTTCAGCATACGTGCTTTCCTTCCCCTCTGCCTCTAAAGCTCTTACTATTTCGGATAGATCGGCCGGCATGATTTCAGTGCCTTTTATCCCCATCTCTTTTATAAAATTCAGCGCTACCGGGTTAATATAGGTAATTCTGAGGTCATGATCGCACTCCAGTACAGGGTGAGGGTTTTTTTCCGGAAATGAGGCAAGGACGGCAATACTCTCCATCCTCTTTGCTTTATCATCGAAGAGGGATCTCAGTGTCCTGGCCATATTGTTAAATGCATTGCCGAGTTCTCCTATCTCATCCTTGCTTCCCGGATCGACCCTCACCCCAAAATTACCTTTCTCGATCTCTTTTGCCGCATTTCTTAAGAGCAAGACGGGTTTGACAAGAGTCTGCCTTATAAAAAACAGAAGTAAAATAAATGAGATAACAGATAAAAACATTACGCCGATGCGGAGACGTTTGTAACGGATCGAATCTCTTTCGTAATCGCTTAAAAGATGGGCGACAAAACTGTCAATGTCATCAACATAATTAAGAATAGTAAGATTGTATTCTTCAAGCGGAAATGTTTGCTCAAGCTCAACCTTTTTAACGGCTTCCATAATCAGTGGTTTGATACTAACCTCCCATGTCTCAATAAGCTTGTTAAGTTGAGAGACCACATGTTCATCCTTTCGTATTGGCGGGTTGACTCGATACTTTGGACTCCCATTCTTCAATGCGTAGAGAGCCTCTTCGAATTCTAAGATTTTCTCTGATATGAAATAGTTCAGAGTACTTACCCGTTCCTTGTCCGTCTCTCTTTCAGCCTCATTCATCAGCCATGCGATTTCAAAGCTGCGCATCCTTTCAGTTCCGGCAAGGTTTATTCTTCTTGCGTCATCCTGTATCTGCTTTGTGAACCAGGTTGATATGGATATGTAGGATCCAATAATTCCTAAGAAGATAAGACCTATTAAAATATATTTTGTGGTCAGTGATCTGAAGGTGAGCATAGGGTTTCTGGCGCCTGCTATTGCCGGACTTATAAATGTATAGCTGACATTTCGTTATTACTCTGCTTGTTCTTTTCTGCCATACGTGGGCGATTCTTTAGGGAAGACCATCATAAACCGAAGAAATAAGTTAGAAGAAATAGAGTTCGGAATCTTTTTCAAGCATAGACATGAAACTTACGGCTAAATTTATAACATCTTTTTTGGCTCTGGTTTTTATTCCGATTATTACGCTGGGCTACCTGAGCTACTCATCAGGTAAAGCGGCGATACAAGAGCATACACTTAAACATATGGCTCTTGTGGCGGAAGCCAAAGAGGGGCATATTTACAGCTTTTTCGAAGATATCAAAGGCAGGGCCATGGATTTCTCCTCCGACGGTTTCATGCTTGATACCGTTGAGGCGATGCAGAATTATGACGCGGAAAATTCGCGCTTTATGGAACTTCAAAAATCCTTGAATTCACATCTAAGGCTGAACAAGATGCCCCTGGACGAAACTGTTGATCTGATCCTGGTTATCAACTCGATCGGCAAGGTGATCGCTGCGACCGATGAGAGCGAGATCGGAAAGGACGAGTCAAGGGATGAATATTTTGTGCAGGGCAGAAAAGGCATTTACATGGGTGACGTGCATGATTCGCCGCACTTTGCCGGTTCGGAACGTCCGTACAAGATTGCCGTCTCCGCGCCACTCATGGGCAGAGAAAACAAGGCTTTTCTGGGCGTTATTGTCAATTACTATGATACCGGTGAGCTGGATAAGATACTCTCCGGAGAGTATCAGATAGAAAAAGGCGCGATGAGCGGCAATCACGGTAGGGGGAAAACCCTTGACATCTACCTTGTAAACAAGGAAAAGCTTCTGGTCACACCTTCATGGGCCGGCGGTGAAGTCATGAAACAAAGGGTTGATACATTACCTGTGCGTGAGTGCGGCGCTGGTAGGGAAATCACATCGTTTTACAGGAATCACAGCGGCGATGAGGTGATAGGCGCATCCATGTGCCTGTCCGGCACAGGCTGGACTCTGCTGGTTGAGGTTGGCAAGAAAGAGGCATTCGCGCCTGTTATGGTGTTAAGAAACCGTACTGCCTTGTTCGGAGTAATCATCGAGTTCCTTGCATTTCTACTTGCTTACTTCTTTGCTAAAAAAATTATAAATCCAGTGGTTACCCTTTCCCGGCTTACACAAAATCTCGTCCATGGAGATTTTTCTGTTCGTGTCCCAGTAGACTCAAAAGACGAAATCGGGGAACTTGCCGATTCTTTTAACAAGATGGCTGCTCACATCGTAGAGTCCCGGCGCGAAGTGCTCACAGACAAATCCCGCCTTGAGTCGTTAATAAACGGTATTAATGACGCTATCGCTCTTTCTGATGGAAACGACAATGTTGTAATCCTAAACAAATATGCCGAAGATCTTTTTGGAGTAAAAACTTCAGATGTTGCAGGCAAATCGGTTGTACATTTCCATAAGGGGTCCACACTCAAGAAAGTTCAGAAGCTCCTCCAGGAATTCAAAGAAGGAAACAAAACACTGCATCGCAGTGAAATAAATTACAAAAACATGGACTTCGAGATTACGGCTTCATCCATAAAAAAGGGGGATGCCTACTTTGGCGCTGTGATGATTGCGCATGATATAACTGAACATAAACGGATCGAAAATAAGCTTCGGGCACAACAGGCAGAGCTTAACGAAAAACATGAGGAGTTGTATGCGTTATTCAAACATGTCGAGATCGCCAAGGGAGAATGGGAGCGAACCATGGACTCTATGGGCGATATGGTTGTTCTTGTAGACGGCGATGGCAGAATAAAAAGGTTTAATAATGCCGTGAAAAGTTTCATAGGGAAAACATACGATAATATTCTTGGTAAGCAATGGGAACGGTTGTTTCGTGAACATGGAATGAATCCGGATGTCTTCAACCCGCAGGGGACCGAAATTTTTCACGAAAATACGGGAAAGTGGTTTGTATTTAAGTCATATCCTTATACAAAGTCCGCTGGTTATGAGCTCTCCGGCACTGTGATAACCATTCATGATTCCACAAAGTTGAAACTTGTAATGGAGGAACTTGAACAGAAAAATATCGCAACAGATAAAAACAGGGAAAAACTTCAAAAGGCTCTTAGTGAAATATCCTTTCTGATACAACAGGTTGCGGGTGAAAAAGATTTCAGTGTCAGGTATGCGAAACCTGAGTTGAGGCAGGCCGACTTTGATCCAATATACCAACTAGGCGATCAATTTAATAATATGATGAATATTCTTGAGTCAAAAAATAAGGAGCTCGAAGATGCCTACGAAAAACTCAAAGCTACGCAGACCCAGATTCTGCAACAGGATAAGATGGCTTCTATCGGCCAGCTGGCAGCAGGTGTTGCGCATGAAATCAATAATCCCATGGGCTTCATATCGAGCAACATAGGTACCCTGGATAAATATGTGAATAGGTTGGTCGAGTTCATAGACGTCCAGTCAGGGGCATTGGAGTCGCTTAAAGCCGTAGAAAAAATTGAAGAGTTAAATGGCGTCAGGAAAAAACTTAAACTTGATTATATAGTGAAGGATATAAAAGATCTGATAAATGAATCCCTTGATGGAGCTGACAGGGTAAGGATAATAGTACAGAATCTTAAAAGCTTTTCCAGAGTGGACGAAGCAGAAAAGAAGTATGTGGATATAAACGAGTGCATTGAGAGTACTATAACCATTGTATGGAACGAGTTGAAGTACAAAGCCAGACTAACCAAAGAGTATGGCGAACTTACTCCCATCAAGTGTTACCCGCAACAGCTTAACCAGGTCTTCATGAATCTCCTTGTAAACGCAGCTCACGCAATAGAAAAACATGGAAATATAACAATAAAGACCTGGCAAGAGGACGGTTTTATTTTTGCATCTGTCTCGGACACCGGCCACGGAATTCCGAATGACGAGTTAAATAAAATATTTGAGCCTTTTTTCACCACAAAGGAAGTTGGCAAAGGGACGGGGTTGGGCCTTAGTATCACCTATGACATCGTTAAAAAACATGACGGCGATATTTTTGTCGAAAGTGAGGTTGGAGCAGGCACAACGTTTACTGTGAGACTGCCGGTTAAGGACGAATAAGGGAAGGAAATACATGATGGAAGAACGGGTGAGGATTCTTTTTGTAGATGACGAGAAAAATGTTCTTAAGTCCCTGGAACGGGTTTTTCTTGATGAAGACTACGAGATCATTACAGTTACATCTGGAGAAAAAGGACTGGATATTCTTGAAAAAGAGCCGCTTATTCACCTGGTGATATCAGACTATCGAATGCCCGGGATAAACGGGGTGGACTTTCTACGAAAAGTCTATGAGCGTTGGCCTGATACTGTAAGAATCGTGCTATCTGGATATGCCGACACCGGAGCAGTGGTCTCGGCCATAAACGAAGGTCGAATATATAAGTTCATCCCAAAGCCATGGAACGATGATGAACTGAAAGGCACAATATCAAATGCAATTGAACGGTATTTTCTCGCTCAGAAAAATCAGCAGCTTACCAGAGATATTGCCGAAAGAAATATTGAGCTGGAAAAATTAAATAATAATCTCGAAAAGATGGTTTTGGATAGAACTTCGGAACTTATGTTTCAGAACAAGGTTCTCGCCCGTTCCCAGAACATCCTTGACGCCCTTCCGATTGCCGTGGTAGGTATAGATTCAGATGGTTTGATCGTCCAGTGTAACCGGAAGGGCATAGAACTGCTAAGCCGGGACCAGCCAAGTATAATCGGCAATGACAGGATTAATGCTTTCACAAAAGAGATGAATGATTTTATCGAAAGGGTTGGTGAAGAGAAACATCTCTCAGGAAAACTTGAGATAGCAGGAACCGAGGTTGAAATCAAGGGTATTTTGATGAAACACGACGACGGACAAGAAGGAGTTATCCTGGTTTTTTGTGAACGTTGTTAAGGAGAAATAGAATGGATGATAAGCCGGAAAACGAGAGACCTGTACAGGTGCTTTTTGTTGATGATGAGGAGAATATACTAAGGTCTCTAAAACGGCTGTTTATGGACGAGCCCTTTGGTATTGTAACCGCTGATTCCGGTGAAAAAGGCCTGGAAATTTTACGGAAGACCAGCAACATAGGGCTTATTGTCTCAGATCAGAGGATGCCTGGTCTTTCAGGGGTTGAGTTTCTTGAGAAGGCTAAAAATATAACGCCGCAGGCTATGCGGATTGTGCTTACCGGCTATGCCGATGTGAATGTGGCCGTAAACGCGATAAACAAGGGAGGCGCATACAAGTATATAACAAAGCCATGGACGGATGAGGACCTTGTTCGGTCCATAAAAGAGGCTGTCGACATATACCTTCTTAAAAAGGAGAATCAGGAACTTACAGAAACAGTAAAAAAGCAGAATGAACAGTTACAGCGTTGGAACGCACAACTCGAGTACGATGTGCAGAAGCAGACAATCGAAATACAGAAAAAGAATAATGAACTAGGCCGGCTTAATGAGAGTCTTAAAAAGAATTTTGATAATTCCATCGCCGCATTTTCAGGACTTATGGAGCTTCGTGACAAAAGAGCACAAAGCCATTCAAAAAATGTGGCTGAAATCGCCATCAACGTGGCCAAGGCGATGGAATTGCCGGATAAGGATATAGAGGACATTAACGTGGCGGCGTTGCTGCATGATATTGGTAAAATAGGTATATCAGACTCGCTTCTTCAGAAAGATCCCGAGCAAATGAATTTAGAAGAGTTGGCTGAGTACAAGCTGCATCCGATCAGAGGCCAAACAGCCATCGATTCAATAGAGGATTTAAGATCTGCCGGAATTCTGGTAAGGCACCACCACGAGTGGTTCAATGGAGAGGGGTTTCCTGACAGATTGAAGGGTTTGCAGGAGATTCCTGCCGGAGCTATGATCATAGCTATGGCGGATTTCATTGACAGAACTATCTCCAATTACTGGGATGATGATGCAGTGGAGTTCGCCCTGGGCAAAGCAAGGAAGGAACTCGGCCGAAGGTTTGATCCAAAAGTTTATCCTTTTATTGAAAAATCCGTAAAAAAACTCTATTCCGGCGGTATGCCGAGACTTGATCTGGTTGAAGTCGAGATGGCGGATAAGGATCTTCAGCCCGGAATGATTCTTTCAAAAGATGCGCGCAGCGGCACAGGTCTTCTGCTGCTTAGAAAGGGCACCAAGCTTGACGACAAGAATATTCAGGCATTGAAACGGTATTACCGGCTTGATCCGTCCAGTAGTGGGGTTTTTGTCTGGGCTAGAAACGAAGCAAGCTGATAAAAACAAAGGAGACTGGTAAAATGAGAAATTCGATACTTTTGGTGGATGATGAACCTGATGTTCTTTCGTCGATTAAGAGAGCGTTGATTGATGAAAATTGTGATATTTATCTGGCAAACAGCGGCGCTG
>Ga0256830_1000102_pt1 | contig 74187 bp, 63 predicted proteins | sample 128326metaG_FD_190537 | JGI IMG/M metagenome (GOLD analysis project Ga0256830, IMG submission 190537) | Hydrothermal vent microbial communities from Lau Basin, Pacific Ocean - 128-326 | ecosystem: Environmental > Aquatic > Marine > Hydrothermal vents | place: Pacific Ocean: Lau Basin | collected... | reverse complement strand
AAGGGCGAGATCCAGGTTCCCTGGTTCCACGACGGGGAGAGCGTCGGTTTCTACCTCTATCCCGGAAACGGCGAGGCCGGCTCGTTCTCTCCGGTCAACCTCGGCCCCGATCGCATCATCCTGCAGCCGGGGCGCACGCGTTACGAAGTCCACCTGCCGAAGGGCCGGGACTACTGGAGTACCCCTTACGTCGCCTCGGACGACGACGAACGACGATGAACCTGCTACCGTACCGACCATGACCAGAACCTCTTCCATCCTGCTCTTCCTCTCCTGCGCATCCCTCCTGACCCTGGGGTCGGCGGCCGTCGTCGCCTCCACGGCTCCGGGCGACCGCGTCGTGCCCACGTTCTACGACCGATCCTCCGGTCGGAAGATCCCGTCGGAGTGGGTCCGGCTGCGGGCGAACGGCCGCGCCTTGCCGGTGCGCGGGGGCCTCGACCCGCGCGAACTCGAGGCTCCCGACGCGGCCTGGTTGGTCTCGGTTCCCAGTCCCGACGGCATCGAGGAGGTCGGCATCGCGCTCGAGCAGGCCCGGACCGACGAGGACGGCGTGTACGTGGTGCCGCGCGCGCCGCGCATCCGCATCGGCGCCACCCTGGGGCAACCGGGGCCGCCCGTTTCAGGGGCCCGCGTGGAAGTCGCCTTCGTCCAGGAGGACGCCCTCTTGGAGGTGTTGCGATCGGCGCTGAACGGCTCCGGAGTGGACCCCCGGAAGGAGCCGCGACGGTTCTTCGACGCCCTCCTCACCGGCTACCTCTCCCAGGTCGTCCGTCCCGTTTCCGGGGAGACTCCGGGGATGTCGCCGACGCGTCGGGACGCCCTCCTCGGCTGGCAGGTCGCGGTCGAGTCCGCCGACGAGCCGGGGCGCTACCTGCTCTTCCCGGACCGGGTCGGCACCTTCGTGTACCGCATCGTCGGGCCCGATGGCGGGTTCGCCTGGGACCTCGGCTCGGTCCGCCCCGGAGAGGACTTCGCACGCACCGAGCACCTCGACCGGCACCGTTGAGCCCGGTGCGAGGCGCCGGGCCATGGTGAGCCCGTGCCTCGGGTCAGTTGCCGGCGTAGCCGAGCGCGCGGAGGAAGGCCTGCTGCTCCGCACCGGCGGCGGCGGTGCTGCGCTCGGCGTGGGTGTCGCGGGCCAGGGCGGCGACGACGGCGGCGCGCAGGTCCTCGGGCAGGGCGTCGAGCGCGGCGTCGCGGCGTGGACGTTCCTCGAAGGGGTCGGCGGCGAGGTCCACCACCTGGACGGGGACGACGTCGTCGTCCGTCTCGCCGGCCCAGGCGCCGAACCACTTGAGCCCACCGAAACGAACCGCGACGTGGCGCGCGTCGGCGGCGACGTGGGCGCGCGGCGGCGGCGCGCCGTGGGCCCACGAGACGCCGTCCACGTCGTCGGGGGCCGGCAGACCGGCCAGCTCGAGCAGGGTCGGCACGACGTCGGCGAGGTGGGGCGGGCGCGGCGCTTCGCCGGCGGCGACCCCAGGGCCCCACAGCAGGAACGGAACGCGCAGGTTCTCCTCGAAGAGTGAGTTGGCGTGCTCCATCAACCCGTGCTCGCCGAAGTGCTCGCCGTGGTCGCCGGTGACCAGGAACACCGTGGGGCGTCCCTCGGCCTCGACCGCTTCGACCAGACGGCGCAGCTGGTCGTCCACGTAGGCCACCTCTTCGAGGTAGAGGAGGTGGCACCAGCGCGCCGCGGCCTCCGCGGCGGGGTCGCCGGCCGCCAGCCCCTCCTCGATGCGGTCGAGGACGTCCGAGCCGATGGGGGCCCGCGGGTCGGGGACGTAGCGCGGGTCGAGGTCGCCGAGCAGCGCGTCCGACCAGCGGCCGCGCCAAGGCTCGGGCGGGTCGTAGTCGGTGTGCGGGTCCATGAAGTGGACGAAGTGGAACGAGGGCCGGTCGGCGGGCAGCTCGCGGCGCTGCCGTAGCGCGACCTCGAGGACGCGGCCGCCGACGGGCTGGGCGCGGCGGGCCCAGGCCCGACGCAGGAACAGGCGGCCGAACAGCTCGGCGTTCACGGTGCGCGGCAGGCAGCGGCCGAGCCAGGTGTGGCGCTCGAGCCACGGCTGCAGCAGGAGGCCGAGGCGCGCCAGCTCGATGGGTTCCTCCGAGAAGAGGTCGAAGCCGCGATCCATGCCGGTGACGGCGCCGACGAGGCCGTTCGAGATCACGCCGGCGGTGGCGAAGCCGGCGGCGTGGAAGCGCTCGGCGAGGAGCGGGATGGCGGGGTCGGGCAGGCCGGCGTTGCTGCGCAGGCCGTGCCCCATCGCGTCGCGGCCCGACAGCATCCCGAGGTGGCCGGGCAGTGTCTGGTCGGAGGACGAGAGCGCGAAACGGGCCCACAGGGCGCGTTCGCGGAGACCGTCCAGGAACGGGACCTCGGCGCGCGGCACGCCGGGACGGGTCGGGTCCTCGAACAGGGCGTCGGCGCGGAGCGTGTCCACCGAGACCAGGACCACGTTCGGGGCGTCGCTCGGCGGTACGGCGTCGCTCGGATCCGGCGGGAGGTGGCCGCTCGGGATGGGATGGGGGACGAGCAGGGCGGCGACGACCACCGCCGCCGCCGGCACCGGCAGGGCGAGCGCGAGTCGGCGCGGCGGACCCGGTCGCAGGAGCCGGCTGCGGAACAGGAGGAAGGCGAGGACCGTGCCGAGGGTGTGGGCCACCGCCACGCGCGAGGTCGCGTCGGCGATGGGGAGCGGCTCGTAGAGGAAGGGGACGCCGCCGAGGAAGGCGCCGACGGCGAGGCCGGTGGAGGCCAGCGGGGCGCGCTCGCGGACCAGCGGCCAGGTGAGGAGCACGACCACGAGGCCGAGGGCCCAGGCGCCGAGCACCGACCACGCCGCCATCGCGAAGCGGAGCATCGGCACCGGGTTGCCGGGCTGGAGCCAGCCGTCGGCGAGGGCGAGGAGGCCGGCGGCGCCGAACAGGGCGCCGAGGTAGGCGGCCCGGGAGCGGGGAGCCCCGTCGTCGGCCGAGGCCTCGGCGGCGGCGGGCGCGGGGGCCGACGGCGCGTCCATGGCGGCGGATTCTACCGGGGAGGGGCGCGGGTAGAATCCGCCCCTTGCGCAGGTCCGGCACGACCCCCGGGCGGCGCGGTTGGACATGGACTTCCACCTGGACGAGGAACACCGCATGGTGCGCGACTCGGCGCGGGAATACGCCGAGCGCGTGCTCGCGCCCAACGCGGCCCGCTGGGACGCCGAGGAGCGCTTCCCCGAGGAGGCGTTGGCCGAGGCCGCCGCCGCCGGCTTCATGGGCCTGACCGTGCCCGAGGAGTACGGCGGCGCCGGGATGGGCAACCTGCATTCGGCGGTCCTGCTCGAGGAGTTGAACGCGGTGGACGCCTCGGTGGGGGTGACCCTGTCGGTGCACCTGTCGTTGGTCTGCGCGCCCATCGCCAAGCACGGCACCGAGGAGCAGAAACGCGAGTGGCTGCCGAAACTGGCCGCGGGCGAGGTGCTCGGCGCCTACAGCCTGACCGAGCCGCAGGCCGGGTCGGACGCCGCCGCCATCCGCTGCCGCGCCGAGCGCGTGGACGGCGGGTGGAAGCTGACCGGCACCAAGGCCTGGGTCACGAGCGGCACCCACGCCGGGCTGTTCGTGCTCTACGCCGTGACCGACCCCGACGCCAAGAAGGGCTACGGCATCACCGCCTTCCTGGTGACTCCGGACAGCGAGGGCTTCGCGGTGGGCAAGAAGGAGGAGAAGCTCGGCATCCGCGCCTCCTCGACCACCGAGTTGGTGCTGGAGGACGTGTTCGTGCCCGACGAACGGGTGCTGGGCACCGTGGACCAGGGCTTCAAGATCGCCCTCGAGACGCTCGACGGCGGGCGCATCGGCATCGCCTCGCAGGCGGTCGGCATCCACCGCGCCTGTCTCGAGGCCAGCCTGCGCTACTCGGAGGAGCGGGTCCAGTTCGGCCGGCCCATCGGCGACTTCCAGGCCATCGCCTGGAAGCTCGCCGACATGGCGACCGCCCTGGACGCGTCGCGGCTGCTGGTGCATCGCGCGGCGTGGATGCGTGACCAGGGGCTGCCCTGCACCATGGAGTGCTCGATGGCCAAGCTGTTCGCCAGCCGGGCCTGCAACCAGGCGGCGCAGGACGCGGTCCAGATCCACGGCGGCGCCGGCTACACCAAGGAGTTCCCGGTCGAGCGGTTCTACCGCGACGCGCGCATCACCGAGATCTACGAAGGGGCGACCGACATCCAGCGCCTCGTCGTCTCGCGGAACCTGAAGAAACGGAAGTGAGAGAGGAGGAACGGACGATGGATGCCCCGGTGACCAACCTGGACCTGACCGAAGAGCAGGAGATGATCCGCGAGACGGTGGCCCGTTTCGCCGAGGAGGTGCTCGCGCCCAAGGCCCGCGAGTGCGACGAGAAGGCCTGCTTCTACGAGGAGGGTTGGAAGCAGATGTGCGAGCTCGGCCTGCCCGGGCTGCCGTTCTCCGAGGAGTGGGGCGGCGCCGGGATGGACACGCTGACCTACGCCATCGCGGTCGAGGAGATCGCCAAGGTGGACGCCAGCATGGCGTTGGCCTACGCCGCCCACGTCTCGCTCGGGACCTGGCCGATCTACGCCTTCGGCACCCAGGCGCTGAAGGAGCGCTACCTGCCGGGGCTGGTCAGCGGCGAGTTCATGGGCGCCTACGGGCTCACCGAACCGGGGGCCGGGTCGGATTCGGCGGCGACCCGGACCTCGGCGGTGCTGGACGGCGACGAGTACGTCATCAACGGCGCCAAGTGTTTCATCACCAACGGCAGCTACGCCAAGTCCTTCGTCATCACCGCGCAGACCGACCCGGCCAAGAAGGCCAAGGGCATCCTGGCGATGGTCATCGACCGCGACCAGCCCGGCTTCCTGGTCGAGAAGGGCGAGGAGAAGCTCGGGATGCGCGGCAGCGACTGGGTCAACCTGGTGTTCCAGGATTGCCGGCTGCCCAAGGACGCGGTGCTCGGGCCCCCCGGCGAGGGGTTCGCGACCTTCATGAAGACGCTGGAGGGCGGCCGCATCAGCATCGGCGCGCTCGGCGTCGGCATCGCCCAGGGGGCGCTGGACCAGGCGGCGCGCTACGCGCTGGAGCGCGAGCAGTTCGGCAAGCCGCTGGCCCGCCATCAGGCGGTGGCCTTCAAGCTCGCCGACATGGAGACCGAGATCAACGCGGCGCGCCACCTCGTCTATCACGCCGCCCGGCTCAAGGACGCGGGCCGTCCCTACGGGCACGAGGCCAGCATGGCCAAGTACTACTCGAGCGAGGTCGCGGTGCGCGCCTCGTACGAGGCGATCCAGATCTTCGGCGGCAACGGCTACAGCCGGGAGTACCCCGTCGAGCGGATGTACCGCGACGCCAAGCTGTGCACCATCGGCGAGGGGACTTCCGAGGTGCAGAAGATCATCGTCTCGCGCAACCTGTTGAAGCGCTACGCCGAGCAGGTGGGATGAGCTCGGCCGCGCGTCGTCTGGAGCTCCCGCGCCACGAGGTCGTGGCGCTGCACGACGGCGACTTCGCGCTCGACGGCGGCGCGATGTTCGGGGTGGTGCCGCGGGTCGTCTGGGAACGGCTGACCCCGGTGAACCCCGACCACACCATCCCGCTGGCCACCAACCCGTTCCTGTTCCGCGACGGCGGGCACCGGGTGCTGGTCGAGCCCGGCATCGGACGGCGCTGGAGCGACAAGGAGAGGGCGATGTTCCACGTCGACCATTCGGGCGGGCGCGACGTGGTCGAGTCGCTGGCCGCCGCCGGGGTCGCCGCCGACGAGGTCACCCACGTGCTGATGACGCACGGTCACTGGGACCACGTCGGCGCGGTGTGCGACGAGGAGGGGCGGCCGCGCTTCCCGAAGGCCGAGCACTGGATCCCCGAGGTCGAGCTCGAGGCGGCCCTGGACCCGGGGCACCTGCGGCGGGCCAGCTACCGCCGTGAGGACCTGCAGCCGCTCGTGGACGCGGGGCTGCTGAAGACCTTCCGCGGCGAGCACGAGGTCCTGCCGGGGCTGCGCATGGTCGAGGTCGGCGGGCACTCCGACGGCGTGTCGCTGGTCCTCCTCGAGGACGGCGGCGAGACCGCCTGTTTCTGGGCCGACGTGGTGCCGACCCGCAACCACGTCCACCTGCCGTTCATCATGGCCTACGACCAGAACGCGGCGAAGTCCTTCGCGGTGCGCCGCGAGTGGATCACGCGCGCCGCCGACGAGGGCTGGTGGAACCTCCTCTACCACGACCCGGTGGCGCCCATCGGCCGTTTCGTGCGCGACGCCAAGGGACGCTTCGCCTTCGCACCGCTCGAGGGCGCCGAGGCCTCGGCCTGACCCTCGCCGCGGGCGCTACGCCCGCGGCGGCGCGTACTCGCAGAAGCGGAAGCGCAGGTCGCCCTCGGTCCGTTCCGGTCCCTCCGCGACCAGCACCAGTTCGTCGAGGCGGGGGAAGCGGACGTCGCAGTCGAAACGCCCGCGGATGCGGGTCAGCAACACCGGCCCGCAGTCGGGATGCTCCAGAGCCGCCGCGTAGACCGCAGCGCCGCCGACGACGAAGGTCTCGCCCGGTGCGTGCTCCTCGGCCAGCCGGACCGCTTCGTCGAAGGAGCGGGCGACCAGGGCGCCGGGGGCGGTGAAGGCCGGGTCGCGGCTGACCACGACGTTGACCCGTTCGGGCAGGGGCCGGAAGCGCTCGGGCAGGGATTCCCAGGTGCGGCGGCCGAGGACGACGGCGTTGTGGCCGCCGCCGGGGCCGGTGGTGCGCTCGCGGAAGAAGGCCATGTCGGCACGGAGCCGCCACGGCAGGGCGCCGCCGCGCCCGATGCCGCCCTCGTCGTCCACGGCGGCGATCAGGACCAGCGGTCGGCTCACACCGCGACCTCGAAGCGGATGAACGGGTGGTGTCGGTAGTCGTGCAGGACCACGTCCTCGAAGGCGATCTCGTCCAGCGGCTTGCGCGCCACCTCGACCCGAGGCCGCGGGTAGGGCTCGCGCGAGAGCTGCTCGCGGATGCCGTCGAGGTGGTTGAGGTAGACGTGGGCGTCGCCCAGGGTGTGGACGAAGACGCCCGGCGTCAGCCCGGTCTCCTGGGCGACCATGGTCAGGAGCAGGGCGTAGCTCGCGATGTTGAAGGGCACGCCCAACGCGAGGTCGGCGGAGCGCTGGTAGAGCTGCAGGTCGAGGCGGTCGCCGCGCACCGAGAACTGGAACAGGAGGTGGCACGGCGGCAGCGCCATCCGCGGCAGGTCGGCGACGTTCCAGGCGCTGACGACGATGCGCCGCGAGTCGGGTTCCTCACGGATGAGACGGACGGCCTCGCGGATCTGGTCGATGCCCCGGCCGTCCCAATTGCGCCACTGATAGCCGTAGATGGGACCGAGCTCGCCGTCCTCGTCGGCCCAGGCGTCCCAGATGGGGGTGTGCTGGGTCAGGTCGTCGTTGACGTTGGTGGAGCCGCGCAGGAACCAGAGCAGCTCACGGACCACTGCGTCGAACAGCACCTTCTTGGTGGTCACCAGCGGGAAGCCCTCGCGCAGGTCGTAGCGGGCCTGGAGGCCGAACAGCGACAGCGTGCCGGTCCCGGTGCGGTCGGTCCGGCGCTCGCCGTGCTCGACGACGCGGCGTAGGAGGTCCAGGTAGGGGCGCATGCGGGTTTCGGCCTCCATGATAGACTCGGAGCGACCGCGGGGCCCGCCGTCGGCCGCCTTCGCAGCCCGGCCCTCCGCTCCTTCCCATGGATCCCATGTTCTCCACCCTCGTCCTCGCTCTCTCCCTCCTCCCTCCAGCGGCCCCCCAGGCCACCGGGGAAGCTCCTTCCGCCCAGGCCCCCGAGACCTTCCGCGCCGGCGACTTCGTCGTCGAGCGATGGACGGTGGACGAGGCCGGCCGCGAGCGCGTCGGCTTCCGGCTCTCCACCGACGGCGGCGAGACCTTCGGCCGCGACCGGGTCCTGCCCCAGGAGCTGATGCTGCGCTACGGGGAGTTCGACCCGCTCCACGACGCGCCTCCGTCCGTGGACCCGGACCTCGCCGCGCCGGCGGACGGCCGTCTCTGGATCGTCCAGTTCGTCGCTCCGGGGCTCGAGCCCTGGCGTGAGGCCGTCCGTGCGCTCGGCGGCGCCGACCGCCGCTTCCTGGCCTGGAACGCCGGCATCTGGGAGATGACTCCCACGACCGCCGAGCGGGTCCGGACCCTGCCCTTCGTGCGCTGGGTCGGCCCCTTCCATCCCGCCTACAAGCTCTCCGACGAACTCCTGGCGGACTTCCGGTCCGGCGAACTCGCCGCCGGCCGCTACCGTCTCGAGGCCGCAGTGCGCGGCCCCGAGGGGCAGGCCCGGGTCCGTGACGCGGTCCTCGCCGCCGCCGGTGCGCCGCTGACCGACCCTGCCGAGGGCTGGGTGCTGGAAGCCATGCTCTCGCCGGAGCAGTTGCTCGAGGTCCTGCGTTCCGAGTCCGTCCTCGGGGTGGACGCCTGGTCCGCGCCCGAGACCGACATGGACAAGGTGCGCACCGTGATGGGGGCCAACGACCTCGAGACCCTGGCCGGCTGGACCGGGCAGGGGGTCCGCGGCGAGGTCCTCGACGCCGGCACCGACAACTCGCACGCCGATTGGAGTGGGACCCACACCCCGATCTTCCACGGCACCGTGCCGTCGGGCGCTCACGGGACCTGCACCTACGGCATCAACTTCGCGACCGGCGCCAGCTCTCCGGGAGGCCAGACCCGCGGCCTGTTGCCCGACGCCCAGGGCGTCGCCGCGTGGTACAGCGGTTACTCCAACCGCTTCACCTTCACCCAGGAGACCGCAGGTCCGGTCTACCGCTGCGTGTTCCAGACGAACTCGTGGGGCTCCAGCCGCACCCGCAGCTACAACACCTACTCGCAGGAGATGGACGACATCATCTTCCAGCTGGACGTCTCCATCCTGCAGTCCCAGTCCAACGCCGGCAACCAGGACTCGCGGCCCCAGGCCTGGGCCAAGAACATCATCTCGGTGGGTGGTCTGTACCACTACAACGACACCAACGACGCCAACGACGCCTGGAACTTCGGGGCCTCCATCGGGCCGGCCCAGGATGGGCGCATCAAGCCCGACCTCGCCGCCTACTACGATTCGGTGTGGACCTCGGACGAGGACCCGGGCGGTTACGTCGCTGGTGACGACTACACCTCCTTCAGCGGGACCTCGGCGGCCACGCCCATCGTGGCCGGGCACCTCGGGCTCATCTATCAGATGTGGCACGAGGACGCCTTTGGCACCTCGCCCTTCGGCAGCGACGTCTACGACAGTCGGCCGCACAACACGACGGCCAAGGCGTTGCTCCTGAACTCGACCACGCAGTGGCAGTTCTCGGGCGCGACGCACGACCGGACCCGGACCCACCAGGGGTGGGGGCGGCCCGACCTGCGCACCCTCTACGACGATGCGGGGCGGTTGTTCATCGTGGACGAGAGCGACGTCCTGACGCAGGGCGGCGGAACCTCCTACACGGTGGACGTCCCCGCCGGCGAGCCCGAGTTCCGGGTGACGCTGGTCTACGCCGACCCTCCGGGGACGACCAGCTCCTCGCTGCACCGCATCAACGACCTGTCGCTGCGGGTGACCTCGCCGGGCGGCACCGTGTACTGGGGCAACGAGGGTCTGCTCTCGTCCATGTACAGCAGCCCGGGCGGCAGCAGCAACGTCAAGGACACGGTCGAGCAGGTCATCGTCCAGAACCCGGCCGCCGGCACCTGGACCGTGGACGTCCTCGCCGACGAGATCAACCAGGACTCCCACCTGGAGACCCCGGGGCTGGACGCCGACTACGCCCTGGTCGCGCGCCCGGTGATCGGTGGCGGGGGCGGCGGCGATCCGAAGGACACCATCGATCTCACCGGCGTGACCACGCCGACGCCGGGTCTGCCCTACGCCTACAACTTCCAGTACGCCCCGCCCTCGGTGGACTGCTGGCTCCTCGCCAGCGCCGCCATCACCGGCACCACCTACCAGGGGCACGACTTCGACGTCGCCCAACCGGTGTACGTCGTGGACCACGTCGTCTCCACCAGCACCGGCATCGGATCGTTCTTCGTGACCTTCCCCGGTTCCATCTCCGGCACCACCTGGTACCTGGAGGTCGCCGCGAACGGTCCCTCGGGCTGGCGCGACTCGCCGCCGCTCCAGGTGGACGTCCAATAGGCGCGCCCTAGCGGCGCAGCACGTGTTCGGGCCGGGCGTGACGCTCGGCTCGGGCCTCGGCCTCGGCGAGCTCCTCGGCGGTCCAGGCGCCGGGGCGGAAGTCCAGGTCGAGGGCGGCGCCCAGGGCGGCGGCGAGGGCGTCGCGGTCGGGTTCGCGGCCCAGTGCGGCGACCTCGGGGGTCTCGGCCGGGGCGGTGAGCACCAGCGAGCCGTGGAACAGGATCCAGCCGTCGCGGCGGCGGGCGGCGCTGCCGAGCAGCTTGCGGCCGCCGAGGGCGAGGTCGAGCGGGCTCGAGTCGAGGAAGCACCACGGACTGGCGGGCACGTCGCTGGCGAGGACGGCGTCGTCGCGGACCCGGACCTCGGCACCGGCCTGGCGCGCGAGTTCGGCGGCCAGCGCTTCGTGTACCGTGCGCATCGCCGCCGCCGGGCCGCCGCCGAGCGGGCCCTCCTCGGGCGCGCACAGCGCGTAGGTCAGCTCGTCCTCGTGGAGGATGGCCTTGCCGCCGGTCGGGCGGCGCACCACCTCGCCGCCGCGGGCGCGCACCGCCTCCAGCGGCAGGTCGGCCGCGGGCTGGAACCAGCCGAGTGACAGGGTTGGCCGTCGCCAGCGGTAGAAGCGCAGGGTCGGCGCGGTGCGGAGCGCCAGCAGCGCCTCGTCCCGGCCCATGTTGACCGGGCCGGGGAGCGGCGGGTCGTCCAGCCGGCGCGCCGGGGCCGGACTCATCCCTCGGCGTCGGGGCGCCAGCGCAGGATGGGCCGTTTGACGGCCCGCGCCTCGTCCACGCGTCCGACCGGGGTGTTCCGCGGGGCCTCGTGCAGGGCCTCGTCGCCCCGCAGCGCCTCGTCGGCGATCTCGGCCATCGCCGCGGCGAATCCGTCGAGGGTCTCGCGCGACTCGGTCTCGGTCGGCTCGATCATGATGGCCTCGGGGACGACCAGCGGGAAGTACACCGTCGGCGGGTGGTAGCCGCGCTCGATGAGCCGCTTGGCGACGTCCACGGTGTGGACCCCCTGCTCGCGCATCTCGCGCGTCGGCCGCGCCACGAACTCGTGCATGCAGGTGCGGTCGAACGGCACCCGCCACTTCTCGCGGACCTGGACCCGCAGGTAGTTCGCGTTCAGCACCGCGTTCTCGGCGACCCGCCGCACGCCGCGGGCGCCGAGGCGCACCAGGTAGGCGTAGGCGCGCAGGAGCACGCCGAAGTTGCCGTGGAAGGCGCGCAGCCGCCCGATGGAGCGCGGCGCGTCCTCGGACAGCGCCAGCGTTCCGTCCTCCCGCTCCACCACCCGCGGCACCGGCAGGTAGGGTTCGAGCTCGGCGGTGACGCAGATGGGGCCGGCCCCCGGACCGCCGCCGCCGTGCGGCGTCGAGAAGGTCTTGTGGAGGTTCAGGTGCATCATGTCCACCCCGAAGTCCCCGGGGCGCGCCACGCCGACGATGGCGTTGAAGTTGGCGCCGTCCATGTACACCCGTCCGCCGGCCTCGTGCACCAGGTCGCAGATGACCCGGATGTCCTCCTCGAACAGCCCCAGCGTGTTCGGGTTGGTGATCATCAGCCCGGCGGTGTCGGGGCCGAGCAGCTCGCGCAGGTGGTCGAGGTCGGTGAGCCCGCGCTCGTCGCTGCGCACCGTCTTCACCGCGAACCCGGCCAGGGTGCACGACGCCGGGTTGGTGCCGTGCGCGCTGTCCGGCACCAGGATGGTGCGGCGCGCGTCGTCGCCGTTCTCGACCAGCCAGGCGCGGAGCACCATCAAGGCGGTCAGCTCGCCCTGGGCGCCGGCCGCGGGGTGCAGGCTGACTGCGGGCAGCCCGGTGAGCTCGGCGAGCATCCGCTCGAGCCCGCGCATCACCGCGAGCGCTCCTTGGGTTTCGTCGCCGTCCTGCAGGGGATGCACCCCGGTCCAGCGGCGGTCGGCCGCGATGGCCTCGTGGACCACGGGGTTGTACTTCATGGTGCACGACCCCAGCGGATAGAAGTTGGTCGTGATGGCGTAGTTCAGCTCGCTCAACCGCGTGAAGTGACGCAGCAGGTCGAGCTCGCCCGACTCGGGGAGCGGCACCGGCTCACGGCGCAGCTCGGACTCGGGCAGGCCGGCGCGGGCGGCGTCGAGGTCGTCGCCGTCCACTCGCAGGCAGCGGCGGCCGGGGCGCGAGTCCTCGAACAGGAGCGGGACGGGGCAGGGGTTCACGAGGCCACCTCCTGGGTCTGGAAGGCGCGGGCCGCGGCCAGCAGCCGGGCCACGTCGTCGTCCTGGACCCGTTCGGTGCAGGCCAGGGTGAAGACGCCGGCGAGCTCGGGGTAGTCTCCGCCCAGCGCCAGTCCACCGCGGATGCCATGTTCGGCCAGGGCGGCGCGGAACCGCGCCACCTCATGGTCGTCGGCGAGCCGGAACGCCGGCTCGTTGAAGAACGGCGTGTCGGGGAAGGCTCGCGGGATGCCGAGGGCCTCGAGGCCGGCGGCGACCTCGAGCGCGCGCCGGCGCGACGCCAGCGCCACCTCCTCGAGCCCGCGCGGGCCGAGGGTGGCGAGGTGGACGCAGCCGCGCAGCGCCATCAGCGAGTTGTTGGTGCAGATGTTGCTGGTCGCCTTCTCGCGGCGGATGTGCTGCTCGCGGGTCTGGAAGGCGAGGGTGAAGGCGCGGCGCCCCTCGCGGTCCACGCTCTGGCCGACCAGGCGGCCGGGCATGCGGCGCACGAAGGCCTGTCGCGTGGCGAAGAAGCCGAAGGCCGGGCCGCCGAAGGCGAGCGGGACGCCGAGCGACTGCCCGTCGCCGACCACCACGTCGAAGTCGGCCTCGCCGGGCGAGCGCAGGAGCCCCATCGCCACCGGGTAGATGGAGGCGACCGCCAGGGCGCCGTGGCCGTGGGCGGCGTCGGCCACCGGGCCGAGCTCCTCGACGGCGCCGACGAAGTTCGGCTGCTGGACCAGGACCGCGGCGGTGGCGTCGTCCACCAGCTCGCCCCAGTCGGTGCGGCCGTCGGCGCCGAGCGGCGCCTCGACGATGTCCACCTCGAGGTGGGTCAGGTAGGTGCGGAGGGTCTGGCGCGTGTGCGGGTGCAGCCCGGCCGAGACCACGATGCGCGAGCGGCGGGTCTGGGCCAGGGCCAGGACCGCCGCCTCGGCCGCGGCCGACGCGCCGTCGTACATGGAAGCGTTCGCGACCTCCATGCCGCAGAGGTCGGCGATCATGGTCTGGAACTCGAAGATCCACTGCAGCGTCCCCTGCGAGCACTCGGGCTGGTAGGGGGTGTAGGCGGTCAGGAACTCGCTGCGCTGCATGACGTGGTCCACCAGCGCCAGCCAGCCGTGGTCGTAGGCGCCGCCGCCGAGGAAGCAGGCGCCGCCGTCGCTCGGGCGGTTGCGGGCGGCGAGCTCGTCGAGGGCGCGGACCAGCCCGTCCTCGGTGGTTCCGGGGCCGATGGGGGGCGGCTCGGTCAGCCGCAGGGCCTCGGGGATCGGTGCGAACAGCTCGTCCACCGAGCCGACGCCGACCCGCTCGAGCATCGCGGCCCGGTCGCGGTCGGAGTTCTGGACGTAGGGCATGTCAGGCCGAGGCGCGGACCAGTTCGTCGTAGGCGGCCGCGTCGAGGAGGTCGTCCAGCGACTCGCCGGCGGCGGGGCGGACCTTGATCAGCCAGCCGTCGGTGAACGGGGCGTCCTGCAGGCCGGCCAGGTCGTCCACCAGGGCCTGGTTGACCTCGACCACCTCGCCGCCCACGGGCGCCATCAGGTCGGAGACGGCCTTGACGGATTCGACTTCGCCGAAGGCTTCTCCGCGGGCCAGCGTGCGTCCCGGCTCGGGCAGGTCGAGGTAGACGAGTTCGCCGAGTTCCTCGACGGCGTGGTCGGTGATGCCGATGGTCACGACGTCGCCCTCGGCGAGGGCCCATTCGTGGCTTTCGGTGTAGCGGCGGTCGGTGGGGCGCATGGGTGCGGTTCAGTCGCGGGAGCGATGGGGGACGAAGGGGAGGGGAACCCGTTCCACGGGCAGGGGCTTGCCGCGGAGGTCCACGGCGAGCGGACCGTCCACGCCGCGTTCGACGAGGGCGGTGGCGATGGGGCGGTCGAGGGCGGCCGACCAGGCGCCGGAGCAGACCTCGCCGACCACGCGGTCGCCGGCGAGCACCGGGTAGCCCTGGCGGGGGACGCGCTTCTCGGCGGTGAGGCCGACCAGCTCGCGCCGCGGCGGCCCGGCCGCGCGCAGGGCGTCGCCGCCGACGAAGTCGCGCTCCTTCCAGCCGCGGATGGCGAAGCCGAGCCCAGCTTCGCGCGGGTCCACGCCCTCGTGGATCTCGTGGCCGTAGAGCGGCATCGCCGCCTCCAGGCGGAGCACGTCGCGGGCGCCGAGCCCGACCGGGCGGGCGCCGAGTTCGAGCAGGCGTTCCCACAGCGGGACCAGTTGCGCGGCGGTCGGGAACAGCTCGTAGCCGCGCTCTCCGGTGTAGCCGGTGCGGGCGACGAGCAACGGCCCCCACGGCGCGTCGAACCGGCCGAGTCCGAGGAAGGGGAGGTCCTCGGCGCCGGGGGCGACCGCCGCGACCAGCCGCGGCGACTCGGGGCCCTGCAGCGCGAGGATGCCGCCGCCGTCGCGGGTGCGGTCGTCGAGGGCCAGGGGGGCGAGCCGTTCGCGCAGCACCGCGGCGTCGCGCTCGCGGTTGGCCGCGTTGACCACCAGCATCCAGTCGTCCTCGCCGAGTCGGTACACCAGGAGGTCGTCGAGGATGCCGCCCCCCTCGTCGAGGATCAGGGTGTAGCGGGCCATCTCGACCGGCAGGTCCTCGATGCGGCCGCCGAGCGCGCGGTCGAGCGCGGCGCCGACCTCGGGGCCGTGGAGGAAGAAACGGCCCATGTGCGAGACGTCGAACAGCCCGGCCGTCTCGCGCACCGCGCGCGACTCCTCGAGGATGGAGCCGTAGTCGAGCGGCATGCTCCACCCGGCGAAGGGCACGATGCGTCCGCCGAGCGCGCGGTGCGCAGCGAGGAGCGGGGTGGCGAGCGGCTCGTTCGCCGGGGCGGGTTCGGTGGTGGGTTCCATGGAAACGCGAAAGGGGCGCCGCGTCGGGCGCCCCTGTCCGGTCCGAAGACGGTCCAGGCTCCGTCGGGCCGCGGTCCTGGGTACCTGAGAGTTTCGCCGCCTGGCTTGCCCCTTCGGTGCCCGGACGTCCGCCGGGTCTCTCCCGCGGCCTTCCTCCGGAGTGGGCGCCGATTGTCCCTCCGGCCGGCGTTCCGGTCAACCTCGGTCGGAAACTGGCCATCCAGGGTGTGCTGGCGGAGGAAACGTGCGACCTGGGCGGTCCTGGCGCGTCTCCAGGGGTGTCGCAGCGCAGGATCGGTGGGTCCGGGGCCGGAGCGGGGCCTCGGGGCGCACCGTGTGGCACCGAGCGAGGCCAGGAAGGCCCCGCACCGGGGGAGGTCTGCCCTGGGGACGCGATCTCGGCGTGCGTCGCCCCTGCGCCACGGGTCGGCACACCCTGGATGGCCAGTTTCCGGGCGAGGCCCGATTGACGGGCGCCCGGCCCCTCCCTAGACTGTGCGGCCCCTCTCACCGAGGAGGTACCCCCATGGCCAGACGCTGCGAAATCACCGGAAAAGGCACCCGTGCGGGCGGAAGCATCGCCCGTCGCGGTCTCCCCAAGAAGAAGGGAGGCGTGGGCCTCAAGACCACCGGCCACACCAAGCGGACCTTCAAGGCGAACGTGCAGAAGGTCCGGGTCCTGCTGCCGGATGGGACCGTCAAGCGGATGAAGCTCGCGACCTCGGTCATCAAGTCCGGGAAGCTCGAGCTGGAGATGGGCGGTCGCACCGTGACCGTGCCGCTCGTGAAGGCGGTGCGCGGGCGCAATCGCGCCTGGTTGCGCAGCCGCGACCAGGGCTGACCCGCGCCCTTCGGCGCTCGGGCGCCGACCTCCCCGACCGACCCCGACTCCGAGTCGGGGTCGGTGCATTTTTTCGGTTTTCCCGGTGAATTCCACGGTCCGTCCGCCGATGGCAGGGGGGAAGGACCCAGATGTCGTGGTCGCGACCACGGCATCGCGGGTTCGTCTCCCCCCGGCCGGTCGTCCCAGCGACGGCTGCGCCGATTTCCACTGGATCCAGAAAAGGAAGACATGGCTGTTCGCAAGAAAGCTACCAAACGGAAGACCGCGAAGCGGAAGCCCGCCAAGCGCAAGACCGCGAAGCGGAAGCCCGCCAAGCGCAAGGCGACCAAGAAGAAGGCGACCAAGCGCAAGGTGACCAAGAAGAAGGCGACCAAGCGCAAGGCGACCAAGAAGAAGGCGACCAAGAAGAAGGCGACCAAGCGCAAGGCCACCAAGAAGAAGGCCACCAAGCGCAAGGCCACCAAGAAGAAGGCCACCAAGCGCAAGGCGACCAAGAAGAAGGCGACCAAGCGCAAGGCCACCAAGAAGAAGGCGACCAAGCGCAAGGCGACCAAGAAGAAGGCCACCAAGCGCAAGCCCGCCAAGAAGAAGGCCGCGAAGCGGAAGCCCGCCAAGCGGAAGACCACGCGCCGCAAGCGCTGACCCGTCCCTTGGACGCCCCGCAGGCTCTGGACTCCGCAGGAATCCAGGGCCTGCCCTCCTTCTCGGTTCGCCCTTTCGTCACCTCCCGCGCCCCCTCATGAACAAACGCGATCTCGTCGAGTACGTCCGCCGCGAGCTCGAGACCACGCGCTCCGCAGCCGAGGACATCGTCCAGGTGGTCTGTCAGGGCATTCGTGAGGGCCTGGCCGAGGACGGCGAGGTGACGCTCCCCGGTTTCGGGGCGTGGAGCGTCCGCGAGCGGGCCCCTCGGACGCTGAAGCATCCCTCCAACGGCGAGACCATCCAGCTCCCGGCCTCGTCGGTCATCGTCTTCCGCGCCGCCCGGGCCTGGCGCGAGACGGTCGGCTCCCGGGCCTAGGCCCGGAGTTCCCCGGCCCGTTCGTGGAGGAGCCGGACCTCCTCCTCGACCTCGGCGTCCTCGATCTTGCGGAACAGGATGCCGACCTCGCCGAGCTCGGCGCCCTCGGGCAGGCGTGTGGGCGGCTGGTCGGGCCCCTCGCCGCCCCAGCGCCCGGCGTCCTCGGGGCGGGCCGCCTCCCCGAGCATGGCGCGCAACCGTGCGGCCGCGTCGGGGCAGAACGGAGCCAGCCGCCGGCTGCCGAGCTCGAGGTGGGCGAGGCAGCGCTCCACCACCTCGGCGCAGCGGGCGCGGTCGTCGTCGGCCTCGGACTTGACCAGCTTCCACGGCTCCATCGCGTCGAAGAAGCGGTTGAGGTCGGCGAAGCCCTGGACCAGCCCCCGCGCCGCGGCGCGGAAGCGGAACGCGTCGAGCTCGTCGCCGACCCGGGCGAAGGCGGCGCGGGCGTCGCGCAGGGCTTCGTGGTCGGCGAGCAAGGGCTGGCGAGTGGCGGGCCCCGGCACCCGTCCGGAGTAGCGCTTGCGCGCGAACTGCAGCACCCGTGAGGCGAAGTTGCCGATCTTGTCGGCGAGCAGGGAGTTGTTGGTGGTCTGGAACTCCTCCCAGCGGAACTCGCTGTCGGCCGTCTCCGGCATGGTCAGCACCAGGTGGAAGCGGGCCGCGTCCACCGAGTAGCGCTCGAAGAAGCGGTCCATGTCGAGGGTCCAGCCCTGCGAGGTGCTGAACTTGCGCCCCTGCAGGTTGTAGAACTCGTTCGCCGGCACGTTCCACGGCAGGACGAAGGAGCGCGGCTCGATGGGGGCCTGCGAAGCGGGCTGCCACGTCGGGTCGGCGTCCTGGCCGAGCAGCATGCCCGGGAACACCACGACGTGGAAGGCGATGTTGTCCTTGCCGATGAAGTGGACCAGTCGGGTGTCGGCGTCCATCCACCAGTCGCGCCACGACTCGGGCGCACCCTGCGCTTGGGCCCACTCCTCGGTGATGCTGACGTAACCGATGGGCGCGTCGAACCACACGTAGAGCACCTTGCCCTCGCTGCCCGGCAGCTCCGGCGGCACCGGCACCCCCCAGGGCAGGTCTCGCGTGATGGGACGGGGCTTGAGGTCGGCGAGCATGGCGTCCACGTAGCCGACCACGTTCGGTTTCCATGCCCCGGCGGCCTTGCGCTCCTCGTACCAGTCGCGCAGACCGGCGTCGAGCAGCTTCGGCAGGTCGAGGTACCAGTGCTTGGTGCGTTTCAGCACCGGCCGACTCCCGTCCACCAGGCTGATCGGATCGCCCAGCTTGCGCGCCTCGATCCAGGCGCCGCACTTCGGGCACTCGTCGCCCCGGGCCTCGGGGTGACCGCACTCGGGGCAGGCGCCCTGGAGGTAGCGGTCGGGCAGGAAGCGCCCGCTGGCTTCGGAGAACCACTGCTCCTCCTCGCGCTCGAACACGAACCCGCGCTCGAGCAGCACCCGGAAGAAGCGCTGCGAGAACTCGACGTGGTGCGGACTGCGGGCGGTGCCGCTCCAGGCGTCGAAGCGGATTCCGAAGCGTTCGAAGGTGCACCCGATCTCCTGGTGCCAGCGGTCCACGTATTCGCGGTAGCCCACCCCCTCGCGCTCGGCCTGCAGGGTGATGGCGACCCCGTGCTCGTCGGTGCCGCACACGAACAGGACGTCGTCCCCGCACATCCGCCGGTGGCGCACCCAGACGTCGGCCGGCAGGTAGGCTCCCGCGACGTGCCCGAAGTGGATGGGGCCGTTGGCGTAGGGCAGGGCCGAGGTGACGAGGTAGCGGGCCATGCGGAATGCCTGCGGCGGCGGGGGTCAGCCCTGCTCGGCGGAGGGCTCGTCCCCACCGGAGCCCCGGGCGGCTCGCTCGGCCACGTCCAGGGCGTGTTCGAGGTCGGCGACGTACTTCTCGAGCGTCATCTCCTCGCCCGGGTCGAGGTTGCCGTGCGTCTTCTCGCGCAGTGTCTTCAGGTCGTGCAGCACCATCCGCGCGACCTCCAGGTTCGGACCCTGCTGCGGCGGCGCGCCGGGGATCTCGATCAACCCGAGCGCGTAGAAGCCCTGGATGGCGATCTTCTGGAGGAACATGCGGAAGTCGCCGCCGGGCGGAGTCGGGGATGCGGTCACGAGTGGGTCTCCTGCGGGCTGACGCCGGCGGCCGAGGCGAGTCCGGCCCGCTGCGCCGCGGCGTCCACGAAGGCCGCGAACAGCGGATGGGGCTGGAGCGGCTTGGACTTGAACTCGGGATGGTACTGGACCCCGAGGTGGAAGGGACGGTCGGACAACTCGACGATCTCGACCAGCCCGCCTTCCTCGTAGAGGCCCGAGCAGGTGAGTCCGGCCGCCTCGAGCCGTTCGCGGTAGGCGTCGTTGAACTCCCAGCGGTGTCGGTGCCGCTCGAAGACCAGGTCGCGGCCGTAGATCTCGGCGACCCGGGTGCCGGGCAGGAGGCGGCAGGGATAGGCGCCGAGCCGCATCGTGCCGCCCTTGTCGCCGTCCTCGCTCTGCCCTTCGAGCAGGTGGATGAGCGGCTCGGGGGTGTCGCTGCGGGCCTCGGTGGTGTGCGCCTCGGGGATGCCGGCTGCGTGCCGCGCGTACTCGATGGCCATCGCCTGCATCCCGAGACAGATCCCGAAGCAGGGGACCTCGTTCTCGCGTCCCCACTGCAGGGCGCGGATCTTGCCTTCCAGGCCGCGTTCACCGAAGCCGCCCGGCACCAGGATGCCGTGGACCCCGTCGAGCATCCGGCCGACGTCGCCCTCGGCGCACTCCTCGGCCGACACCTTGCGCAGGCGGACCGCCACGCCGGAGGCCGCCCCACCGTGGTCCAGCGCCTCGTAGATGGACTTGTAGGCGTCGTGGAGCTCGATGTACTTGCCGACCACCGCGATCTCGACCTCGCCGCGCGGGTGACGGATGCGCTCGCACAGCGCCTCCCAGTCGGACAGGTCCTGGGCCGTGGTCTTCTCGAGCCCGAGGTGGCGCACCAGGGCGTCGTCCAACCCCTGCGCCTTGAGGTCGATCGGCACCTCGTAGATGGTGGTCTCGACGTCGATCTCCTGGATCACGTCCTCGACCCGCACGTTGCAGAACAACGAGATCTTGCGCCGCATTTCGTCGGTCATGGGGTGCTCGCAGCGGCACACCAGCACGTGCGGCTGGATGCCGATCTCGCGCAGCTTGCCCACCGACTGCTGGGTCGGCTTGGTCTTCATCTCGCCGCTGGCCCGCAGGTGGGGCAGCAGCGTCAGGTGGACGAACATCGCCTCACGCGGGTCGACCTCCAGCGCGAACTGGCGGATGGCCTCGAGGAACGGCAGCGACTCGATGTCGCCGGCGGTGCCCCCGATCTCGACCACCGCGACGTCGGTCCCGGCCGGTGCGCCACTGCGGATGGCGTCCTTGATGGCGTCGGTGATGTGCGGGATGACCTGCACCGTCTTGCCCAGGTAGTCGCCGCGCCGCTCGCGTCGGATGACCTGCGAGTAGATGGACCCGGTGGTGTAGTTGGAGTGCCGACCGATGGGGGCCTGGCTGAAGCGCTCGTAGTGCCCCAGGTCGAGGTCGGTCTCGGCGCCGTCCTCGGTGACGTAGACCTCACCGTGCTCGAACGGCGACATCGTCCCCGGGTCCACGTTGATGTAGGGGTCGAGCTTCTGGATCGAGACCTTCAGCCCGCGCTTCTCGAGCAGGACGGCGATGGCGGCGGTGGTGATGCCCTTGCCGAGCGAGCTGACGACGCCGCCGGTGACGAAGATGAACCGGGTCATGGTGAGGGGGGCGGAGGGGGGGCGGGCGCGGCGCGACCGACGCGCTCCAGGAAGGCATCGTAGTCGCGCCGGGTGTCGATTCCAGGGAAGGCGCGGGGCCAGTCGAGCACGGTCAGCGCGACGCCGTGCTCCAGCAACCGCAGCTGCTCCAGGCCCTCGGTCCGCTCCAGCGGCGTCGGCGGCCACGACGCGAAGCGCTCGAGCACCTCGCGCTGGAAGCCGTAGACCCCGACGTGGAGTCGCGGCGCGACCCCGCCGGGCCGACGCGGGTGGGGGACGGCAGCGCGCGAGAAGTAGAGCGCGCGCCCGGCGAGGTCGCACACGACCTTCACGCAATCCGGGTCGCCGGCCCGCTCCGGCGGCAGCGGGGCCGCGAGGGTCACGGCGGCGGCGCCGTCCTCCAGCGCCGCGAACACCGCGTCCACCGCCTCGGGTTCGATCTCGGGCTCGTCGCCCTGCACGTCCACCACCAGCCGGACCGTGGGGTCGTCCCGCACCGCCGCCCACACCCGGTCGGTCCCGCTCGCCAGGTCGGGCGGCGTGCGCACCACCTGGGCTCCGGTCCCGGCGGCGGCGGCGGCGAGTTCGTCCCCGTCCACCGCGGCGATCACGGCGTCGGCGCGGCGCGCCCCGCGGCAGCGTTCGAGCACGTGGGCGTAGAGCGGGCGCCCGCTCTCCGCCAGGAGGAGCTTGCGGGGGAGCCGGTCGGAGGCGAGCCGTCCCGGCACCACCACCACCGCCCGCCCCGCGGCGCTCACTGGTCGGAGACCCCCCGGCGCAGGGCGTTCTGGCGCAGGCGCTCGCGCTCGCGCTCGAAGTAGTCGGCGCCGTCCGGGTTGTCCACCACCTGCATCCCGAACGCGCTGTTGAACAGGGCCTGGACGGCCTTGGCCGACTCCATGGTGACGTCGTACTTCTCGGTCCCCATGTCGGGGCCCCACGAGAGCGTCCACGAGTCACCCCCGCGGCGCAGCACCACGCTGACGCTGGCGCCGGGCGTGCGCACGATGCCGCTGCGCGCCGCGGCGAAGAAGCCCAGGTCCTCGAGCGCCTTCCACAGCGCCCCCATCTGGATGTTGGGCACCACCTTGTAGTTGGCCGAGCTCCGCGGCACCGAGTAGAACTCGCTCTGCGACACGTAGCCCTCGTTGTAGAGCCCGATGGTCAGGTCCTGGCCGTGGTACTTGACCGTGGCCTGGGCCGGTTCCTCGACCGGATGGATGCCCTGGGCCGCCATCTCGGCGAGGAACTCGCGCTCCCGGCGCTCCTCGGCGGCGGCCAGGTCCTCGATCCGCGCCTCGTCCACCTCGGCGGCGCCCGGGGCGGCCGCGGAGGCGGTCAGCGAGCCGCGGGCCGAGGGAGCCGCGGCGGGCGAGGAGCAGGCGCTGGCGACCAGGGGCAGCAGCCCGATGGAGAGGAGCAGGAAGGGGGCGATTCGCGGCACCGGCTTGCAAGGGGACTCGGCCCCGGGGACGATGCCCATCATACCCGGCGCCGCCCACCCCCCCCTCGGGCCGCGTCCCCGGCGACATGGGCAGCGAGAAACGAGCTTCCAAGCGCCTCACCTGGCGCAAGGCCGCGGTGTACGCCGCCGGCCTCCTCGTGGTCTCGACCGCCGACCCGCGCCCCACCACCTTCTGGATCGGCGCCGCGTTGGTCGCCCTGGCCTGGCTGCTGCGCATCTGGGCCTTCGGCCACCTCGAGAAGAACCAGGTCCTGGTCACGACCGGCCCCTACGCCCACACCCGCAACCCGGCCTACCTCGGCAGCTTCCTCGCCCTGGTCGGGGTCGCCCTCGCCGCCGGCAACCCCGAGACCGCGCGCGGCCGCTTCGTCTGGGGCTTCGCCGTGGTCCTGGTCGCGGCCTTCTTCCTGGTCTACCTGCCGCGCAAGATGAAGCGGGAGTATCCACGTCTCGAGCGCTTGTTCGGCGACCAGGTCCGGCGCCACGCCGAGAACGTGCCCGACTTCGTGCCGCGCCTCACGCCGTGGCGTTCGGGCGACGACCGCCGTTTCTCCTGGAAGCGCGTCGCCGAGAACCACGAGTTCGGCTGGGGCCTGGTCTTCGCCCTGGTCCTGCTCGCCGTCCACGAGGTGGACCGCTGGTCTCCGATGGCCCGCTGGTGGCCGTGAGCGACGGCGGAGCGGCCGAGACGCCGACGCGCGGCGACCTCCGGCGCGCCCCGGTCTCGCTGTTGAGCCGCGGGTCGCGGTTCAAGCCGGGGGTCTGGCGCGTGTCGCGCAGCGACGGTCCGCTCCTGTTGAAGGACTGTGCGGGCTCGCCGCCGTGGTGGCGTCCCCTGGCGCGCTGGCTGCTGGCCCGCGAGGTCCGCGCCCTGCGCCGTCTCGACGGGGTCGAGGGCGTGCCCCGCCTGGTCGGACGCGTGGACCGCGACGCCGTCCTCCTCTCGTGGGTGGAGGGCCAGCCGCTCGGCGAACCCGGCACCACCGCCGATGCGCCGGCCCTCGCCGCCGCCCTGCGCCGCATCGTCGAGGCGATGCACCAGAGGCACGTCTACCACCTCGACCTCCGCCAGCGCCGCAACGTGCTGGTGGACCCGGCGGGCCGGCCCTGGGTGGTGGACTTCGGCGCCGCCCACGCCCCGGGGCCGGTGGGGCGTCTCCTGCTCGCTCCGTGGTTGGCCCGGGTGGACCGCCAGGCCGTCCTCAAGGTGCTGGCCCGCTACGCCCCGGAGGCCATGAGCGCGGACGAGGCCCGCTCCTTCCTGCGCGGGCAGCGCTGGCGCCGACTGTGGCCCTTCTCGCCGTACCGCGACCGGGGCCTGGAGGCCGCCGTGCGCCGTCGGCTACGAGACCTGTCCGCCGACGGCGGCGCGGACCACGAGATGTAGGACCACCACATTTTCCTTTGAAATCGTCGGACCCCCCAGATATCGTTCCTGCACGAGCGGAGGACACGCATGGGCAAACTGGAACGACAGATCATGATCGGGGCGCTGACCCTGGTCGGCATCCTGGTGGCGGTGGTCGTGCTCGAGGGGCTGCAGCCCCGCGGCGGTGCGGCCGAAGGCGCCGACCCGGGCGGCTCCGGCGTTGCGACCGCCGGCGCCCGCGGCGAGTGGCAGCCGCTCGAGCCGCCCCCGATGGTGCTTGGCCCGCGCCGCCCGGTGGTCGAGGAGGTCGCCGTCCCCTCGCCCCGTTCCGCGGCGGCCCGTCGCTCCGAGCCCGCAGCCGAGACCCGCTCCCTGCCGACGGCCCGCGAACGCTCCGAGAGGCCGCCCGTCCCGGTCGTGGAGGTCGCTCCGGCGAGCGCGCCCCGCACCGCCCCGGCCGGGGCCGCGCCCCGCACCTACGTGGTGCAGGAGGGCGACACCCTCTGGGACGTGTGCATCGAGCAGCTCGGCAGCCCGAACTGGTTGGACGCGTTGAAGGCGGCCAACCCCTCGCTGGACCCCGACCGGCTCGAGCCGGGCACGGTGCTGCGCCTGCCCGACGTGGGCCGCTCGGGGAGCGCCCGGAAGACGGCCGAAGCGGCCGCCGAGCCGGCCCCGCGCCCCGGCGAGAAGGTGCACGTCGTCGCCGCCAACGACAGCCTGTGGACCATCGCCGAGCGCTACTACGGGCGCGGCGACCTCTACGGGCGCATCGTCGCCGCCAACCCGGACAAGCTGAAGGACGAGAACACGGTCCTGAAGCTCGGTTGGAAACTGCGCATCCCCGACGCCCGACCGTGACCGGTCGCGCGCGGCGCTGACGTCGCAGCCGTGGCGGTCCCGGACCCGGCGGCGCCGCGCCTCCTGCTCGGGGTCTGCAGCGGGACCTCCGCCGACGGCGTGGACCTGGCGTTGTGTCGCATCACGGGCGCCGGCGCCGAGCGACGGGTCGAGGTCCTCCACGGCGGCGCCGCGCCGCTTCCCGCGACGGCTCGTGCGGCGCTCGGTGCGTTGGAGGGCAGCGGGCCCGCGGCCGTGGCCCGCGCCCACGCCGCGCTCGGGCGCGCCTTCGCCGACGCCGCGCGCGCGTTCCTGGCCGCGTCGGGGGTCGCGGGCTCCTCGCTCGCGGCCTGCGGCTTCCACGGCCAGACCGTCCACCACCACGACGGCGCGCCCGAGCGCGACGGCACCCTCCAGCTCGGCAGCGCGGCGGTGCTCGCCGCGACGCTCGGTTGCCCGGTGGTCGCCGACTTCCGCTGGCCCGACCTCGCCGCCGGCGGCGACGGCGCACCGGTCAGCCCCTTCGCCGACTGGGTGCGCCACCGCCACGTCGCGTCGCGCCTCGGCCTGCTGAACCTCGGCGGCATCGGCAACCTGACCCTGCTCGCCGGCGAGGCGCCGCCGCGGGCCAGCGACACCGGGCCGGCGAACGGCCCGCTGGACGCCCTGGCGCGCGCCGAGCTCGGGCGGCCTCGGGACGAGGGCGGGGCCGAGGCGTTGCGGGGACGGGTTCGGGAGGACCTCCTGCGAGAGCTCCTGGCCGACCCCTTCTTCTCCCGGCCCGTGCCCCGCTCCACCGGCCTCGAGCGCTTCGGCGCGCCGCTGGCGCGGCGACTGCGCCGGCGCGCCCCGGAGGCGCCGACCGCCGACCTCCTCGCCACCCTGGTCGCCTTCGCCGCCCACGGGGTCGCGGCGACCCTGACGGCCTTCGGCGAGGACTGGGCCGCTCCGGACGGCCCGCCGCTGCACCTCTGCGGCGGAGGCGTGCACAACCGCGCCCTGGTCCGCGCCCTGGAGCGGCGCCTCGGGGCGGAGCGGCTGCGTCCCTATGCCGCGTTGACCCCGGAAGGGGGGCCGGGGGCCGACCCGGACCTCCGCGAGGCCGTGGCCTTCGCCGTCCTCGCCGACGCCCGGCTGCTGGAGGAACCGGCCTCGGGCCCCGAGACCACCGGCGCCCGGGGGCCTACCGTCCTCGGAGCGATCTGGGCCGCCCCGCCCCAGGGCCCGTCGGACGGGTCCCGAGGTTGACCACGGGGGGGTGGTTCCTATCATGTTCGCTCCCTCACGGGGTGGGCCCTGGCTCGCCCCGCGTGCCCGAACTCCCAAGAACGTCCGCCCTTCCCCATGAGCCTCCTCCGAACCCTGGCGTCGCGCGGCGCCGTCGCCGTCCTCCTCCTCGTCCTCGGGGCCTCGACCACCTTCGCCCAGGACCGGGGCGACCTCCAGCAGCTCTTCGACCAGGGCATGCAGGCCTACCGGCAGGGCGACTACGAGACCGCGATCACCAAGTTCCGCGAGATCGTCGCCCAGGACCCGACCCAGGCCGACGCCATGCAACTCCTCGATGCGAGTCAGGACGCGCTGCTCGAGCTGATGGTCGCCGGTGGCGAGTTCGAGACCTTCGCCAAGGAGGTCCTGCGCAAGGCGGCCGCGGCCGACCGCGAGATGCGGCGCGACCCCGAGGCCGCCGCCGAGGTCGCCCAGGGCGTGTTCGCCGACTCGTACGCCGAGCGCAACCGGGCCATCTTCGAACTGGCCACCCGCTTCGGTCCCTTCGGCGTGCCGCCGCTCGTGGAGGCGCTGGGCGACCCCGACCACTCGCGTCGGCTGGCCGCGATCTACGCGCTGTCGCGGATGGGGTCGGCGGTGTTCGTGCCGGTGGTCGCCGCCAGCCACTCCGAGGACGAGAACGTCCGCCTGGGCACCCTGCACGTGCTGAACGCCCTCGGCGACCCGCGCGCCGTCGCCCGCGTCGCCGACATGGCGGCGAACGACGCGAGCGCCGAGGTCCAGGCCCTGGCGCGGAAGGTGCTCGACGACGCCCACGCCGACCCGGCGGTGGCGCACTTCGAGCAGGGACTCGCCTATTTCCATCACGACCCCGAGTACGGTTCGAGCCCGGCCGAGAACGAGGGCGTGCTGTGGACCGTCGAGGGGCGTCGTCTCGAGTGGTACGAGGTGCCGCCGGCCATCGTCCCGTTGGAGCTCGCCAAGCACCACCTGCTGCGGGCGATGGAGCTCGGCCACCCCGACGCCGCGCCGATGGTGGCCCAGGTCTACGCCGCCGAGGTCGCCATCCTCGACGGGCTGGCCGCCTCCGGGCAGGACGTGGCCGAGCAGCGCTCCGCGCAGTGGCTGGCCCTCCTGACCCTCGACCACGAGGCCATCGCCGCCGGGCTCGAGGACGCCGTACGCAGCGGCCAGCCGGTGGTGGCCGAGGTGCTGGTTCGTGCCCTGGACGGCCCCGGCGGCCGTGACTGGCCCGCCCTCGACCTCGCCCTGACCTCGGAGTACCCGTCGCTGCGGGTCCGCGCCGCCCTGGCCCTCGGCCATCGGGGGGACTTCTCCGCCGAGGTCGTCTCCGGACTCGCCGAGGCCGTCTCCCTCGAGGCGGTGCGGGTCGTCGTCATCGCCGACCCCGACGCCGAGCGCGCGGCCCGGCTCGCCCAGGACCTCGAGGAGCAGGGCGTGGTCGCGGTCCTGGCCGAGGACGGCGGCGCCGGTCTGACCCACCTCCACCTCGCCACCTACGTGGACGCGGTGGTGGTCGCCGATCCGCTGCCCGACATGTACGCCGCCGCCTTCGTCGCCGCGGTGCGCAAGGACGACCGACTGGCCGGGGTGCCGGTGTTCGTGCTCGGCAACGAGCAGACCTCGGTGGACGACGCCGAGGTGGTCCAGTCGCTCGACGCCGCGACCGTCGTCGGCGCCTTCCCCGAGCTCGACGCCGAGCGCCGCGGCTACGAGGCCGTCGCCGCCGATGCCGCCGAGACCCTGCTCGACGCCGCGCGCCGCGGCTCCGCCGGTGGGGCCGCGGAGGCCCTGGCCGGCGCCGCCGACCGCGCCGACGCGATCGCCGCTCCGGCGCTGCGTGCGCTCGGCCTGGCGGGCGACGCCGCCGCCGCCGACGTCCTCGTCGGCGTGGTCGGCGACACCGGGCGCAGCTCCACGGTTCGGGTCGCCGCCGCCGACGGCGCCGCCGACCTGCACGCGCAAACCGGCGCCGATTTCGACGCCCAGGCGTTCCAGGCGGCGATGCTGGAAGGCGACGCCGCGCTGGCCGAGGCCTGCGCCCGCGTCCTCGGAGTACTCGGAGCCGGCCACCTTTCGGCCGGAGTCGCCCTCCAGTAGGATTCCCTCCGGGACGTTCCGTTTCCCCCCTGCCTCCGCGCGAGCGGGGGTGGGGGTGCGGCTCACGCGGGGATCCCGAAGCCAGCGTAGCTCAGTTGGTAGAGCACCGCTTTCGTAAAGCGGCGGTCACGAGTTCGAGTCTCGTCGCTGGCTCCACCCCTCCCGGCGGGAGTGGTCGGGGAGACAGGATTCGAACCTGCGACCTGCGCCTCCCAAAGGCGCCCCTCTACCAGACTGAGGTACTCCCCGAGCCGGCGATATCTTAGTGCCATGGAACGCGTCGGCGTCGTGCTTTGCGGTTCCGGCCGTCTCGACGGTTCGGAGGTCCACGAATCGGTCCTCACCCTGCTGCACCTGGTGCGCGGCGGGGCGCGCCCGATCTGCTTCGCGCCCGATGCGCCGCAGTGGGCGGTGTGCGACCACCTCTCCGGCGAGGTCGTGCCCGGCGAGAGCCGCAACCAGCTGCACGAGGCCGCGCGGATCGCGCGCGGCGAGGTCCAGCCGCTCACCGAGGCGCGGGTCGAGGACCTGGACGCCCTGGTGCTGCCCGGCGGCAGCGGCGCCGCCCGCAACCTCTGCGACTTCGCCGAACGGGGCGCCGACGGCGCGGTCCTCCCCGAGCTCGCGGCGCTGATCCGCGGCGTGGTGGACGCGGGCAAGCCGCTGGGCGCCATCTGCATCGCGCCGGCCGTCGTCGCCCTGGCGCTGAAGGGGCGCTCGCCGCGGCTGACCCTGGGGCCGGTGGACGGCGACGCCGCCCGCGAGGTGGCGCGCACCGGCGCCGAGGTCGTCCCGGCCGGCGCCGACGAGGTGGTGGCGGACGCGCGCCTGAAGCTGTGGTCCACCCCGGCCTACATCGTGGGGCGCGACGTCGCCGAGGTGGACGTCGGCATCGGACGCCTGGTCGCGTCCGTGCTGGCGGCCCTGCGCGGGGCTACCCTGGAGGCGTGATGGAGCCGCCGTCCACGGCCGACCTGGAGCGAACCAGCCTCGAGTTCGAGGGCCAGGGCGCGAGCCCGGGCGTGGTCTGCGGGCCGGCCTTCCTGTCGTTGTCGGGGTTGGACCGCATCGAGGAGCGCAGGCTCCGTGACGACGAGGTCGAGGCCGAGCTGGCGCGGGTGGATTCGGCGGCCCGCGCCGCGCGGGTCAGCCTGGTCCACCAGCGCGACCAGCTCGCCGAGCACTTCACCGACGAGCAGCGGCGCATCTTCGACGTCCACCTGACCATCCTCGAGGACCCGGTGCTGGAGGCCGACCTGCGCGGCCGCATCGTGCACCAGAAGATGAGCTTCGAGACCGCGCTCAAGGACATGATCGAGGTCTACGAGCGCTTGTTCGAGGTCGTCGAATCGGATGCGCTGCGCAACAAGCTCGCCGACATGCGTGACATCGCGTTGCGGCTGTTGCACTTCGCCCAGCCGCGGGAGCGTCGCGGCGGGACCGCCGAGGACATGCGCGGCGGCGTGCTGGTGGTGCGTGAGCTGTCGCTGTCCGACCTGACCTCGGCGCTGGACCGGGGCATCGCCGGGCTCATCGCCGAGGAGGGCAGTCTGATCAGCCACGGCACCATCCTGACCCGGGCCGCCGGCATTCCCGCGGTGATCGGAGTCGGCGGCATCCACGAGTCCATCCAGGAGGGCGATCCGGTCCTGGTGGACGGCGACGGAGGCCTGGTGGTGTTGCGGCCGAGCGAAGGGCAGGTGCGGGCCGCGGGGGCGGCCGCCGGCGCCGCGACCTCGGCGCCGCTACCGGCGCTCGAGCCCCTGCGGCTCGCGGACGGAACGCCGATGACGCTTCGCGCCGCGGTGGCGAGCCCGCGCGAGGCGCGCCAGGCGGCTGCGATGGGGGTGGGGGCCATCGGCCTGTACCGCACCGAGCTCCCGGTCATCCAGCGCGCCGGCTCGCCGCGTGAGGACTCGCTGGCGGTGCTCTACGGGCAGGTCCTGAACGCGGCCGAGGACGGCGTCGTGTTCCGGCTCCCCGACCTCGATTCCACCTCCGGCCTCGACGCAGTGCATCCGGTCGCCGAGACCAACCCCGCCCTGGGGCTGCGCGGCGTCCGCGCCCTCGCCGACCATCCCGAGCTGCTCCACCTCGAGTTGCGCGCCATCCTGCGCGCGGCCGAGGGGCGCTCGGTGGGAGTCGCGGTGCCCTTCGTCGGCGACCTCGAGGACCTGCGCCTGGTGCGGGCCTCGGCCGAGCGCGCCCGCGAGGAACTGCGCCTGGAGGGATGCGACGTCGGCGCGCCGCTGCGCATCGGCGCGGTCTTCGAGACGCCTTCCTCGCTGCTCCTGGCCCGCGAGATCCTGGCCCACTCCGATTTCGCCCTGGTCGGCCTCGACGTGTTGGCGCAGATGTTGCTCGCCGCCGACGTGCGCAGCGCCTACCAGTCGGTGCGCGCCCGCATCCAGCGTCCGCATCCCTCGGTGTTGCGCGCCTTGGGCAAGCTGGTGCGGCTGGCCGACGGCCAGGACGTGCCGCTGGCGGTGTACGGCGAGTGCCTGGTGTGGCCCGGCGCCGTCGAACTGCTGGTCGGCTGCGGGGTCCGCGACGTGGTCGCCCGCACCGCGGTCCTGCCCGAGCTCCATGCCCGGCTCGCCGAGCTCGACCCCGACCTGTGCGAGCGGGTCGTCGAGCAGGCGGTGCGGACGACGACGATGCGCGAGCTCGACGAAGGCCTGCCGGCGAGCTGGCGCGCCTCCTAGCGGACGAAGCGGGCTCCCTTCTCGCCGGGCAGCGCGGTCAGGACGAGCCCGTCGTCGCCCCACAGGCGGCGCACCACGAGTTCCATCGCGGCCGCGACCCGCGACAGGTCGCGGCGGCGCACCAGGGCGACCGCGGCCGAGCCGGCGCCGGAGAGGGTGGCGGCGAGGGCGCCCGCCTCGACCGCGTGGTCCATGACGCGGCCCACCCCGGTCAATAGCCGCAGCCGCGACGGCTGGACCAGTTCGTCCTCGATGGCGGCGCGCAGCAGCGTCGGGTCGAGCGAGGCGAGCGCGGCGAGCAGGGCGGGCGCGCGGTGGACCTGGCGCACGGCGCGCGCGAAGGGCACCGAGCTCGGCAGCGCCTTGCGGGCGCGGGCCGTGTCCAGCGGGAACGGCGGCACCAGGAACAGGAAGCGGAGCTCGCGGTGGAGCTTGACCGGCAGGTGGCGCCAGCGGCCGTCGGCGTCGACGATGGACCAGTGGGCGCCGCCGAGGAAGGAGGCCACAGCGTTCTCGGGGTTGCCCTCCAACCGGATCGCCTCGGCCAGGAGCTCGTCGTCGGGGACGCGCTTGCCGGTGATTCGGTTGCCGAGCAGCAGGCCGCCGACCAGGCCGGCGCCGCTCATGCCGAGGCCGCGCCCCGGGGGGACCGTCGAGGACACGGTGAGCTCCCCGGCGGGCAGGGGGGCGCCGGCGAGCATGGCGGCGCGGCGCATGCCGCGGACCACGGGGTCACGGCCCAGCGCCAGGTCGGACTCGGCGAGACGGCCCTCGCGGGTCAGCGTGGTGCGCTCCGCAGGGCGCCAGGAGATCTCCAGGCCGATGCCCAGGGCGACGCCGAGGGCGTCGAACCCCGGTCCCAGATTGCTGGTGGAGGCGGGGATGCGGAGGCGCTGGGGGCGTAGGGCGGCCATGGGAGGGCTGACATGGGACCGGCGAGCGGGTAGGATAGTCGGCTTGCGCGGGCTCCGGCCACCCCAGGGGAACCGGTGTATCCGCCCGCGCCCCTCCGACGATGAGTACAGAGACCCTCCAGGCTTCCAAGCAGGACAAGAAGGAACGGGAACGCCTCTCCCGCATCCGCAACATCGGCATCATGGCCCACATCGATGCCGGCAAGACCACGGTCACCGAGCGCATCCTCTACCTGACCGGTCGGACCTACAAGATCGGCGAGGTCCACGACGGGGAGGCGACGATGGACTACCTGGAGGACGAGCGCGCCCGGGGCATCACCATCACCTCGGCGGCGACGCAGTGCAACTGGCGCGACACCCAGATCAACCTGATCGACACGCCGGGCCACGTGGACTTCACCGTCGAGGTGGAGCGGGCCCTGCGGGTGCTGGACGGGGCCGTCGCCGTCTTCGACGGTGTCGCCGGGGTCGAGGCCCAGTCCGAGACGGTGTGGCGTCAGGCCGATCGCTATGGCGTGCCGCGGATCTGTTTCGTCAACAAGCTCGACCGCATGGGCGCCGACTTCGGCCGCGCCTTCGAGAGCATCGTCAACCGTCTGCAGGCGCCGGCCGTGCGTCTTCAGATCCCGCTCGGCGCCGAGAAGGACTTCTACGGCGTCGTGGACCTGGTGACCATGACGGCGTGGCGCTTCGAGACCGAGGACGGCGAGCTCAAGATGCTCGAGATCCCGATCCCCGACGAGGTCGCCGCCGAGGCCGAGGCCCATCACGCCGAGCTGATCGAGAAGGTCGTCGAGGTGGACGACGAGCTGGTCGAGCGCTACCTGGACGGCGACAGCTTCACCGCCGACGAGATCCGTGACGCCGTCCGCAGGGCCACCCTGCTGGGGCACGCCGTGCCCGTCCTCTGCGGCTCGGCGTTGCACGACAAGGGGGTGCATCCGCTGCTCGACGCGGTGGTGGACTACCTGCCGACGCCGCTCGACAAGGGTGAGATCGTCGGTCTCGACCCCAAGGACGAGAACGAGAAGGTGGTGCGTCATCCTTCTTCGTCCGAGCCGTTCGCGGCGTTGGCGTTCAAGACCATCGCGGATCCCAACGGCGATCTGACCTTCATCCGGGTGTACTCCGGCACCTTGCGGCGCGGCGACCAGGTCCTGAACCCGCGGACCCGCAAGCGTGAGCGCGTCGGTCGCTTGATGTTCATGCACGCCAACAACCGCGAGCCGGTGGAAGAGGTCAAGGCCGGAGACATCGCTGCGGTGGTGGGGCTCAAGACCACCGTCACCGGCGACACGGTCTGCGACGAGTCCGACCCGGTGGTGCTCGAGCGGATGGTCTTCCCCGAGCCCGTGATCTCGATGAGCATCGAGCCCAAGTCCACCGGCGACCGCGACAAGTTGAGCGACCTGCTCGGCAAGCTGACGCGCGAGGACCCGAGTTTCCGGGTCAACACCGATCCCGAGACCGACGAGACCGTGATCTCGGGCATGGGCGAGCTGCACCTCGAGATCATGGTCACGCGGATCTCGCGCGACTACAAGATCCCGGTCAACGTCGGCGCGCCGCGCGTGGCCTACCGCCAGACCATCGCCCGCGAGGCGGACGTCGAAGGCCGGCAGATCAAGCAGACCGGCGGTTCCGGCCAGTACGCCGTGGTCAACATCAAGTTCCGTCCGTGGGACATCGACGCCGAGCAGCGCACCCACTTCGTGGACAGCACCAAGGGCGGCGTGATTCCCGCGCAGTTCATCCCGGCCGTCGGCAAGGGCATCGAGGAAGCCGCCACCAACGGCGGACGACTGGGCTGGCCCTTCGTCGGGGTCGAGGCCGAGCTGTACTTCGGCAAGTCCCACGAGGTGGACTCGAGCGAGCTCGCGTTCAACCTCGCCGCGCAACGCGCCTTCAAGGAGGCGGTCCAGGACAACTTCAAGATCCTGGAGCCGATGATGAAGCTGGTGGTGTCGGTGCCCGAAGAGTTCCTGGGCGACGTCATCGGCGACCTCAACACGCGGCGCGTCGCGATCGAGGAGATCACCATGACCGGGCCCATCCGCGAGATCCGGGGCAAGGTGCCCATCGCCGAGATGTTCAGCTACTCCGGGACGATCCGCGGCCTGACCCAGGGGCGTGGTTCCTTCTCCCTCGAGCCGGCCGGCTACGCGGAGGTCCCCGCCTACGTCCAGGAGAAACTGGTCGAGGAGCGTCTCAAGTAGACCGCTTCGGCGGTCCGCGTTCCGACCGGACCCTGCTAGAATCCGAACGTCATGCCGGGTCAGGTCCAGCCGGAAGCCGCCGCTCGCGTCGCCCGCGAGCTCGGGTTGAAACCCGAGGTGGTGCGCCACCTCCTCCAGGCCCTGGAGGCGGGGGAGCATCCGTTGTGGCTGCGCTGCGGCGATCCCGCCCTGGCCGGGTTGTTCCCCGACGCCTTCGGCTTCGAACTCCTTCTGGAGCGGCTGCGTCGCTTGCAGAACCTGGAGCGTCGTCGCCACAACGTCGTCCAGACGCTCCGGGAGCACGATCGGGGCGACCTGGTGCCGCGCGCCGAGGCTGCGCACACCGAGGGCGAGCTCGACGACCTCTTGCTCGCGGTGCGGCCGATGCCGGCCCCGGAGGGCTGGGAGGCGCCGGCGAAGGAGGAGCAGGCGGCCTTCGTCGCCGCATTGCGCAGCGACCCCGAGGTCGCCGGAGCGTTGCGCCAGGCCCTGCAACATCAGGGGCAGCTCGTGGTCGAGATCGTGGCCGGGGCCGAGGCTCCGGCGCCGGCCGCGCCCGCTGCGGAAGGGGCCGATGCAGCGCCCGACGCCTCGTCCCCCGAGGCTGGCGCGGCCGACGCCGACGCCGACACCGAGGCCAAGCAGGAGGCCAAGCAGGAGGCCAAGCAGGAGGCCAAGCAGGAGGCCAAGCAGGAGGCCAAGCAGGAGGCCAAGCAGGAGGTCGCGGCGGCGGCGAAGCAGGCCGCGCGCCCCGCCCGCCGAGGCAAGGGGCCGCCCCTCCCCGAGCCCGGGCCGCGCCATCTCGCCTCGCTGCCGCTGGAGGACTACCTCCGTCTGCGTCGGGCCGAGCGCGCCCGCCAGGTCCGGCTGCGGTTCGACCTGCCGGCCGCGGCCCGCGACGAGGTCTTCCGCGGCCTCGGCGACCGCGTCCCGCCGCAGGAGCGCGACCGCTACCGCCAGCTGTTCGACGAGTTCGTCGAGCGCGAGTACCTGCCGCGGGCGACCCAGGCGCTCCGCGCCGACCTCAAGCGTCGCGCCGAGCTCCGAGCGCTGGAAGAGGCCTGGCCGGTGGTGGTGCAGGTCCTCGACCGCGGGAAGGCCCAGGGCCCGGCCCTCGGCGTCGCACCCGGCCGCGGCCATCGGGTCGTCCTGTCGCTCCTGACGGACCGCGAGCACCCCCCGCGGACCGTCGAGCTGGACCCGCGCAAGGACTCCTTCGTCGCCCAGGCCGAGGCCTTCCTCGGTGGGGAGGCGCCCGCGGTCGTCGCCTGGGCGGCCGAGGGGCCGGCCCGCGCCGCCGGCCCCAAGCTCCTGAAGGCGCTGCGTCGGAACGGCGCGGTCCAACGCGGCACCTCGGTGCCGTCTTCCGTCGGGCGTACCCTGCTCCGCGAGGTCGCACGCCGTCCCGCCGAGGCCCTGCTCTCGCACGACGAGCGCTACGCCAGCCTGGTCGCCTGGTTCGGACACGAGCCGCGCCTCGCCGCCTTCCATGCGCCGCACCTGGTGCGCGGTTTCGTGCCGGGCCGCTCCGAGATCAACCCGAGGCTGCTCGACGAGTTCGAGACCCACTTCCTGCGCGAGCTCCTGCTGCGCAAGGGGGTGGACCCGAGCCGGGCCGAGCGCGACGCCCTGCGGCTGGTGCCCGGCATCGACGCCGAAGCGGTCGAGGTCGAGCGCTCCACCGCCCCGTTCCTGTCCCTGGCCGACTTCCACGACCGGATGCAGCCCTCCGCCCGCGATTGGCGTGCGGCGGCCTGCCTGCTGCGGATCCCCGGCGGCGAGGACCCGTTGGACGCCCGCGGCGTCCATCCTGCGTTCCGCCCCGCCCTGCGCGCGGTCCTGGAGCGCGCCGAACTGCCGCTCGCCCGGTTGCTGCGCGAACCGCAGCTGGTGGACCAGCTGCCCTGGGACGAGGTGCTCGAGGCGGGCGAGGAAGGGGTGCGCGAGCGGGTCCGTGAAGCCTTGCTGCGGCGTCGGCGCCGCGCTCCGCTGCGGCGTCGCTCGCACGAGGTCCGGCTGGAGGCATTGCAGAAGGGCGACCGGCTCCAGGGCGTGGTCCAGGGGATCACCGACTACGGGGTCTTCGTGGACGTCGGCGCCTCCCGCCCGGGGCTGGTCCACGTCAGCCACCTCTCGGCCGAAGGCTTCGTGGAGGATCCGCGCCAGGTCGTCCAACCCGGCCAGGAGGTCGCGGTCCGCGTCCTGGCGGTGGACCTCGCCGAGCGCAAGCTGAAGCTCTCCATGCTCACCGAAGAGGAAGAGGCGGCCCGCGAGGCCCGGCGCAAGGAACGCGCCGGCGCCCGCGCCGGTGGTCGCTCGGCGGGCGGCCGTGGTGGGGGGCGCGGTGGGGGGCGCGGTGGGGGGCGCCGCGGCGGCGGTCGCGGCCGCCGCGAGGACCACGGTCCGGATCCGCGCGAGAAGCACGAGGAGATCGACCCCACCAACCCCTTCGTCCAGTTCTTCCAGCAGGTGGAGCTGTTCCGGGAGGGTGCCGACTCCGGCGAGTCCGCCGGGGAGAAGGGCGACTCCGACGCCTAGCGCTCGCGCACCAGCAGGCGGCGGTCGAGGGCGAGGTGGGCTTCCACTCTCCTGCGACGCCTGGACGAGGGTTGCTCATGGGGGAGGGGGGGGTACCCTCCAGCGTACGGACGTCCCGTTCGGGCGTGCTCCTCCCGTTTCTCGAAGGCGACCATGAAGCATCACCAGTGGCTCTCCCTCCTCTTCGGCATGCTCCTCGCCCTGCCGCTCATGGCCGGCCCCGTCGTGTTCCCTCAGGAGCCTCCCGGCAGGACACCCTGTCAGCCACTGGGTGGAGGTGCCTTCGCGGATGGCAAGACCGCGCCCGGGTGCTACCAGATCAGGATCGTCACCAAGAGGAAGGAGCCAGGAAAGTGTGACTCCGGTTCACCCAGGTGCAAGTTCACGAACGTCGAAGCGGAACTCGTCGGGTGCGACGAGGACTGGAACGGTCGAGGCCGTCCGAGATTCGCCCTCCTGGGATACGACGACGAGGTCGCGATCCCGGCAGACGGCGACGTCGTGATCCGATACCGTCACGACCCCATCCTTCCCGACTGTGGCGGGGAGGAGCTGACCCTCACTCCGACCCTGTTCGACGAAGAACGCCAGGAGCTCTCACCCCCTCTGGTGGCGACCTTCGCCTGTACCCCGTGCATCGACGCGGAGTGAAACCCTGATGCGTCGGTTCGCGGCACGGCCCGCCCTCGTCGTCCTGTCGGTCCTCGTCCTCGGTCTGCTGCTGTTGCGGCCAGGAGGAACGCCTGCGGAGGCGCCGTCGGTCGTGGCCGGGCGTCCGGACGACGAGGGCGGGAACCGCATGACGGCTCCGTCGGATCCCCCTGCGCGGGCCTCGGTCGGTCGCGATGCGGGGGCCGTGAGCGAACCGGAGGAGGACGCCGGGGTGGACCGCAAGGCGTTGCTCGAGGAGGCCAGGCGCCTCTACGTCCGGAGTCTCGACGATTGGTCACGGGCTGCCCTCGCCGCGGAGGTGCGGGACGGCATCGGACCCGAGTGGCTCCGCAGGAAGATGGAGGAAAGCAACCGGTTCACGGATCGCGCGGTCCTCCTCTTGCCGGAGGAGAGTTTCGCACCTCTCGACGCCTTGGAACGGCTCTACCTGGGCAACGCATTGGCGGCCGGTCTCCGCTGGGGGCGAGCCGAAGAGGAAGGGGGGTGGACTCCTGGCTTGCGGCGCCGCGCCGAGGAGGCATTGGCCGAGGAGGCTCTGACCTTTCCCCCCGAGGCCGCCCTTGCGGCTCTGGAGGTGGACCTGGACCGGGTGCCGATGGACACGCCCGAGCTCCGAGAGCTGGGGACGACTCGGGCCCGCCTCCTCCTCCTCATGGCCCCGAGCCTCACCATGGCCGAAACCCTGGACGTGTTCGCTCGCCGAGCGCTGCGCAGCGTGGGCGTCACCGACTACGACGACGTGGACCTCGCGACCGTCGCCCCCGACCTCCTCGTCCATCGTCAGGCGGTCCGCGACTTCGAAGACGAATACCTGGACCTGCTGCGTCGCGCCGCCGAGGACCTCGCCGACGAGTACGGTTCGGTGGACGGTGGTGTGGACGAGCGCTCCGAGTGAAGGAGGAGGGCGACACCGACGCCTAGCGCTCGCGCACCAGCAGGCGGCGGTCGAGGGCGAGGCGCTCGAGGAGGGGGGCGGCGTCGGCCAGCCAGCGGTTGGCGTCCTGGGCGTAGCCGCGGGTCGGTTCCAAGGCTGGGTCGTGCGCTGCGAACCAGTCGTTGAAGAGGTCCATCAGGCGCTCGCGGGTCTGCTTGGCGGCCAGCGAGGCCAGAGCGGTCTGGGCGTGGCGGCCGTCGGCGCCCTCCGAGAAGCGGACCTGGACCGGGCTGCGCTCGGGCAGGTGCAGGGTGTAGAGCGAGGCCGCCGGGCCTTCGTCGTGCACCTCGATCCGCGCGTCGGGGAAGTGGCGGCGCAACAACGCGCCGTAGCGGATGCGCCCGCCGAGGCGGTCCACCTCGATGCGGAGGGGGGCCCCGGCGACGCGTTCGACCAGGTGGACCAGGATGGGGAAGACCACCGCGGCGTGGGCCGCGCCCTTGTTGCCGTGGTCGTCGAGCAGGCCGTTCCATTCCACCGCGGGGACGACGCGGGCGCCGAAGCCGGCGAAACCGCAGCCGCCGCGGTCGAGGTGACGGCCGAGGAGCGCCGCGTCCAGGCGGGCTCGATCGGGCGAGGCCTCCGGGCACAGCGGACCGTCCAGCTCCAGGAACCACGGTGCGGCGTGGAGGAGCCGGGCGTCGCCGCAGGGCGGCTCGGCGACCCAGCTCGCGAGCGCCGGGTCCTCGGCGCCCATCAGCCGACGGAAGGCGGCCACGGTGCGCGCCATGCGCCGCCGCCCGTGCGGGCCCTGGTGGACCTTCTTGCTGTCGTCCAGCCACAGCCGTCGGTCGCGTTGGCTGCGGCGCGGGCCGGGGGCCGCGGCGCGGCGCAGCACCGAGCCGAGCCGGACCTCGGGGTCGGGGACCCGGAACAGGGCGTGGCCGACGACGAGGGGACCGAGCGGAGGCCCGTACCCGGCTTCGTCCACCCCGGCGAGGAAGGCCACCTCACGCGTCGGGGGTGACCCGCAGCTCGGGACGACGGCCGAGGACCAGGTAGAGCCCCAGCCCGAACACGACCACGGCGATGGAGATCATCTGCGAGGTCGAGAGCAGGAGCTCGGGGCGGATGCCCTCGACGCCCTGGAGGAGCAGCTCGCGGTAGCGGTCCGGGTCCATGATGCGGCCGGCGGGGTCCACCCGCACCCCGTGTTCGGCGAGGCGGGCGATGGCGTCCTCCGGAGTCGCTCCGGCGCGGAACAGGCCGCGGCGGGCCAGAGCGTCGCCGCGGAAGGCCTCGATGACGAAGCGGCTCACGGCGTAGGCCACGAGCAGCACCGCCACCACCTGGCCGTGGAAGCGCTTGCGCGGGAGCAACCACAGGCCGAGCAGGAACAGGCCGAAGGCGGCGAGCGCCAGGTAGAGCTGGGTGGGGTGGACCGGGACGCCGGCCAGTTCGGGTGGGAAGGCGCTGCCCCGCGGCAGGGGGTCGGGGAAGGTGATGGCCCAGGGGACGCTGGTGGGGGCGCCGTAGTCGTCGCCGACCGCGAGACAGCCGAGGCGACCGATGGCCTGGCCGAGGAAGCCGGCGGTCAGGCCGTAGTCGGCGGTGCGCCACAGCGGCATCCCGAGCCGCTTCACCTTCCAGCCGCCGAGGACCAGGGCTAGAATGAGGCCGCCGTACATCACCAGACCCCCCTCCCAGATCTTGACGACGTCCAGGGGGTGCTCCAGGTAGTGCGGCAGGTTGATCAGCACGAAGGCCAACCGCGCGCCCGCCACGACCCCGATCAGCACCCACCAAGCGACGTCGTAGAGACGCTCCGGGTCGCGCTTCGGGTCGGAACCGTAGCGCGCGGCCAGGCGCGCCCCCATCCACACCGCCGTCAGGAAGCCCAGCCCCAGCAACAGCCCGAAGCTGCGCAGCGGCACGTCGATCACCGGAAGGCGGAACAGTTCAGGCCACACGCCCGCATCCTACCCTTGCCCGAGACCCAGCCCCAAGCCGGCGGCGAGAACGCCGCCCCGACGCCCGCCGAGGACGCCAACCGGCCGGCCGCCCCCAAGCGGCCCCGGGTCAAGGTCTACATCGAGGGGCGCTACCGCAAGCTGGTCCGCGACCTCCCGCAGACCATCTTCTACTGCCCCGATTGCAAGGGACGGGGGTGCGAGCGCTGCGAGGGCTTCGGCAAGCTGACCCGCGACTCGGTGCAGGAGCTGATCGCGCGGGTCGCGATGCCGCGTTTCAAGGCGCGCACCAACAAGTTCCACGGAGCCGGACGCGAGGACCTCGACGTGCGCATGCTCGGCGAGGGCCGGCCGTTCGTGCTCGAGCTGGTCAAGGCGGCCCGGCCCGAGGCCGACGTGGCCGAGCTCGAGGCCGAGATCAACCGCCGTTGGGAGGGGCGCATCGAGGTCCGCGGGCTGCGGCTGTGCGGGCGCAAGCGCATCCCCGAGATCAAGGAGAGCCGCTGCGCCAAGGAGTATCGGGTGCGGGTGCGCTTCGACGGTGAGGGGCTCGCCGCCGACGAGATGGAGCGGCGCCTGGCCGCGCTCCAGGAGCGGGGCCGGGTGGAGGTGGTCCAGACCACGCCGGCCCGGGTCCAGCACCGGCGCGCCATGATGGAGCGCAAGCGCTGGGTCCAGCTCCTCGACTGGGAGCAGGACGGCGAGGAGTGGCTGCTGCTGCTGCGCACCGCACACGGCACCTACGTCAAGGAAGCCATCAGCGGAGAGGAGGGGCGGACCCGACCGTCCTTGTCCGAGCTCCTGGGCGTCGCCTGCCACTGCCGGGAGCTCGACGTCATGGCCATCCTGCCGCCCGACGGCGGCGAGTAGGTCGTCCGTCCCGTCCGGTCCGGCGGCGCGTCGGGATCGGCCTCCGGGGTCAGAGCCCGACGCCGGTGATCTGCGCCTGGGCCGCGACCTTGCCCTCCTCGGTCAGGAGCTGGCCCTCCCACGAGAAGTAGGGGCGGACCCGCGACGCCTTCATGATGCGGCCGGCGACCCAGAGGTTCGCGGGCGGAGCGATGGCCTCGCGGAAGCGCACCTTGTCGAGCGCGCCGAAGCCCATGAACACGTCCTCCTCCAACTCGAGGTACATGTGAGCGTGGATGCTCGCGACCTGCGCCATCGTCTCGCACATCAGGACCCCGGGGAACAGCGGACGCCCCGGCAGGTGGCCGCGGGCCCAGAACTCGTCCTCGCGCAGGACGCGGTGCCCCACCACCAGGTTCTCCTCGAGGTCGAGGTGCAGGATGGAGTCGACCTGGAGGAACTCGAAGCGCTGGGGGTTGCGCCGCATGACCTCCTCCTGGGTCATGAAGACGCGGTCGGGCGGGTAGTCCCGGGGTTGGATGAAGGGGGTGGGAACCGTCACGCGGGGGCTCGCTGGGGAGGGGCGGCGAAGAGTCGCAGCCGTCGGAAGAGCAGAATCATAGCCACGAGCTTCAGGTAGTTGGAGAGGTTGAGCGCCCACCAGACCCCGGCGGCGCCCCAGCCCTGGGTCATGGAGAGGAAGCGGGCCAGCGGAATTCGGAGCACGTAGCCGCCGAGGTTGAGGCTCGACATGGCCAGGGTGCGCCCGGCGCCGGCGAGCGACTGCTGCAGCACCCCGTCGGCCGCGGTGGCGACCTGGCTCCAGGCGACCACTCCGAGGTAGAGCGCGGCCTGCTCCAGCACCCGGGGGTCGTCGGTGAAGAGGCCGGCCAGGCCGCGGGGGACGACCAGGAAGGCGAGCATGGTCAGGGCCGCGAAGCCGCAGCTCGCCGTCATGCAGGCGGTGAAGCCGCGGCGGGCGCCGAGGGGGTCGCCGGCGCCGAGGCGGCGGCCGACCAGCGAGCTGGCGGCGATGGCGGGACCCATCATCCCGCAGTAGGACAGCGACTCCAGACCGTTGAAGGCGACGCCGAGCCCGGCCTGGACGTCGCGCCCCAGCGGCTCGACGCTGGTCTTGAGCACGGTCAGGAAGACCAGGGCGTAGGCCGAGGTGGACAGCGAGACCGGCGCGCCGATGCGCAACAGGGTGAGGACCTCCCGGCGGTCGGCCGGGACGCCGAGCCGCGGCGGCAGGTGGAACCAGCGCGCCAGCATGACGGTGCCGGCGAGGCCGGCGATGCCGCGCGACAGCCCCGTGGCGAGGGCGGCGCCCTCGACGCCGAGCGCGGGCAGGCCGAACCAGCCGAAGATGAGGATGGGGTTGAGGACGAAGTTGAGGCCGACCGCGAGACCGGAGAGGAGCATCGGCACGAAGGTGTTGCCGAGTCCGATGAAGACCGCGTCCACCACCGGCTTCCAGGCGATGAGGGGGACCACCAGGTAGATGGTGCGGAGGTAGCCGGCGGCGAGGGCGCGGACCTCGCCGTGGGCGCCGGAGAGGACGACGAGTCGGTCGGAGAGCGTCGAGCCGAGCACGGCCAGCGTGCCGAGCCAGATCACGGCCAGGGTCAGGGTGCTGCGCCAGACCCGGCGCACGCCGGCACGGTCGCGGGCCCCGGTGTGGCGCGCGATGCGGGCCAGCGTGCCGGCGGTCAGCAGCGAGAACAGGCCGAAGTTCAGGATCAGGTAGAAGGTGGTGACGCCGAGGGCGGCCTGGGCGTCCGGGCCGAGGTCCTGGATCCACCACTGGTCGTTGACCCGGTAGGCGGCGTTCAGCAGCAGCGAGAGGGTCGCGGGCCAGGCGAGGCGCAGCGCCTCGCGGACCGGGGACTCGGGTCCGGTCTCCACCTAGCGGCCCCTCTGGTCGCGCCGGCGCACCGGGACGTGGACGCGGACCGTACCGTCGGGGGGGACCCGACCGCGCCGGATGACCCGCTGGAAGGCGCCGCCGTAGGCGGTGAACGCGTACTCGCCGGGGGGGAGGTGGCGGAACTCGACGCTGCCGTCCTCGTCCGCGGGCAGGCTGACGGAGTAGCCCGGGTCGGCGGCGCCGTGGCCGACCCTGAGCGCCTGGACGCGCAGCCCCGCGAACCCGCCGTGGTCGAGGTCCTCCAGCTCGACCACGGCGGCGCCGAGCCTCGGCACCCTGAGCTCGACCCACTCCTCCCCGGTGCCCAGGCGCAGTTCCCGCGCCGGGCCGACGGGGTGGTGGGGGGGGCCCGGATGGACCAGGAACGCTCCGGGGGGCAGGCCGCTCACGACGAAGCGCCCGAGCTCGTCGGTGACGCCGGTGCTCGGCACCGCCGGCATCTCGGGAGTGGCCCGCTTGGGGATCACGGTCACGGTCAGGCCCTCGACCGGCGCCCCGTCCCGGCGCAGGACGCGGCCGGCGACCCGCGCCGCCGGGCGCAGCGGCAGGGGCACGTAGAGGTCCGGCGAGGCGGGCGACAGGGTCAGGAGCATCCGCACCGGTTCGAAGTCCCCCGCCTCCATTCGCAGCCGGTAGTGGCCGTAGGGGACGTCCTCGAAACGGAAGTCGGGCTCGGCCGAGGTCGGCTGCCAGCGTCCGACCTCGACGCCGTCGTCCTGGCGCTCCAGGAAGACGTCGATGCGCCGCGGCCAGGTGCCCCAGGTCGGAGGGGCGACGCGCCCGCGGATCAGACCCTTGCCGGGCGGCGGGCCGACGGCGTGGAACGGCGAGTCGGGCGGCAGGACGACGCCCTCACGGCGCCAGGAGGGCGCCTCCTCGGCGACCGGCGCGACCTCGCCCTGCAGTTCGCCGGGACGGAGCGGATGCGCCTGCACGGGCGCCGGGTCCGTGTCGAGCGCGGGCGCGGGGCCGGGGGCGGGGCCCGGCGTCCACCACAGCGCGGCGAGGACGGCCAGGAGCCCGACGAGGACGAGGAGCAAGGGGGTTCGGGCCGAACCGCCGGAAGGAACGGTTGCAGCCGAGCGTCCATTGGGACGATAATCCCGGGCTCGGCCGAGTCGCACCCCCCTACGCATGTCCATCGTTTCGCTCACCCTCCTCCTCTCCGCCTCGATTCTACCGCAGGCCGCTGCGCCGACTCCCTCCGGGGACTCCGGGGGCGGAGGGGCCGCCCAGGGCCGTGTCATCGTCCTCGGCATGGACGGCATGGACTCGCGCAAGGCCGCCGAATGGATGGACGCCGGCCTGCTGCCGAACTTCGCCCGGTTGCGCGACCAGGGGACCTTCGCGCCCTTCATGCCGGCCAACCCGGCGCAGTCGCCGGTGTCCTGGGCGACCATCAACACCGGCTGCAACCCGGGCAAGACCGGGATCTTCGACTTCATCGGCGTGTTCCGCGACAATCCCCGCGGTTCCGGCATGTCGGTCGAGTTCGGCTTCACCGCGCCGCGCAAGGTCACTGCGGCCGAGGCCGGCCTGCCCTTCGCCGACCCGAAGCAGGTCTGGGGCCTGCTCGGCGGCAGCCTGGTGCTCGGCGGGGTCCTGTTCCTGGGCCTGCGGCGGCGCTCCCGGCCGCTGGCGGTCCTGCTCGGTCTGGCCGTGGCCGGCGGCGGCGCGTGGTACGCGTGGTCGTGGCGCGACGTCTATCCCGAGAGCGGCTTCACCGACTACTCGCGCGCCGACATGGAGCCCGACTTCTGGGAGGTCCTCGACCAGGCGGGCGTCCCGTTCCGCGGTCAGGGGACCATCGTCTCGTACCCGGTGCAGGAGTTGGAGCACGGCAAGCTGATCGCCGGCCTCGGTGCGCCCGACGCGACCGGCGGGCTCAACAGCTCGGCGCTGTGGACCACCGCGGACGAGCGGGTGCGGCACAACAAGACCTACCGGCCGCAGCCGGCGTGGACCGAGGAGGACGCGCCGACCCCGACCTCGCCGAGCGGGACCCGCGCCGGCACGGTCTACCTGTACCGGCTGCAGGCGGGCGACGAGCCCGGGACCTGGCGGTCCAAGCTGATCGGCCCCTTCAACCAGTGGCGGCGCGAGCAGGTGCAGGCGCGCATCGCCGAACTGGACCAGGCCCTCGCCTCCTCGCCGTCGCCCGAGCGCGCCAAGGAGCGTTCGCGACTCAAGGCCCTGGCCAGCGGCGGCCGCGACCTGATGCGGACCTGGGTGCCGATGGAGGTGCGCTGGAGCCGCGGCGACGAAGCGGTCGAGCTGACGGTGGACGGCGTCGCCCAGACCATCCCGCTGGGCAGCTGGAGCGACTTCTACTTCGTCGAGTTCCCCTGGAACGACCGCTTCTCCACCCACGCCATGGTGCGGTTCTGGGCCGAGGAGGTGGACGGTGAACTGGAGCTCTTCGCGTCGCCGCTCCAGATCGACCCCGACCATCCGACGCCGGGGTCCAAGATCTGCTGGCCGCCCGGGTTCGCCGCCGAGGTGAAGGAGCGCATCGGGCCCTTCGAGACCCTGGGGTGGGCGTGTCAGACCCATGCGGTCAAGGACGCCGAACTCTCGGACGACGCCTTCCTCGCCGACATCGAGTTCACCTACGGCTGGCGCCGCAGGATGCTCGAGGACGCGATGCAGGACGACGACTGGCGGGTCCTGTTCCACTTCTTCGGCTCGCCCGACCGGGTCTGCCACATGCTGATGCGGCACTTCGACCCGAAGCACCCGGAGTACGACCCTGCCCTGGCCGGGCGGGAGGTCGAGTTCTTCGGCGAGCGAATGCCCATCGCCGACACCTGGTTGAAGACCTACCAGCAGATGGACGACGTGGTCGGCTGGCTGCTGGACGAGGCGATGGGGCCCGACGACGTCCTGCTCGTGGTCTCGGACCACGGGTTCGATTCGTTCCGCCGCCAGGTCCAGCTCAACAACTGGCTCGTGCGCGAGGGTTTCGCGGCGCTGGACGACCACAACCGGCTCGGGCAACCGAAGACGGCGCGCGAGATCGCGACCGCCAACCTGAACTGGGCCGATTGGTCGCGGACCCAGGCCTACTCGGCGGCCATCGGCAAGATCTACCTCAACCTGAAGGGGAGGGAGAAGTACGGCATCGTGGACCCGGCCGAGGCCGATGCCGTGATGGACGAGATCGAGGCGCGCTTGATGGAGCTGACCGACCCGGAGACCGGCGAGAAGATCGTGCGGCGGGTCTATCGCAAGCACGACATCTATCAGGGGCCGTGGATCGATCCGACGGCTCGCCCCGAGGGGGCGCCCCGCCTGCCGGCGTACGAGGGCGCGGCCGAGCTCACCATCGACTTCGCGCCGGGCTACCGCGCGGCGTGGTCGGTGACCGACGGGCGCATCGGACTCGAGGACGTCGAGACCGAGGACGGAGCCCTGATCGCGGCGGCCAAGGAGCCGGTCTACGACAACACTTCGCCGTGGTCCGGCGACCACTGCGGTGTGGACCTGGCCCAGGTCCAGGGCATCTTCTTCTCCAGCCGTCCGGCGGCCCTGCCCGCGGGGGCGGACCACTACGATGCGGTGCACCTCGCGCCGACCGTGCTGCGGCTGATGGGGGTGGCCGTCCCCGACGAGGTGGACGGCGCGCCGCTGCGGGTCGAGTAGGCGGTCAGTCGCCGGCGTAGCCCAGCGAGGAGAGGTCGGCGTCCGGTCCCTCCAGGCGGAGCTTCTCCGCCACGCTGAGTTCGTTGGCGAAGACGTCCTGGGCATCGGGGTGCATCTCGAGGGCGACCTGGACGAACTCTTCGACGAGGTCGGCGTCGCGCGTGGCCACGACGGCGGCGGACAGGGCGTCGAGGGCCTCGACGGTCACCACCTGCGGCCCCAGGGCCTGGAGCGCGGTCAGCGCCTCTCGGGCCACCTCGAGCCGGCCGTTGGCCGTGGCGACCTCGAACAGGGAGGTGAGCGCGACGGCCCGGGTCGCGGGATCGGGGTCCTGGGCGGCCTGCTGGAAGGCGGCGATGGCGGTCTCGACGTCCCCCGCGGCAGCGGCCATCTGGCCGGCGTCCATGGCCTCGGCGGTGTCCGCCCAGGTCGGCTCGGCGGAACCGCCGCAGGCCGTCAGGGCCGGGGCCAGGGCGAGGAGGGGGATGAGCAGGGCGTGGGCTGCGCGCATGGCGGAGGATTCTACTCCGCGCCGGGAGCCGACGAGGCCTTCCCTGGAGGGGAGCTCGGAGCTGGCGGCGCCTCAAGGCGGCGGGTCCGCGGGGCCGATAGAGGGCCGTCGCGGCCGGGACACTCGGAAAAGACTCCAATCACACTCCCATGACACTCTCCTCGGGGTATCCTGTGCGACCTCCTGCGTCCGCCTCCCCCGTCATGCTCAAGGAACCCCGCGTCACCGTCAAGATCCCCCGGCCCCTCTACCGGAGGATCCAACAGGTGATCGAGAACTCCGGCTTCTCGTCGCCCACGGACTTCGTCGTGTTCGTCCTGCGCGACCTGGTCTCGCACGTGGAGACCAGCCAGCCCGACGTCGCTCCGGAGGAGCGCGAGTTCACGCCGGAGGAACTGGAGGCGGTCCGGCAGCGCCTGAAGAACCTCGGCTACCTGTAGCCCACTCCATCCCAGACCCCGAGCCCCAGTCCGTCATGATCCAGCCCCACGGTGGCACCCTCGTGGACCGTCTCGTCTCCGACGAGGCCCGCGACGCCCTCCTCGCCCAGGCCGAGAGCCTGCCTTCCGTCACCCTCGATTCGCGCGAGCGCTCCGACCTGGAGATGATCGCGACCGGAGCGATGAGCCCGCTCACCGGGTTCCTGAACCAGGCCGACTACGAAGGCGTGGTGGAGGGGATGCGGCTCGCGAACGGCACGCTGTGGCCGCTGCCGGTGGTGCTGTCCGCCACCGACGAGGAGGTCGCCGCCGTGGCCGAGGGCGACCGGGTCGCGCTGCGCGACGCCGACGGTGCGCTGCTCGGCGTGATGACCGTCGAGAGCAAGTGGCAGCCCGACAAGCAGCGCGAGCTGCAGGCCTGCTTCCGCGGCGACGAGAACCACCCGGCCTGGGGTTACCTGCAGTCCAGCGGGTCGTGGTACCTCGGCGGCCCGATCGAAGTCGTGGCGCTGCCGCGCCACGAGAACTTCCTCGAGCATCGGCTGACGCCGGCGCAGACCCGCGCCGCCTTCGCCGAGCGCGGTTGGAACACGGTCAGCGCCTTCCAGACCCGCAACCCCATCCACCGCGCCCACGAGTACCTGACCAAGGTCGCCCTGGAGCAGACCGACGGCCTCCTCGTCCACCCGCTGGTGGGGGACACCAAGTCCGACGACGTCCCGAGCGAGGTGCGGATGCAGTGCTACCAGGTGCTGCTCGAGAAGTACTACCCGATGGACCGCACCCTGCTCGCGGTGTACCCCCAAGCGATGCGCTACGGCGGGCCGCGCGAGGCCGTGCTGCACGCCATCTGCCGCCAGAACTATGGCTGCACCCACATCATCATCGGGCGCGACCACGCCGGTGTCGGCGACTACTACGGCACCTTCGACGCGCAGCAGATCTTCGACGACCTCGGTGACGACCTCGAGATCCAGACCCTGCGCTTCGAGCACGCCTTCTACTGCAAGCTGACCGGCGGCATGGCGACCACCAAGTCGAGCCCCGCCGGCCCCGAGGACCGCATCTTCCTGTCGGGCACCAAGGTGCGCGAGATGCTGTCCAAGGGCGAGCGTCCGCCGGCGGAGTTCACCCGCCCGGAGGTCGCCGACATCCTGATCGACGCCTACGCCAAGCGCGGCGCCGGCGTCTGATTGGCCTTCCTGACGCGAGACCATGTTCGGAATCTTCGGCAAGAAACGCGAGCTGAACCACCTGCTCGTCATCACCCTCGACTCGTGCCGCTACGACAGCTTCATGGCGGCCGAGCCCGAGAACATCGCCAAGCTCTGCGGCGGGCTCGAGAACGTCGAGTCGCGCTGGACCTACGCCAGCTGGACCGCACCGAGTCACTACAACCTGCTGACCGGCCTGGTGCCCCACACCAGCCCCGAGAAGGTGTACGCCTCCGAGTACTACAAGGAGGACCTGTACAAGTTCAAGGACCGGCTCGGCGTGGACCAGGCGGGCTTCGAGGCCATGATCCCTCACTTGTGGTTGCCGACCTTCCTCAAGAAGAAGGGGTACGAATGCCACGCCATGGTGTCGCTGCCGGTGTTGAATCCGGCCACGGGGATCAACCGGGACTTCGACAGCTTCAAGCTGATGCCGAAGCACAACGACATGATGGCGATGCTCGACGACATCGAGTCGCACCAGAAGGAGCGTCCGAGCAAGGGGCTCAAGGGCAACCAGCCGCAGTTCTACCTGATGAACGTCGGTGAGACCCACTACCCCTACGCGCTGCCCGACGAGGACAAGAACGACCTGCCTCACATCAGCGGCGTCAACGGCATCTTCCGCAAGCTCGACCGCGAGATCGACGAGCAGGGCAACCTGGTCTCGGCCAACGAGGCCGGCGACTTCATGGACATGGAGATGATCGAGAAGTGCCGCCAGCGTCAGATCGAGACCGTGCGCTATCTCGACCGTGAGGTGTTCCCGCGGCTCTACGACATGGTTCCGAAGGACACCTGGATCATCGTCACAGCCGACCACGGTGAGCTGTTCGGCGAGTCCGGCTACTTCGGTCACGGCCCGATCATGCACGAGAAGGTCTTCGAAGTGCCCTTCCTGGAGGGCAAGATCCGCTGAGCGGCGCCTTCCTCCTCCCACCCCCAACGACCTCCATCCCACTGCACAACGTCATGACCGACCACAAGGGTTGCGTCCTTTGGTTCACCGGGCTCTCGGGCTCCGGCAAGTCCACTCTCTCCCGCATGCTCGAAGGCGAACTGCGCAAGCGCGGTTGCAAGGTCGAGGTGCTCGACGGCGACGAGGTTCGCGAGAACCTGTCCAAGGGTCTCGGTTTCTCCAAGGAAGACCGCGACACCAACATCCGCCGCATCGGCTACGTCGCCAAGCTGCTGTCGCGCAACGGAGTCATCGCCATCACCGCTGCGATCTCGCCCTACGCCGAGGTCCGCAACCAGGTGCGTGCGATGTGCCGCGACTTCGTCGAGATCTACGCCGAGTGCTCGATCGAGGAGCTGACCCGCCGCGACGTCAAGGGGCTCTACGAGAAGGCCCTGGCCGGCGAGATCAAGAACTTCACCGGGATCTCGGATCCGTACGAAGCCCCGGAGAACCCCGAGATCAAGGTCAACTCCGAGACCCAGGACCCCGAGGAGTCGCTGAACGTGATCCTGTCCTGGCTCGAGGAGAAGGGCTACATCCCGGTCGAAGCGCCCGCCGCTTCCTGACGAGGGTCGGGGGCGGCGCCGGGGTCTTCCCTTGCGGCGCCGCCTCCACCGTCCCAGAATGACGGGAACCGCCCCCATGCGGAAGCTCCTCCGACCCCTCGCCGGCGCCGGCGCCGTCCTCGCGGCGTGGCTGGCCACGCCGGCCCCGGCCGCCGCCTACATCGGCCCGGGCGCCGGTTTCGCCTTCCTCTCCGGAGGGGCGGTGCTGCTCGGGTCCCTGTTCCTGGCGGTCGGCATCCTGCTGCTGTTCCCGCTCAAGATGGTGTGGCGTGCGGTCACCGGTACCGGTCGCATCAAGGGAGACACCCGCCGCCTGGTCATCCTCGGCTTCGACGGGATGGACCCGCAACTGGCCCGCCGCTACATGGACGAGGGGAGGATGCCCAACCTTGCGGCACTCGCCGAGGAGGGCGACTTCAAGCCGTTGCAGTCGAGCTATCCCTCGATGAGCCCGGTGGCCTGGTCCAGTTTCGCGACCGGCACCGATGCCTCCCGGCACAACATCTTCGACTTCATCACCCGCGACCCCTGCACCTACCTGCCGGTGCTGTCGAGCACCGACATCCGCGGGTCCGAGAAGGAGCTCAAGCTCGGGAAGTACCGCATCCCGCTCGGCAAGCCGACCATCCGGTTGCTGCGCAAGGGCAAGCCCTGGTGGAAGGTGCTCGGCGAGCGGAAGATCTTCTCGAACGTGATCCGCGTTCCGATCACGTTCCCCCCCGACGAGTTCCACGGCGTCTGCCTTGCGGGGATGTGCGTGCCCGACCTGCGCGGGACCCAGGGCTCGTTCACCTTCTGGACCACCGATTCCGCCCTCGCCGGGCCGGAGGCCGGAGGCGAGGTCCACCTCGTCGGTCGGAGCGGCGACGTCCTGCGCGGTTCGATCGCCGGGCCGCCGAACCCGATGGTCGAGGGGAACCCGGTGATGCGCCTTCCGATGCGCATCGACGTCCTGGAGGAGAACCGTCGCATCCGCCTGACCATCGGCCCCAAGGGCGACCAGCAGGTTCTGGAGCTCGGCGTCCGCGAGTACAGCGATTGGATCACCCTCACCTTCCAGGCGGCGCCGGTGGTCGGCAAGGTCACCGGGTTGGTGCGCTTCTACTGCATGGGGACCGCCCCCGAGTTCGGGCTCTACATGACCCCGATCCAGATCGACCCGGGCAACCCGGCGATGCCCATCTCGCATCCGAAGGTGTACTCCATCTACTTGGCCAAGAAACTGGGGCCGTTCGCGACCCTGGGGCTGGCCGAGGACACCTGGGCGTTGAACGAGCGGGTCATCGACGAGAAGGCTTTCTGGGGTTACGCCATGCACATCTTCGAGGAGCGCAAGAAGCAGCTCTTCGAGGCGCTCGACAAGACCAAGAAGGGCTCGGTGGTCTGCGTCTTCGACACCACCGATCGGGTGTCGCACATGTTCCACCGCTACCTCGACCCCGACCACCCCGCCAACGAGGGCAAGGACACGGAGTGGGGGAAGGACAAGATCGCCGAGTCGTACGCCTTGGCCGACGAGGTGGTCGCCGAGGTGCGCAAGCGGCTCGATCCGAAGAAGGACCGTCTCATGGTGATCAGCGACCACGGGTTCTGCCAGTTCAAGCGGGGGGTCAACCTCAATGCCTGGCTGCGGGACCACGGCTATCTGGTCCTGAAGGACGATGCTCCGGTGGACGAGGCCAGCGGCAAGCCCATCGGCCGCGACTGGTGCCAGGACGTCGACTGGTCGCGGACCCGGGCCTTCTCGCTCGGCCTGACCGGCATCTTCATCAACCGCCAGGCCCGCGAGCGCGACGGCATCGTCGCCGAGGGGCGCGAGTTGCGTGAGTTGAAGGACGAGATCCGGGCCAAACTGTCCGAACTGGTCGACCCCAAGACCGGCGAAAAGGTGTTCCGCGAGGTGTTCGACTCCGAGCGCATCTTCACCGGGCCCTACGTGTTCGAGGCCCCGGACCTGTTCGTGGGCTATGTGCGGGGCTACCGCAACTCGTGGGATTGCGCCACCGGGGCTTGTCCCGCAGAGGTCTTCTCCGACAACACCAAGTCCTGGTCCGGCGACCACTGCATCGATCCGCGGGAGGTGCCCGGCGTGATCTTCAGCGACCGCCCGCTCAACACCGACCAGCCCGACATCATGGACCTCGGTCCGACTGCGCTCCACCTGTTCGGCGTGCCGGTCCCCGACTACATGCAGGGGCGCCCGCTGTTCGGCCCGCGTGAGGCCGGCGGCGGACCCGCGGTGGGGGAGTCCCGTGCGGAGGAGGCGGCGGCATGAGGGTGCGCCTGGCCTCGGCTTGCGCCCTCCTCGGCGTGCTCGCTGCCTGTGGCGGGGGCGATCTCGACCTCGGCCACTCCGACCGTCGGGTCGTGGTGTTCGGGGTGGACGGTCTCGACCCCGAGATGCTGATGGAGCGGGTCGAGCGGGGCGAGCTGCCCCACTTCGCCGAGCTGATCCGCGGCGGGAGGCTGTCCTCCCTGCAGACCAGTTGGCCTCCGCAGTCGCCCGTGGCCTGGTCCAACTTCATCACCGGCGCCAATCCGGGGCGCCACGGCCTCTACGACTTCATCCACGTCCGCCGCAGCGACTACGGCATCCAGTCGTCCATGTCCGAGACGGATCCGGTGGGCCTCGAGCTGCCGCTGTTCGGCTACCGCATTCCGCTGACCGGGGGTGAGACCCGACTGACACGGGCCTTCCCGGCCTTCTGGGAGGTCATGGGTGAAGCCGGAGTGCCCGTCTACGTGCACCGCATCCCGGCCGATTTCCCCCCCCAGGAAGCGCACGCGGTCGTGTTCCCCGACATGGGGACCCCCGACCTGACCGGAGCCGCCTCCGGCAAGGCCTACCTCTGGGGCGAGCGGGTCACTCCCGGTTCGGGCGAGAGCTACTTCCGCCGTCGGGTCAAGGTGACGCGGAACGACTCCCGCCTGTGGAAGGCCTACGACCGCATCTTCGGGCCCGAGGACGGCTACAAGGACTTGAGCGACCTCGAGGCGCAACGCGACGCGGCCATCGCCGCCGGCGACATGGCTCTCGCCAATCGTCTGGACGGTGAGATCGTGAGGGCCAGGGAGGTCTTCGAGCCGGTCGAGTTCTACGTGGACCGGACCGACTCCGTACCGCAGCTCGCCGTGCGCATCGGCGACGCCTGGGCGCTGTGTTCGCTCGGTGAGTGGAGCGACTGGATCCCGGTCGAGTTCGGCATGCTGTGGGGCGGCATGGTGCCGGTCTCCGGCTACACGCGGTTCCGGTTCGTCTCCGACGAGCCGTTCGAGGTCTACGGCGCGCCGGTGCAGATCGATCCCTTCGCTCCCGCAATGCCGGTGAGCACTCCCGAGGAGGCCGCCGCCGACCTCGCCGCCGCCATCGGGCCGTACTACACGCAAGGCTTCCCGGATGCCTACAAGGCCTACAAGGCCGGCCTGCTCGACACCGCGGGCTTCGTGGACCAGTCCGACACGGTGATCGAGGAGCGCGCGCGCATGCTCGACTATGCGGTGGACCAGTGGTCCCGTACCGGCGGGCTGCTGTTCTTCTACGTCGGGTCGCTCGATCTTCGATGCCACATGCTGTGGCACTGCCAGGATCCCGAGCATCCCCACCAGGAGCCCCCGGGCGAGTACGACGGGGTGCCCTACGACCAGCAGATCGACCGCATCTATCGTCAGGTGGACGCCATGCTCGGTCGGCTGATGGAGGAGATCGAGGCGGTCGAGGCCGCCGGCGGAGAGCCCGTCGAGCTGATCGTGATGAGCGACCACGGCTTCGCGCCGTTCCGTCGCAAGATGCACGTGAACGACTGGCTGGTGCAGGAGGGCTACCTGGTCCTGAAGGAAGGAGTGACTTCGACCTCGAGCCTTGCGGTCCACCTGGACCACGACGGCAACCCGATCCCCGGCAGCGGCGACGTGGATTGGGCGAAGACCCGTGCCTACGCGGTCGGCTTCAACGGCGTCATCCTCAACCGCGTCGGCCGTGAGCCCTTCGGCATCGTCACCGACGACGAGGCGCCGGCGCTGCTCGAGGAGATCCGGGCCAAGTTGCTGGCCTTGCGGGACGAAGACGGCAGCCCGGTGATGACGCGCGTGGAGCTCGCCACCGACGTCTTCCAGGGCGACCAGCTGCGCTGGGCGCCCGACCTCCAGCTCGGCTTCGACGTCGGCTACGGCGCCAGCGACGAGTCCGCCATCGGCGGTGTCGTCGGCACGTGGCAGGAGGGGCGCTGCATCGTGGACAACGACTCGCGTTGGTCCGGCAGCCACCTCATGGATCCGGAGTTGGTGCGCGGCACCATGATCGTGCGCCATCCAGTCGAGCTCGCCAAGGACCCCGCCTTGGAGGACATCACCGCCACCCTCTACGCCTTGTTCGGCGTGGAGCCCCCCGACGGCATGGACGGCAGACCGCTGTTCCACGACATCCGAAACCCCTAACCCAGATAGATTCCATCCATGTTCGGAGGCAACAAAGTCAAGATCGACAAGCAACTGCTCGAGCGCGCCAAGAAGTGCGCTGAGGTCGCCGGCTACTCCTCGGTGCAGGAGTTCATCGAGCACGTCCTCGAGAAGGAGCTCAAGCAGATCGAGGCCGCCGGTACCAGCGACGAGGCCATCACCGAATCGCTGCGTGGTCTCGGCTACATCAGCTGAGCCCAGCTCTTCATCCATCCCCGCCTCGAGCCGCCAGCCGTGAAGGGCCGTCTCATCGTCTTCGCCATCGCCGCCGCCATCGCGGTGGTGGGCGTGCTGGTGCCGAGTGCGCTGAACGCGGTCTTCGACGGTCTCGACCTCATCCTCGGTTGGATGGGGCCGTTCTGGGCCGTGACCTTCGTCTCCGCCCTGGTCGGGGTGCTCTTCATCCTGGCCTTCCCCCACGTCAGCAGCCAGCGTGGGATCAAGGCGGTCAAGGACCGCATCAAGTACAACCTGCTCGCGATCCGTCTGTTCCAGGACGACCTGCCCTCGGTGCTGAAGTCCACCGGCGGCACCTTGTTCTGGAACTTCGCCTACATCGGATTGAACCTGCTGCCGCTGTTCGTCCTGGCGGTTCCCTTCATGTTCGTCTGGTTCCAGCTGAACGCGCTGTACGCCTTTGCGCCGCTGGAACCCGGCGACCGTCCATTGGTCCAGGTCGAACTGCGCCAGGGAGTGGATCCGACCGAGGTCGGGATCGAACTGCCCCAGGCCTTCCGGGTCGAGCGGCGGGTGAACCTGGCCGACCGTGCCGCCCCGCGGATCCTGCTCCAGCTCACCGATCTCGGGGAGGGCATCGGGGACCTCTCCCTGCAGCACGGCGGCGAGGAGGTCACCAAGGTCCTGGCCTCGAGCGAGAGGCCGCGGCGCCTGGCCCGGCTCCGGACCTCCGAGCCGGTGGACCGCTTCCTCGCCGCCGAGGACCCCATCCTCTGGTTCGGTGAGCCGGTCCTGCCCGACGACTCCTTCGTCCGGGCCGTCCTCGTGCCCTATCCCCCCCAACCCCTCGGCTTCCTGGGGGGCGGCGAGATGTCCGTCATGATCTGGTTCGTGGTGGTCTCGTTGGCCGTGGGCTTCGGACTCAAGGGCGTCTTCGGCGTCGAGATCTAGGGCGGTGGAGGCCCGCGCCCCTATCCTGGGGCCGTGAAGCTCCACACGCGGATCCTCCTCTGGCTGGTCCTCGGGACCCTCACGGGGGCCGCCATGCGGGCATGGCTGCCCGCCGAGTTCGTGGTCGACGAGAAAGGGGTCGCCCGACTCGCCGACGGCTGTGCCCTGGACACCTGGCTGGCGCCCTTTCGGCTCGCCGCCAACGTGTTCATGAGCCTCCTGCGGATGCTCATCGTGCCGCTGATCCTGACCAGCATCGTCCAGGGGGTGGCGGGCATCGCCGGCAGCCGTGATTTCGGACGTCTCGGCGGCAAGACCCTCGGCTACTACGTCCTGACTTCGTTGCTGGCCATCACGACCGGTCTGCTGGCGGTCAACCTCTTCCGTCCCGGGGTCGGGGCCGACCTGCCCTTGGCGGTGCCCGACCACTTCGAGCCCGGCGGCGGCCGGAGTTTCGCCGACATCCTCGAGCGGATGATCCCGCAGAACGTCTTCGAGGCGCTCTCGGACAACGGCCTGATGCTCCAGGTCATCTTCTTCGCCCTCCTCGTCGGCTTCTTCCTGGCTCGTCTTCCGGAGCGTCATCGCCGTCCGCTCCAGGAACTGTTCGAGTCGGGGTTCGCCCTGATGATGGAGATCGCCGGCTGGGTCCTGTCCCTGATTCCCTACGGCGTGTTCGCCTTGATGGTGAAGGTGGTCGGCGAGACCGGCTTCGGATCGTTCGGCGACCTCCTCTACTACATGGCGGTGGTGGGCCTGGCGCTGCTGTTCCATGCCGCGGTGGTCCTTCCCGCCTTGCTCTGGTTCATCGCCGGGGTCTCACCGTTGCGGTGGTTCAAGGCCGCCCTGCCGGCCCTGCTGACGGCCTTCTCGACTTCGAGCTCCTCGGTCACGCTCCCGGTCACCCTGCGCGTGGTCGAAGAGCGGGGGCGCGTCTCCAACAAGATTGCGTCCTTCACGCTCCCGCTCGGTGCGACCATCAACATGGACGGCACCGCCCTCTACGAATGCCTGGGGGTGCTGTTCCTGTCGCAGTTCTATGCTTCTTCGGGCGGCTTCTCCCTCGATCTCGCCGATCAGATCTACGTGGTGTTCACCGCACTCCTGGCCTCGATCGGCGCCGCCGGGATCCCTTCGGCCGGATTGGTGATGATGACCGCGATCCTGTCGGGGCTGGGGCTGCCCATCGAGGGCGCCGTCCTGCTCCTCGCCATCGATCGCCCGCTCGACATGATGCGGACCGCGGTGAACGTCTGGTCCGACACCATCGCCGCTGCCGTCGTCGCCCGCACCGAGGGTGAAGAGGTCCTCACCACTGCTTCCTCCGCTTCGCCATGACGCAAGACGCTCCCGATCCCGAGATCCAGCACTTCCCGCCCGGCGAGAACGAAGAGCGCGTCGAGGAGGCCGCCGAGGAGTTGAGTCGGCTGCCGATGCCGAGCGTGGATTCACTCCCCGGCACGCTCATCGCGTTTCCGCTGCGGCGGTCCGTCCCGTTCCCCTCCCTGATCATGCCGGTCCAGGTCGAGGATGGCCCCGAGACCGAGATCATGGAGGCAGCGGTCCGGGCCGGGGGAAAGGTCGGGCTGCTGCCGGCTCCGGGGGCCCCGACCGAGGGCCTGCCCACCGAGTCTTCCCAATTCGCCGACATGGGGGTGCTCGCCGAGATCCACCGTCGCATCCGGTTGCCGGACGGCAACTCCAACTTCCTTTGTCGCGGGATCCGGCGTTTCCGCGTCGAGCGCTTCCTCCGGGTGCGGGGTGTACCCCGGGTGCGCGTCTCCTACCCGGAGGACCGGCCGTCGCCCGGACGCGAGACCGAGGCCCTGGCCCGCAACGTCTTGGAGCTGGCCCAGAAGGTCGCGGCCCACAACCCCAGTCTGGGTGAAGGCTTCAGCCTGGCGGCGCTCAACATCGAGGCCGCCGGTCAGCTTGCCGACTTCTGCGCCGCCTATCTGGTCCGAGACGCCGCAACCAAGCTGTCGGTACTGCGGGAGCTCGACGTTCGTGAGCGTCTGATGATCGTGGACGAAGCCTTGACGCGCGAGCTGGTCACCCTCGAGCTCGGCGACCGCATCCAGCAGGAGATCCGCGCCCGCATCGAGCAGCAGCAGAAGGAGTTCTTCCTGCGCGAGCAGATCAAGGTGATCAAGCGCGAGCTCGGCGAGGAGAAGGAGCCGCAGGAGCAGGACCGGGACTACTTCCTGGCCAAGCTCGAAGAGGGAGACTACCCCGAGGAGGTCGCAGCGAAGGTGCGGGACGAGCTCGAGAGACTGGCCCTGATTCCGCAGACCTCCCCCGAGTATTCGGTGGTGCGCACCTACCTGGATTGGTTGGTCGAATTGCCGTGGCACGTGACCAGCGAGGACTCGCTCGACCTGAAGCGTGCAAGGCGGGTCCTCGACAAACACCACTACGGACTCGAGGAGGCCAAGGAGCGCATCCTCGAGTTCCTCGCCGTGCGCAAACTCCGCAAGGAGCCGCGCGGCGCGATCCTCTGCTTCGCTGGCCCTCCCGGCGTTGGCAAGACTTCGCTCGCGATGGCCCTGGCCGAGGCGATGGGGCGCCGCTTCGAGCGCATGAGCCTGGGGGGGATGCGAGACGAGGCCGAGATCAAGGGACATCGTCGAACCTATGTCGGCGCCATGCCGGGCCGCATCGTCCAGATGATCAAGCGGGCCGGGACCAACAATCCGATCCTGGTGTTGGACGAGATCGACAAGCTCGGCAAGGACTTCCGGGGTGATCCGGCGAGCGCCCTGCTGGAGGTGCTCGATCCGGCGCAGAACCACGCCTTCCTCGACCTCTATCTGGACTTGCCGTTCGACCTCTCCAGGGTGCTGTTCATCGCCACCGCCAACGTGGTCATGGACATCCCCGATGCCCTGCGCGACCGGATGGAGATCATCGAGTTGCCCGGCTACATCGAGCAGGAGAAGGTGATGATCGCCAGGCGCCACCTCTTGCCGCGCCAGATCCGCGAAAACGGTCTGGAGCCGGACCGCATCGCGCTGCCGGTGGCCACGCTGCGACTGCTGATTCGCGGCTGGACCCGGGAAGCCGGAGTGCGCGGGCTCGAGAAGATGATCGCCTCGTTGTGCCGCAAGCGGGCGATGGAGATCGCCGAGGGCAAACGGCCGAAACCCGCGATCGGTCCGAAGCGTCTCGAACGGTACCTCGGGCCGCCGCGTTTCCTCGAGGAGGAGGTGCGCCTCCATCCCGGCGTCGGCGTGGCTCTGGGCCTCGCCTACACCCCATACGGCGGCGACGTCTTGGAGATCGAGGCCGTGTCCTACCCCGGCCGCGGCGCGGTCCAGGCCACCGGCCGTCTCGGCGAGGTGATGCAGGAGTCCACTCGCATCGCACACGCCTATCTCCGCTCGCACGGGCGCTCCTACGGCATCGACGTGGATCTGATGCAAGGGCTCGATCTCCACGTGCACTTCCCGGCCGGCGCCGTGCCCAAGGACGGCCCGAGCGCCGGCATCGCCGCTGCGACCGCGATGGTGTCCTGCCTCACGGGGCACGCCATGAGGGCCCGCACGGCGATGACCGGCGAGATCTCGCTGACCGGCGAGGTCCTGCCGGTGGGTGGGCTGCGCGAGAAGGTGCTGGCAGCCAAGCGCCAGGGCGTGCGTCGCATCATCCTTCCGAAGGACAACCGGCCCGACGTGGAGGTCCTCGAGAAGGCCTGGACCCGGGGCCTCGAGTTCGTCTGGGTCGAGAGCTACGAGGAGGTCTTCGGCGCGGCGTTCCCGGCGCGGTTCGTGGAGGCGGCGAGGCGGGCCGCCAACTGACCCAGGTCGTCGAGGACGAGGTCGGCGCCCTCCAACGCTTCGGGGGGAGCGGGATGGCTGCAGCAGGGGACCGCCACGGCGAAGGCGCCGGCGGCCAGAGCGGCGCGAAGTCCAGTGGGGGAGTCCTCGACCGCGATCGCCCGCTTCGGCTCGACGCCGAGGGCGGCGGCCGCCGCGAGGTACACGTCGGGGGCCGGTTTGCCCGCGGCGACGTCCTCGTGGCCGGAGCGCCGGACGCGGATGCGGTCGGCGAGGCCGGCGGCGCGCAGCGAAGCTTCGATCTGGGCGCGAGGCGAGCTCGACGCGACAGCGACCGGCACCTGGTGCGCCTCGGCCCAATCGAGGAGGTCGGCGACCCCGGGCAGCGGCTCTATGCTGGTCCCGTGAAGCAGGTCCAGGAAGGCCCGCGTGCGGCGTTCGAGCAGTTCGGCGGGCGATGCCGGCAGCGCGAAGCGGCGGACCAGGTCCTCCCAGAAGGGCACTTCGGCCCATCCGATGTAGGGCTCGAACTCGGCCGGCGCCATCGCGACCCCGAAGTCGTCGAGGACGGACAGGGCGCTCTCGAAGTGCAGGCCTTCGGTGTCGACCAGGGTGCCGTCCAGGTCGAGCAGGAGGGCGGATGGCGGAAGCGGCAGGGGGCGGGGCATGAAGGGCAGGGCGGCCGGACATGGGGCGCGCCGTCGGGGTGGGGCGGCGCCATGCAGCCGCTCATCATCGCCTTGCTGCTGGCCGCATGCACGGCGCCGGCGGTGCGCGAGGAGCGTGCCTGGACCTCACCGAACCCTGCGCCGGTCCCCGGCGCCGCCCTGACCCTGGAGCTGCCCTCGCGCCTGGAGGCTTGGAGGCCCGGGCTCGAGGCCGACCTCGAAGCGGTTCGGGCGGCCTACCTCCGGCTCACCGAGCGCTGGCCTCCGGCCACGGCCGCACCGCCGCCGCGGCTGGCGGTCCTGGCCGACCCCTGGGCGGCGGCGGTCTTCTGGAGTCGTCGCGGCGTCGCCGTGGACGATCCGGCGGTGCCCCGTACCGTTCCCCGCCTCGGCGTGGCGGTGGTCCCCCTGCCGCGTCGCGACGCCCTGCTGGCGGCCTGGCCACGCGCTCCCTGGACCCTGCGCCGTTCCGTGCGCCACGAGGCGGTCCACTTGTGGGCGGCCCGACGGCCGGAGCTGCGTGGGGCCCCGCTCTGGTTCCAGGAGGGGCTGGCCGAGGCTCTGCGCGACGCCGATCCCGCTGCCTTCTCCGCTCCCGAGCCTCCTGCCGTGTCGCCGGCTCGGCTCGCCGATGCCGTCGCCGAGGTCCGTTTGGAGGGGTGGGCGCGTTGGGCGGTCCACGTGCTGACCCGATGGCCGGACGACCCCGAGCCCTGGCGGCGGGCGACGACCGTGGAGGCGCCGAGCCCACCGGAGGCCGCCGCGGTGACCATCCCCGAGTCGCCGGACGCCACCGGGCGCCTGCCTTCGGGAGCGAGGTACTGGGGGCGCGACGTGGACGAACTCGGCGACCGTCGCCTGCTCGCGGCGCGCGACGGGGCCCTGGTCCAGCTCGACCTGCCTCCGCTCGAGCCGGGGGAGACGCGCCGTTTCCTCCTTCGGCTCGGCCGCAGCGGGGTGCCGGACGCGGGGTTGGTCCTGCCGACCGCGGAGGGGGCGCGCATCCGGATCCGCCTCGATCTCGGCGGCGGGCTCTCGGCTTGGCGCGAGGAGCCCGGAGCCCCGGCACGGCTCGAGTCCACCGACCTCGGCTCCACCTCCGGTGACCCCGGCGCCCCGCGCGAGGTCGTCCTCGACCACCGCGGCGACGCCGTGGTGGTCCTCTCCGGTGACTACCATCGGCGCTTCCCGCTGTCCGCGGCCCGCCCCCTGGTCGTGCGCGTCTGGGTGCGCGGCGGTGTCCTCCTCCTCGAGTCCAATCCATGAAGAACTTCGTCCGCGAGGTCCTGGCGTCCCTGCTCGCCCTGGTCTTCGGTTTCTGGATCCTCTACCAGGTGACCCTCGCCGGCCTCGGCGGCCCGCCGCTCCTGACCCTGCCCGAGCGGGCCATCCTGGTCCTCGGGCCGGACCTCCTCGTCGGGGACGCCGGTGACCAGCCGTCCACCGCTGCGATGGCGCTCGAGGGAGCGCCCCGCGTGCTGGCCCTGCGCAAGGTCGTGGCCGCGCTCGACGCCGCAGCCGAGCGCGATGCCTTCGTCGGTCTGCTGCTGGTGGACGGTGGTCCCCGCGTGTCCGGTTGGGCGCAGCGATTCGAGTTGCGCGACGCGTTGGAGCGCTTCCGCGACCGCGGCAAGCACGTCTGGGCGCAAGCCGATTCCTGGGACGAAGCGAGCTATCTGCTCGGAAGCGTCGCCGACGAGATCGCCATCGGCCCGCTCGGCTGGTTCGAGTGGAACGGCTTCTCGGCCAAGCGATTCTACTTCGCCGATCTGCTCGATCGACTCGGCGTGCGGGTCCAGGTGGTCAAGGTGGGGCGCTACAAGTCCGCCGTCGAACCCTTCCTGCGCGATGACATGAGCCCCGAGGCGCGTGAGCAGCTCGCCGCCTACCTCGACGACCTGCAGGCCGAGGTCGAGGAACGCGTCGCCGAGGGGCGGAAGGACCTCGAGCCCGGCGACTTCGCCGCCCTCCGACTCGGCGACGGCTTCCTCACCGCCGAGGACGCGGTCGCCGGAGGATGGGTGGATCGGATCGCCGCCCGCGGCGATCTCATCGGCGACCTCGCCTCCTTCACCGGTTGGGACGACGACCTCGATTCCTTCCGCCAGGTCTCCTTCCTCGATTGGTACGACCGCAGCGGGTGGGAACCGCCGCTCGCACGCCACGAAGGAGGCGGGCCGCTGGTCGCCGTGGTCTACGCCGAGGGTGAGATCGTGGATGGTGAGTCCGAGGACCAGGTCGGGGGCGAGACGCTGGCGCGCCGGCTCCGTGCCCTGCTCCACGACGACGACGTGGATGCGGTGGTCCTACGGGTGGACAGCCCCGGCGGCAGCGCCGCCGCCAGTGAGGTGATCCTGCGCGCCTTGGTCGAACTCGACCAGGCCAAGCCGGTGGTGGTCTCGATGGGGTCGTTGGCCGCGAGCGGAGGCTACTGGATCGCGTGCCGGGCGCGTCTCGTCCTGGCCGAGCCGACGACCCTGACCGGCAGCATCGGCGTCTTCGGTCTCCTACCGGACGTGTCGCCCCTCCTCGACGAGATCGGCATCCACGTGGACGGGGTGACCACCGGTCCGCACGCCGATCTGTTGTCGCCCTATCGTTCACGGAGCGACGAGGAGCTGGCGCAGGTGCAGGGTTTCGTGGACGCCATCTACGAGCTGTTCCTGGACCACGTGTCGGAGGGGCGGGGGCTGGCCCGTGAGCGGGTCGCCGAGATCGGCGGCGGGCGCATCTGGTCCGGCGTCGATGCCGTGGAGCTCGGCCTGGTGGACCGACTCGGCGGCCTCGACGAGGCGATCGCCGCTGCGGCCGAGCTCGCCGGCGCTGAGGGCGACCACTATCGGGTGGAGGGCCTCGAAGCCGCTCCCGAACCCTGGGAGCTCGCCGTGTGGTCCTGGCTCGGCGGCCCGCCGCAGCCGGTGGCTGCGCTGCCGCCCTCGCTGCGCGCCGCCTGTCGCGCCGTCCTCGACGGGGTCGGGGCCGCCTCCCGAAGCGCGCCGCGGCCTCCGGTCCTGGCGCGCCTACCCTTCCACCTCGAGGTCCGCTAACGCGGCGAGGACCTCGTCCACGCCGATCCGTTCCATCAGCGGCGAGCGTCGGCTGCGGTCGCGCGGCGGAGGTGGGGTCTCGAGCGGTTCGGAATGGACGATGCGCACCCGCGGGCCGAGCGGTGCGTAGATCCTGGCGTCGGTGGGGCCGAACAGCGCGACCACCGGGGTGCCGCGGTGGGCGGCGAGGTGGACCGGACCGCTGTCGGTACCGATCAGGGCCCGCGCCCGGTCGCAGGTCGCCATGAGGTGGGCGAGGGTGGGCGTCGGGGGGGCCCATCCGAGGGCGCCGCCGGCGTCCTCCACCACGGCGGCGACACGGTCGCGGTCGGCTGGTGTCCACAGGGCGCGCGGCGCGAGCCCGCGGTCGGCGAGTCGGCGCGCCAGTTCGGCCCAGCGCCCCGGCGGCCACTCCTTGTCGCGCCCGTAGGCGGTGGTGGTGACGTGGAGCAGCACCGAGTCGGCGACCTCGTCGGGGACCTCGACCCCGGGCGGCAGCGGCCAGGCCGCGGTCCGGGCGGGCCCGGCGGTGATCCCGGCGGCCCGCACCAGCTCCAGGTCGCGCTCGGAGCGATGGAGTCGCGGTTCGTCGACGGTGACGGCGTGGTCCACGAAACGCCACGCCCCCTCGCGGCCGATCGGCGGTCCGAAGCCGAGGGTGCGTCGCGCCCGCAGGAAGCGAAGGTGGAGCGCGCTCTTGAGGTTCGACTGTAGGTCGAGGACGAGGTCCCACGGCTCGCGACGACGCAGCCCGACGAGGTGGCGCGCGATCGGCACGGCGCCGAGCCCGCGCCGCCAGCGTCGGCGCGGGAACACCAGGGTCTCGGCGACCAGCGGATGGCTGCGGGGCAGGTCGGCGCAGCGGTCCTCGGCGAGCCAGTCCACCCGGCAGCCGGGCAGGGCCTGGTGGAGGGCGTGGAGCACCGGCAGGGCGAAGACCAGGTCGCCGAGGGCGCTCAACCGCACCATCAGGATGCGGGGGCGTTCGGGAAGGCCCGCGCCCGTGCGGCCGGAACGCTCGTCGGGGCCCTCCATGGGCGGCCAGGATACCATCCACCCCATGCCGAGCCTGGAGCCGGCCCGGGGCGCTGCGCCGGCGCCCGTCCTCGTGCGTCCCGGCCTGCGGGTCTGGGCGGCCCCCGGTCTCGTCCCGTCGGTCGAAGCCCTGGCCGCCCCGGACGGCCTCGCTGCCGCTTGGGAACGGGGCGGGCGCGGCGTGGTCGGCGGAGGCCGCGGCGAGGCCCGTCTCGTCGTCCTGCCCGACGGCGCCGAGGGCGTGTGGCGTCGCGACCGCCACGGCGGACTGTTCGGGCCCGCCCTCGGCGACCGCTATGCGACCCCTGCGCGGCTCGCCCGCGAGGTCGCCACCAGCGCCGCGCTCCGTGGGCATGGCATCGCCACCCCGCCGGTGCTCGCCGCCGTCGCCCGCCGCGTACGCGGATGGTGGCGCCAGGACCTCGTCACCTGGAGGGTGCCCGGGGCGCGCACCGTGTTCGAGCTCGGCGACGACCCCGAGGTCGCCGCCGCGGCGCGCTGCCTCCTCACCGCCGTCCTCGACCTCGGTCTGGACGCCCCCGACCTCCACCCCGACAACCTCCTGTGGGAGCCCGCAGCCTCCCGCTGCTGGCTGGTGGACCTGGCGGGCGCCCGCCTGCGCCGGGGCCCTCTCCCTCCCCGGGTCCGTCGGCGCCGTATCGCCCGCTTCCTGCGCTACTTCGTCAAGCACCTGGGCGCCGTCCCCGCCCCATTCCGCGGCCTCTGCGATGGTGCTGCGTCACGGACTTGACGCTTCGTGGGATAGCGGCTCCAATGGCCCTTGCTGTGATTCGTTTCTCCTTTCGATGCCCTCTCCTTCCTCTGGCGGCCTCCCTCCTCCTCACTTCGGCTGCACTGGCGCAAGATGCGGTCCAGACCACCCGCCGAGTCGACCGTGCCCTGTTCCTGGTCCGAACCGAGCATGGTTGGGGGTCCGGATTCTTGTTCGGCGATCGGCACTCACTCGTCACCAACCGTCACGTGATCGAGCCCCTCACCATCGGCGACGAGGTCCAGGTGCGTCCCGTCGTCGAAGATTCCGAGGGCTTCATCACGCTGGGCGTACCAGTCGCAGCCGTGATCCGCTACCTCCACCCCTGGCGCGACCTCGCCGTGCTCGAGGTTGGAACCGTACCGGCGGGTGCCCTCCCCCTTCAGATCGCTCCCCAGGCTCGTGAGCGGCTGATGCCGCGGGGGACCGAGGTCTGGGCCTTCGGGTTCCCCAGCACGGGCGCCCCATCGGTCTCGTCGGGCGTCATTGCGAGTCACTACCGCGATGTCGCGGACGGTGCTTTCTATTACCTGACCGACGTCGCTCTCGCTCCCGGCTCGTCCGGAGGCCCCATCACCGATGCAGAGGGGGGCTTGCTCGGAGTGGCCACCGCCCTCTACGACGTGCCAGAAGAGCTCGGCTTCGCATGGGGCTATCTCCTGCCGGCACGTGACGTGATGTCTTGTTTCCCGAACGGAATGGGGATCGAGGGCCTCCCCGCTCACTTCGACCTCTCCTCCTGGCTGGGGCGCATTCGTGGTGCAGGGGGCGGGCAGGAGGCCTTCCGGGTCGCCGGCCGGGCCTTCGAGGAGCTCGACGCCCTTGCGTGGAGCCATGAGGAGTTCTTCAGGGGCGGGACGAAGCTACTGCAGGCGGTCGAAGAGGTAGCTCGCTGTGAGAGCTCGGGCGACGCCCTTGCTTGGATGGAATTCCGCAACCGGCTCCTGGCCCTGGTGCTCACGCGTTCGGCCCTGCTCGCTTGGGATGGCATCGAACTGCCGCCAGGAGTGGTGGAAGGTCTTTCGGAGGCATCGGACCGTCTGGCCGGAGCACTGGCCGATGACTTCGCCAGGTCCCTCGCATCGTCCGGGCTCGACTCTGGTCGGACCACCATGGAACTGCTCCTGGACCAAGTGGCCGAGGACGTGCGGAAGGGCACCGACGAGCTCGGGCCGGCCGCCGAGCGGCTGCACGAGTTCCTTTCCATGTCTCCAGAAGAGCTCCCCTCGGCCAGACGCGATCGAGTCGTCCAGGACGTTGCCATCGTGTTCGGGGCCGCCACGTCCTACCTCCTCGCGCTCGGCCTGGACGAGGACGATCTCGACACCGCAGGTCTGCCTCGAGCCAGTCGGCGTCGCTTCTCCGCAGAGATCGTGCGCGCCCGGAGCGCTTGGGCCGCCATCCCCTCCGACGTCGCAGCCATCGTCGCCAGCGCACTTCCCGAACTGGGCCTGGAAGTTCAGGATGCGAGCGGTGCGCTGGGGGGCGCCGCTGGGGCATGGCGGGACGGGCTGGCGGCCATCGGCTTGAATCCGAGCGTGAGCGAGACCTTTTCGATGGCTGGACTGGAAGGCCGGCGCTTCATCGTGGTAATGGCCCGGGAAGACTTCCCCTTCGTGGCGTTCGCCCATCCCGCCGACGAGAGGGCGCAGGCCGACCTCGACCTCCAGCTCTTCGCTCCCGATGGCACCCTGGTGGACAGCGACACCCTCCCCGACCCGTTCCCGGTGGTGGAAGCCGATTCTGGTGCTGCTGGAAAGTGGGAGATCCTGGTCCTGAACCGTTCGCCGCGGCCGGTCGAAGTGCGGCTCGAGATCTGGGAACGCTGATCCCCGGAATGGGGCCTGAGCCGGGCTAGAATCCCGGCGTGGAGCCGCTGGACCTCACCCTCTACGACACGCTGACCCGGGAGAAGCGGCCGTTTCGGCCGCTCGAGCCGGGCAGGGTACGGATGTACCACTGCGGGCCGACGGTCTACCAGCGACCGCACATCGGGAACTATCGCGCCTTCTTGTTCGCCGACCTGTTGCGTCGCGTCTTCGAGACGCGCGGCTACGAGGTCGTCCAGGTCATGAACCTGACCGACGTCGGCCATCTCCTTGCCGACTCCGAGGAGGGCGAGGACAAGTTGGAGGCCCAGGCCCGCAAGGAACGGGTGGACCCCTGGCAGCTGGTCGAGCGGGTCAGCGAACAGTTCTTCGCCGACCTCGAGGCGCTCGGTGTGCGGCCGGCCCACCACTATCCCAGGGCCACCGAGCACATCGCCGAGATGCTCGAGATGATTCGTGGGCTCATTGCCTCGGGTCACGCCTATCGGGTGGGGGAGAACGTCTACTTCTCGGTCGAGAGCTTTCCCGACTACGGCAAGCTGTCGGGCAACCGCGTCGCCGACCTCGTGGCGGGGGCCCGCCTCGAGCCGAATCCCGAGAAGCGCCATCCCGCCGATTTCGCGCTGTGGAAGTCCGACCCGAAGCACTTGATGAAGTGGGAGAGCGAGTTCGGCCCCCACGGCTTCCCGGGTTGGCACATCGAGTGCTCTGCGATGGCCACCAAGTACCTGGGCGAACACTTCGACATCCATACCGGCGGCGAGGACAACGTCTTCCCTCACCACGAGTGCGAGATCGCGCAGAGCGAGTCGCTGTTCGGTGCGCCTTGGGTGGACTATTGGCTCCACACGCAGTTCCTCAAGGTGGACGGCGGCAAGATGTCGAAGTCCCTTGGCAACGTCTGGACCCTGGACGACCTGACCGAGCGCGGCTTCTCCGCGCTCGACTATCGCTTCTTCGTCTTGCGCACCCACTACCGGGGACCGCTCAACTTCACCTGGGAGGCACTGGCCGGAGCCGCCGAGGCTCGGCGCCAGCTCGTGGACCTGCGCGGTCGCCTCGCCGCTGCCGCCGAGGGGGCGGAGCCTGCGGCCTCGGATGCCCCCGAGGCGTCGGTGGTACGGGAGGTTCGTGAAGCCTTCTGGGGTGCGCTCGCCGACGATCTCAACGCGTCCCCGGCGGTGGCCGCCCTCTTCGACCTGCGCCACCGCTTCCTGGAAGGCGGCTGGGAGCCACCCGTCGCGGCCGCCGCCTGGCGCTTCCTCGAGGACGAGGCCGATGCGGTCTTCGGCTTCCTCCCGCCGGCCGTCTCGGAGGGGCTTTCCGACGAAGAAGTGGATCGTCTGGTCGCGGAGCGCGAGGAGGCTCGTCGCGCCCGCGACTTCGCGCGGGCCGACGCCATTCGGGAGCGTCTCCAGGAGCAGGGCGTGGTCGTCGAGGACACCGCCGACGGCGTCCACTGGCACCGGGTCGGCTGATCTCGGGCCGCGTCAGCGGCCCGCCTGCCGCATTGCGTCTTCGTCGTCGCCGCCGTGCTCGGGGCTGGGGCCGAGGTTCTTCATCCCCAGGCTGCGCGCCGCGCGTTTGCGCACCCGGGGACGTCGCAGCTCGGGCGGCTGGCGCAGGTCCTCCAGCGGCTCCGGCGGCGCTTCGAGCCAGGCGTCGAAGCGGTCCGGTCGTTTGCTCCCGGCCAGTCGCCGATACCATTCGCGGCGGAGGGCTTCGCGTCGCTCCGGGGACAGGTCTCCCCGCGCTTCGGGGCAGGCATCGAGGATGCGCTGCAGGAGCAGCGCGGCAGCGACCGACACGTTCAGGCTTTCGGTGAAACCGTGGAGCGGCAGGTAGATGCGTCGGTCTGCAGCTGCGAGCATCGCCTCGCTGGCCCCGTCGGCCTCGCGGCCCAGCGCCAGGGCGAGCCGGTCCGGAACCGCACCGATGGCGGCCGGCGTGTCGAGGGCCTCGGCGTCGGGGCCGGTGTCGGCCACCCAGAGGGTGCGTCCCTCGTCCCGTAACGCCGCCAGACACGACTCGGTGTCGGGGAGGGCGCGCACGGTCAGCCAGAACTCGGCGCCGCGATTCAGCCGATGCGGTTTCGGCGTCGCCGAACCCTGGCCGACCAGCCACACGTCCTGGATGCCGAAGGCTTCTGCGGTGCGGAGCACGGCGAGCAGGTTGTGCTCCTTGCTGCAGCGTTCCAGGATCACCGTCACCCGTTCCGTGCGGCGGGACAGCGCCGCTTCGGCTCGGCGGAGCCGCCGCGGAGCGTGGTCAGGCTTCGGCGTCGTCATCGGGGCGCGGCCCGCTCTCGCCGTCGACAGGCCCTTCGGAGGCCGTGGTGGCTGCAGCGCTGCGCTCACGCTCGCGCCGCAGGATCTCCTCCAGGCGCTCGTCGAAGGCCAGGCTCTCGTCGAAGTGGAAGGACAGCTGTGGTGCGTTCCGCAGTTGCAGGTCGCGTGCGACCAAGGTGCGCAAGAAGCCGTGGGCCGAACGGAACACGTGCTCCATCCGGGATCGTTCGCGCGGGTCGAGCACGGACCAATACACCTTGGCGTGGGTCAGGTCCGCAGTGATCTCGACCCGAGTGATGGTCACGAACCCGGCCCGCGGGTCCTTGAGGTCGCGCTGCAGCGCCAGGGCCAGCCGCCGGAGGATTTGCTTCTCGACCTGGTGCTGTCGCTTCGGAGAGGCCATCAGCGGTTCTCGCCGGCGCCTTCCTGGGCCTCCTCGAGGACCTCCTCCAGCTTGCGCTCGACCTCGACGATCTCGACGGCCTCGACGACGTCGCCGACCTGGTAGTCCTCGAAGCCTTCGACCTTGAGGCCGCATTCGTCGGGCGCCGTCACTTCGCGGACGTCGTCCTTGAAGCGTCGCAGCGACTCGATCGGCGCCTCGTGGATGGGCTGTCCCTCACGGAGGATCCGGGCCTTGGCGGAACGCTTGATCACCCCGTCCTCGACGCGGCAACCGGCGATGACGCCCCAGCGCGCCGAACGGAAGATCTCGAGCACCTCGGCGTGGCCGATGACGTGCTCCTCGACCTCGGGGGCGAGTCGTCCCTCGATGTCGCGCTGGACCTCTTCGAGCAGGTCGTAGATGACATCGTAGCGCCGAATCTCGACACCCACCCGCTCAGCTTCCTTCCGCGCCTTGCCCTCGGGGGCGACGTTGAAGGCGAGGACCACGGCCTGCGAAGCCTCGGCGAGCTGGACGTCGCTCTCGGTGACGACCCCGACACCAGAGTGGACCACGTCCACGATGACCTCGTCGGACGACAGCCCCTTCAGCGATTCACGCAACACCTCGACCGTACCGACGACGTCGGCCTTGACGACGTAACGCACGCGCTCGGCCAGCGATTCGTCCAGCTTCTCGAACAGGTTGTGGGCGTCGACCTGCGCCGCCTTCTCGGCGCGCTCGATCTCGACCTGGTGTTCCTTGCGCTTCTCGGCGACCTCCTTGGCCAGCTTCAGGTCCTTGACCACGTAGAAGCGCTCTCCGATGGGGGGCAGGTCTTCGAGGCCGAGGATCTGCACCGGCGTGCTCGGAGGCGCCTCCTTGGCGGGTTTGCCGGTGTGGTCGAACATCAGCCGCACCTTGCCGTAGGTGGTGCCGGCGAGGACGACTTCACGCGGGCGGAGGGTACCGTCCTGGACCAGCACGGTCGCCACCTTGCCCTTGCCCTTCTCGACTGCGGCCTCGAGTACGGTGCCGAGTGCGTCGCCCTTGGGGTGGGCCTTGAGGTCGAGCAGTTCGGCCTCGATCAGGATGCGCTCCAGCAGTTCGTCGATGCCTTGTTTGCGCAGGGCGCTGACCGGGATCACACCGACGTTGCCGCCCCAGTCTTCGGGCTGCAGGCCGATGCCGGAGAGTTGGGACTTGACCTGCTCGGGGTTGGCCGCTGGCGAGTCGATCTTGTTGAGCGCGACCACGATCGGCACGCCGGCCTCCTTGGCGTGGCTCGCCGCTTCCTCGGTCTGGGGTTTGACCCCGTCGTCGGCTGCGACCACCAGCACTGCGACGTCGGTGACCCGCGCGCCGCGGGCGCGCATGGCGGTGAAGGCCTGGTGGCCGGGCGTGTCGATCACGGTCACGCTGCGGCCGTCGCCGAGGTCGGCGACGTAGGCGCCGATGGACTGGGTGATGCCGCCTGCTTCCTTGGCGGCGACGCGCGTCTCACGGATGGCGTCGATCAGCGAGGTCTTGCCGTGGTCCACATGGCCCAGGAAAGCAACCACCGGCGGTCGCGGCGCCAGCATGGAGTCGTCCACCTCCTTGCGGCTGGCCTGGATCTCCTCCATGAGCTCGCGCTCGAGGTCCACCTCTTCCTTGATGCGGACCTTGACGCCGAACTCCTCGGACAGGAGTTCGACGCTCTCGGCGTCCAACTGCGAGTTGATGTTGGCAGCGTTGCCGAGCTCGAGGAGCTGCTGCATCACCTTGGCGGCAGGGATGCCGGTGGCGGTCGAGAAGCCCTTGACCGTGAACGGTGGCTCGAGCACGACCTCGCGCTTGCGCTCGACCGTGCTGACCTCCTTCGGGCCGATCTCGCCGCGTTTCCGCTTGCGCTCGATCTCGCGCTTCTTCTGCCGCATTTCGCGGCGCCGCGCACTCTCGCGCTCGCGCACGTCGGTGAAGGTCGAGCCCTTGCGTCGCTGCGCCTGCTGGCTCTTGATGACGCCGAGCGCCTCGAGGTCGATGCGTCCGACGCGCTTGGCCGAGGCCTTGGGCTTGGGCTTGGGCACGCCCGGATGGCCGGCCGGCGGGGCCGTGCACGAGGTGGCCGAAGTGGAGGTCTCGTCGCCGCCGCCCGCCTCGGACGTGGGGGCGGAAGTGGGGGTGGGGGCGGAGGGGGGCGCCTCGGCCTCCGGCGTCGCAGGGGCCGGCTCCGCAGGAGGTTCGGGCGTCTCCACGTCGGGGTTCGCCGGCTCGGCTACGGGGCCGTCGGGAGGCGCTGTGGGCTCGGTCGTTGCCTCGGTGACCTGGGTGGTGGGCGCCGCGCCTCCTTCGTCGGGCTCCTTGGTGGCCGTGGCGGGCCCCTCCCCGCCGTCGTCGCTCTCGGACTCGTCGCTGGGTTTCGTGGGGGCGGTCGCCTTCGCCTTGAGCTGATCCCAGAAACCGCCGCCACCACCGCCGCCGGCTTCCTGATCGGAAGCACCGGCGCCTTCGTCCGCGATCAGTCCGGCCTTGCGCAGGCGCTCCTCGATGATGGGCACGTCCCACTCCTCGAGCGAAGCCTGGTAGGACTTCACCGGATAGCCGACGTCCTTCAGGATCCCGACGAACTCCTTGGACGAGAATCCGAACTTCTTCGCCAGCGCGTGGACTTTGACTTTGCTCAAGGCCTAGGCTTCCTCCTTTGTGCGCGTGGTCTCGCCGACGGGTTCGCCGTCGGCGGGGCCCGCGGCGGGCGCATCCGCCGCGGCATCCGGTTCCTCGTCCCTCCCGCCGTCTTCCGGGGCGCCGCGGTCGTGCCCGTCCTCGCCCTCGGCCCCTTCGCCCTCGGCCTCCTGGGCCGCGAGCAGTTCTGCTTCGTATTCGGCCGGGGTCTTGAGCTCGATGTCCCAGCCCACGATCTCCGAGGCCAGCCGCACGTTGCGTCCGCCGACCCCGATGGCGAGAGGCTTCTGCTCTTCGCTGACGAGCACGAACACCGATTGGGTCTCCTCGTCCGGGAAGATGTGCTCCAGCGGGATGTCCTTGGCGGGTTTGAGCGCGTTCTGGACCAATTCCTCGAGCGAGTCGCTCCAGGTCACGACGTCCACCTTCTCGCCGCGCAATTCGTCGTTGACGTTGCGGATGCGGGTGCCGCGCACGCCGAGGCAGGCTCCAGTCGCATCCACGCGCGGATCGAGCGAATAGACCGCGACCTTGGTGCGGTATCCCGGGTCGCGCGCCACCTTCATCACCTGGAGGATGCCCTCGGCGATCTCGGGCACCTCGACCTCGAACAGCTTCTGGACGAACAGGGGGTCGCGTCGGCTGACGATGATGACGACCCGCGAGCCTTCCTTGCGCACCTCCTTGATGAGGACGCGGACCCGGTCGCCGACGTGGAGCCGCTCGTTCGGGATGCGCTCCGACCGGGGGAGCAACGCCTCGGTCTTGCCGGAGAGGGTGACGATGGCGTTCGGGCCCTCCAGCTTGTGGACCTGGGCCGAGACCACCGTGCCGACCAGGTGCTCGTACTGCTCATAGGTCTTGTCGCGCTCGGCCTCGCGGATCTTCTGCATGAAGACCTGCTTGGTGGTCTGGGCCGCGATGCGCCCCAACTCTTCGGCTTCGGGTTCGTAGAGCGACCCGTCCGGCGCTTCGAGCCGGATGGTGCCGTCACGCCGGTCGATGCGGATGCTGAAACCCTCCTCGACGCCGAGTTTCTTGCGCACCGCGAGGCTCAAGGCCTCTTCGAGGGCGTGGAACAGGATCTCCCGGTCCACTCCCCGTTCCCGGTGGATGGCGTCGATCATCCGGAGCACGTCGTCCTTGCGCATGTTCTGTCTCCCGTGGCGGCCCCGGGACGACGTCTCCGACCGAGAAAAGCGGGTGTGGAGCCGAACTCCACACCCGCTCGTGCCGCGGCCGGCGCCGCGGCTGCATCCGGTCTCGGATGTCGGCCCAGGGCCAGGTTTCGCTTCCCGACGCCCGAGGGCGGAAGGAAGCCCTTCCATTCTAGCGTCCAGGGCCGGGGACACAAGGGAAGACCTCGGAGCCGGAGGGGGGAGGGGCGGCTCGCGGCGGGGGGCCGGCGCTCGCTAGGATGGTGCCATGACGCGCGCCCAGGAGGCCTCGGAGGCCCCGCTCCTCGTCAACGGCCGTCCCCATCCGCTTCCCGGCCGGGCTGGCGAGTGCACCGTGGCAACCCTGCTCGAGTCGCTCGGCGGCGACCTGGAGACGGTCGCCGTCGAGGTCAACGGGGAGGTCGTGCCGCGACGGCGTCACGGCGAGACCGTCCTGCGTCCCGGCGATCGGGTCGAGGTGGTCCGTCTGGTCGGCGGCGGTTGAGCCGCCCATCCCCGCACCGCCCATGGTCCAACCCTCCGACGAACCCCTCCTCCTCGCCGGCCGCCGCTTCGGCTCGCGGTTGTTCCTCGGCACCGGCAAGTACGCCGACTACCCGACGATGCGCGACGCGTTGGCCGCCAGCGGCACCGAGTGCGTCACCGTCGCGGTGCGGCGCATCCCCGCCGACGAACCCGAGGGTGAGCGCTTCCTCGACTACCTCGATCGCGACCGCTACGAGTTGCTGCCGAACACCGCCGGGTGTTTCGACGCCGAGACCGCGGTGCGTACGGCCCGGCTGGCGCGGGAGATGCTCGACACCGATCTGGTCAAGCTCGAGGTCCTGGCCGACCCGAAGACCCTGCTCCCGGAGCCGCACGAGACGTTGCGTGCCCTCGAGACGTTGGTCGCCGAGGGGTTCCAGGTGCTGGTCTACACCAGCGACGACGTGGTCCAGGCGCGGCGCCTGGAAGAGGCCGGTGCGGCGGCGGTGATGCCGCTCGGCGCGCCCATCGGCAGCGGCCTCGGCATCCTGAATCCGCTCAACGTTCGGCTCATCGTCGAGCAGGCGGGGGTTCCGGTCCTGGTGGACGCGGGGGTCGGCCAGGCCAGCG
>Ga0256830_1000101_pt1 | contig 74364 bp, 66 predicted proteins | sample 128326metaG_FD_190537 | JGI IMG/M metagenome (GOLD analysis project Ga0256830, IMG submission 190537) | Hydrothermal vent microbial communities from Lau Basin, Pacific Ocean - 128-326 | ecosystem: Environmental > Aquatic > Marine > Hydrothermal vents | place: Pacific Ocean: Lau Basin | collected... | reverse complement strand
TTGTACCCTATTTCGCGGGTTGGCTCAAATTCATTATGGGCAAGCTCCCCCCCCTTTTTCGACCATTTTACGAAGCCCAGAGCCCATTTCGGCTACCTGTAGGTCCCCAACTCGATACGCTCGCGTTGATGGAGAGTTCACCGGCTTTTCCGGCCTTGCCTTCTGCGCAGAGTTACGCTATACTGCTTGCTACGGATCGGCCACGATACACGTAGGAGCGAAGTGATGGATAATCCCCCTTATCTTCTCACTCAAGAGGAGCTGCTATGGCCGTCTCCCTGCCCCACCCACCCTATCCGAGGGAAATCCGCCGACTCAGCCTGGAGGAGTACCACCGCCTGGTCGCGATGGGCTTCTTCCCGGAGGATGAGCGCGTGGAGCTGATCGAAGGCGTGCTGCACCCGATGAGCCCCAAAGGACCCCGCCACGCGACCGCGTTGACCTACCTGTTGCGCGCCTTCATCACCGCTTTGGGAGAGCGGGCCGAGGTCCGCGCTCAGGACCCCATCACCATCCCCCAGGCCGATTCTGAGCCGGAGCCTGACCTCACCCTGGCCCTGCCCCGAGAGGGCGGCTACGCCGACCGTCATCCCCTGCCGGAAGAGGTGCTCCTGGTGGTAGAGATCGCCGAATCGAGCTTGCGGGAGGACCGGGAGATCAAGCTCCCCCTCTACGCCGCTGCCGGCATCCCGGAGTGCTGGATCGTCAACCTGGTGGAGGATCAGGTCGAGGTCCATCGGGAGCCCGTGGTCCTGGCCGACGGTCGGGCTGCCTATCGCCGGCGCACCCTCTACGGGCCCGGTGACACCATCCGTCCTCGGCGCTTTCCCGACTGCACCGTTGACGTCACTTCCCTGCTGCCGTAGATGCGACCATCCACGCGATACCTCTACCTGACCGTTTTCGTCGCCGGCATGACCACGCTGGCCGTGGAAGTCTCCGCCGCCCGGCTGCTGGAGGCGGTCTTCGGCACTTCCAACATTGTCTGGGCCAACATCATCGGCCTGATCCTGATCTACCTGACGCTGGGCTACTTCCTGGGCGGGCGCTGGGCCGACCGCTCTCCCCACCCCCAGACCTTCTACCGGCTGCTGCTCTGGGCCGCCTTCACCTCCGGGCTGATCCCGCTCCTCGCCCGCCCGCTGCTCCGGGCCGCCGCCCGCGCCTTCGCCGACCTGGAGGTGGCGGTCATCGGGGGGAGCTTCCTCAGCGTCCTCCTCCTCTTCGCCATCCCGGTGACGCTGCTGGGCTGCGTCTCCCCCTTCGCCCTCCGGCTGGCCCTGTGGGACCTGCGGCGGGCCGGCGACGTGGCCGGACGGGTCTACGCCCTCTCCACCCTGGGCAGCGTCATCGGCACCTTCGCGCCGGTTCTCTTCCTCATCGGGGCCATCGGCACTGCCCGCACCTTCCTCCTCTTCGCCGGCCTGCTGATGGCGGTGGCCCTCCTGGGGCTGGCCCGGGCCGGCGGTCGCTGGTGGGCCTACCTCTGGATGCCCCTCCTGCTCCTGGGGTCCGCCTGGCTGCTCCTGCGCGGCCCCCTCAAGCCCCCCCTCTGGGGCTGGCGCCCGCTCCACGAGGAGGAGTCGGCCTACAACTACATCCAAGTCATGGAAGCAGAGGACGGCACCCGCTACCTGCTCCTCAACGAGGGGCAGGGGGTTCACTCCGTCTACCACCCTGACCGGCTGCGCACCTTCGGCACCTGGGACTACTTCCTCATCGCGCCCTACTTCAACCCGCCCCCCTACCCGCCGGCCCGGGTGCGGCGGGTGGCGATCCTGGGGCTGGCCGCCGGCACCATCGCCCGGCAGATCACCCAGGTCTACGGCCCGCTGCCCATCGTCGGCGTGGAGATTGACCCGGCCATCGTCCGGGTGGGGCGGGACTACTTCGGGATGACGATGCCCAACCTGCAGGTGGTCGTCGGCGACGCCCGCGCCTTCCTGGCCCGCTCCCCCCGGCGCTACACCCTCGTCGCCGTGGACGCCTACCGGCTGCCCTACATCCCCTGGCACCTGACGACGGTGGAGTTCTTCCGGCAGGTGCGGGATCACCTGACCGACGACGGCGTCGTCGCCGTCAACGTGGGCCACACCGACACCGACTACCGGCTGGTGGCGGCGATGGTGCGGACGCTGGGCCAGGTCTTCCCCAGCGTCCACGTGGTGGACCTGCCCGGCACCTTCAACGCCCTGATCATCGCCACCGTGCAGCCGACGAGCCCGGAGAACTTGGCGGCCAACCTGGACGGGTTGCAGCACCCCTTCCTCCGGGAGGTGGCGGGCGAGGCGCTGGCGAACCTGCGCACCGTCCCGCCGGACGGCCCCATCTTCACCGACGACCGGGCTCCGGTGGAGTCGCTGACCAACGCCATCGTCATCCGCTACCTGCTCCAAGGCGAGTAGGACAAATTGCCCATTTGTCTCTGCGTTAGGAGGGAGCTATGCGCGTACCATCCTGGCTGCTGAACCTGCTTCACCTAGCGGTCATCGTCGCCGTGCCCATCTTCCTGGTCCTGACGGCGGTCCAGTTGCTTCTCTTCCCCTGGTTCATCCGCTACGAGTACATCCGACCCGGCTTCCCGCCGGACCGCCACGTGCCCGCCGGCGGCTACCCGCTGGAGCGGGAGGAGCGACAGGCGCTGGCCGAGCGGGCGCTGCGCTCCGTCGTCGGCCCGGAGGGGATGCGCCTGCTGGAGGAGGCCCGCTTCGAGGGGACCGGGGCGCCGGCCTTCAACGCCCGTGAGATCCGCCATATGGCCGACGTGCGGCGCGTCATCCGCTGGGCGCGGGTGGTCTACGGGATGACGCTCCTGATCCTGATCGGGGGGACGCTGGCCCTGGCCTTCACCCCGGCCCTGCAACACCGAGCGGCCCAGGGGCTCATCGCGGGGGCCGGCCTCACCCTGGCCCTGCTCCTCACCATCCTGACCCTCGCCCTGGTCAACTTCAACCTCTTCTTCACCGCCTTCCACCGCCTCTTCTTCGAGGGGGATACCTGGCTCTTCCGGGCCGACGACACCCTCATCCGCCTCTTCCCGCTCCCCTTCTGGGTGGACGCGACCTTCTTCATCGGCGGAGTGACCGGGTTGGCGGCCCTCTTCGTCCTCCTGGCCGCCTGGCGCTGGCGGAAGCGCATCCCCTAGATGCCCTTCGGTGGTCAACGGTGGTTCGCCGTGGTATAATCCTTTTGTTGGGCGGCACATTGATGGGAGCGCATATGGTTAGAGCCAGGGTGTTAATCGTTGATGATGAAAAGTCCTTCCTGGACGTCCTCGCTCCCTTTTTGAAACGAACGGGGTTCCTTGTCGAAACCGCGCTAGATGGCAATACGGCGTTGGTTCGGATCAAAGAGTTCAAGCCGGACGTGATCGTGCTGGATGTTCTCATACCCGCCCCCGATGGACGCGAAGTGTGCCGACGTTTGCGGGCTCAAGGCAATTGGACGCCGATCATCATGCTGAGTCAAATCGGCAGTCCTCAGGAGCGGGCTATGAGTTTGGAAGAAGGTGCGGACGACTATCTGAATAAACCCTTTGATCCCAGTGAACTGGTCGCACGGATTCGCGCCTTGTTGCGTCGTGCCCGGCAGGTTCAATCTTCGTTTGCAGGCGCTCCTCGCCTCGTTTCTGGTCCCTTGGTTATAGATCGTTTATCTCGTCGGGCATGGCTGGGCAAACATGAACTCGCTCTAAGTGCCAAGGCTTTTTCAGTCCTGGAATACCTGATGTGCCATCCCGATCAGGTCATCACCCGTGAGCGGCTGCTGGATGCAATATGGGGATGGGAGTATCCGATCACGACGCGCACAGTGGACGTTCGCATCGCGGAACTGCGCAGGAAGTTGAAGGACGACTCCAAAGCCCCCCGCTTTATTGAGACGATCATCGGAGTGGGCTATCGTTTTGTGGGCTTCGTCGAGGTACGCGCATGACTATGACCCTTAGATGGCTACGCTATGCCCTTGTCCTCGCCAGCGTTCCTTTAGTACTGGGGCTGCTCCTGGACCTGAGCTTGCAGAGCGGCATTTTTCCTAACCATCTTCTGGAAGGGCGGGTCACCGTAGATTTAGGCACGCTTGTATTGCTGAGTGGTCTGACGGTCAGCAGCGTGGCGTGGGCAGGGGAAGTACTTTCGTGGTACTGGCTGCGACGTGGTATACGGGCACTGGCCGAAGCAAGTAAACACCACGCCGGCGAGCATCAACGGTTCGTTCGCCAACTAGAGCACGAAATGAAGACTCCCCTCGCGGTTCTCCAGGTGAGTCTGGCTAGTCTGGATCAACAGTGTAATCTCGGCATTCGAGAAAGACAGGTAATGCATTCCGCAATCGTGCGTTTGCATCGTTTGATTCGAGACTTGCGCCGGCTGGTCGATTTGGAGACTCACTTGCTGGAACACGAACCCGTTGATCCGGTTAAACTTGTGCAAGAGGCCATCGCCGCCGTTCAGAGCACGCCCGAACGAAGCGGGCGATCTATCTCGTTGATTACATCACGGATTCCCTGGCCTCCTGCCTCTGTGAAGGGTGATCGAGACTTGCTGATGTTGGCTTTCTATAATCTGCTCGATAACGCATGCAAGTTTACCCGCCCTGGCGACGTCATTGAGGTTCGGGTATACGAAGACGGCGCGGCGGTGACCGTTGATGTGGCAGACAATGGGCCGGGGGTTGCTAAAGAGGACCTGCCTTACATATTTGAGGAGCTCTATCGTGGCAAGAACGCGAGGAACACGGAGGGGAATGGACTGGGCCTGGCCATGGTGAAGAGAATCGTCGAGTGCCACGGTGGACGCATTATGGTGCGCAGTCGGCTTAGTCGAGGGACGGTGTTCACCGTGCGATTGCCCAAGTTGTAAGGCAAGACGCGATTTCACCAGATTGTTACATCGTGTAACCGGGCTGATATATGACCGTTATACGGGCGTAACACCCATCTGCTATGCTAGATGAGGCTATCGGGGAGTAGAGGTTACTCGATTAATCCGATTAAACTCAACTAGAGGAGGTTCAGAATGGAACGATTGATGTTTTATCTAAGGTCCGGCGGATGGGTGACCCTGCTGCTGTCGCTGATTTTTGCCTTGGCAAGCGTGGCTCAGGCCCAAGGTGCAAATCCCGCTGTCTATGTACCCGTCGAGACCTATCTAACGCGGGCGAGCGGGCCTAACCTGAGTGGTGAAGTACCACCGCTCGACCTCTCGCAGATCGAACGACCCGAGGAGCCTCAGGTGATCAAGCCTACGGAGATGTATCTAGTGCCGGTCAGTGGCCCGAATCTGACGGGCAGAGTCCCACCGTTGGACAGGTCCAGAGCCATTGCACTGCACGAAACAAACGGCATCGCACCCAACGAGGTAGCAGGGCAATGGTACGATCACTATGCCTACTACACCTTGGGTGGCACTCAGGTGGAACAGTATACTAACTTCAAGGAAACAAACTTGGGACAATATATCTGGCTTCAACGGTGGAAAAACAACAACGGAGGAACAGATCGTTGGTTGAAAGATGGCTGGACGGGCTTTACATATAATTGGTTTGCCAAGTGGTTGAGCAGCCATCCGTCGCTGAACCCCGGCCAGGAGTATACACAGGGGTACGGGACATTACTGCAGACCTACTTCCAAACCAATAGCGGTAGTTGTCCCTGCTGGCTAGCTCAGTATACTGTCGGCTCGCACTGAGCCGATCTATCCCCCCGATAGCCATAATCTTGTTGGGGTACCAAAATGGCTTCACAGAATCGAAATTTTCCAGTTGCTCTAATCCTGGGTGGACTATTCTTGACGCTGACTTTGGTAAGGTGCGGCACGTTCCAAGTCTCGGTACAAGTGGCAACTACACCTACACCGGCCCGAAGCAATTTGCCTGACTATGTATTCGCTGACTGCATTGTGCTAGAGGGCTACAGCTTGCCAAGTCTTCAAGTATCCACCGGCACTCCGTTGCCTTTGCGTTTATACTGGAAAGTGACCGCCAATCCACCCTATCCTTATGCCCTTGGTATTGGTTTGCGTAGGGTTGATGGAACACTTGTATGGAATACCGGCGGACAAACCATCTCGTGGACGTATGGCCGGCTGATAACAGAACACTATTTGCAATTCCCACCACAAGTTAATGAAGGGGATTACGGTCTGGAGGTATGGTTATATGACCCAGATAGTGGGAAGAAAGCATCTGTCAATGGACGCGAAGTCGGCATTGTGCGTGTAGCTACATTGTATCTTACACAAGGGGATTTGTCATCACCGCAGAGCCCTCCATCTTTGGTCATCCCCTTTGCCACTTCCATTTTCACAGAAACGGTTGAGCCATAGAAAACATGTTTTTCTCGTTCAGGTAGTTCCAATGGCGGCGACATGAAACAACCGTCACCTGCCGCCCAACAATCGCTTGCACCTGACGCCGCTTCGCGGCGCAGGTGAAGCGCAGTCCGTTAGAATGGGACGAGGCAGTCTTTATCCTATGCCGTCGGTGTTTGCATAATGCCCACCATAAACGTATAGGTATGAATTCTTTGGTCGTTGAAGTCCAAGAAGCCCGAGCGCGGCATATTGAGGTCAAGGAGGAGACGCTCACCGTTGAATTGGTGGATGGGCGGGTGATCAGTGTGCCGCTGGCCTGGTATCCCCGTCTATGGTACGGCACATCGGAGGAGCGAGCACATTTTGAGATCATTGGGGATGGGACGATCATCCATTGGCCGGATCTGGATGAAGATTTGAGCGTGAGCGGCATTTTGGCCGGCAGGCGGTCTAGGGAAACGCCTGAGTCTCTGAAGAAGTGGCTGGAGGCTCGCGGCAAGCAGGGGGGCACAAGCAAGTAGCGTAAGCGACAGGACTTGGCGCTTTCCGGTGATGGTCCAAAAACCTACCCAACACAGCATGCAGCGGACAGGGCTTCGCCCCGCGCGGTCACGGGCGGCTTTGCTTGCCACGGCTTTGGTGAGCGACCGTATCGCGCCGGCCCTGCTGCGCCGCTGACGCCGTCGTTAGCCGGCCCTCTCCCCTAGTGGTGAGTTTGACTCACTTGGAGGAAGCTATGACCCTGACCGAGATTCTTCCTGCGATTCGACAACTGCCGGCGCTGGACAAGATTCGGCTTATTCGCATCTTGGCCGAAGAACTCGATCTGGAAGAGAACATCTTTCCCTTTGAGCCATACAAGATTTATTACTTGCCAACACCCTATAATGCCTTTGGTGCAGGCAAGGTGTTAATGGATGCTATGAGAGCGGCCGACAGCCCCAGCACGTGGTCAAATGCGGTTTAAGTACTCTACGACCGACCCATCACAAGACGAATTTGATAGCTTGCCGCGCGTACCGCTCGTGCTGCGCTACAACAACCGCCAGATTGAAGCCGTTGGCTTGGTGGACAGCGGTGCAACGGTCAGCGTGCTTCCTTACGATGTCGGCCTGTAACTTGGAGCGGTATGGGACGACGGCAAAGCAAACATCCGGTTGGCGGGGAGTCTAGGTAGCCGGCCTGCGATGCCGCTGTTTGTGATGGCACAGGTAGGTGAGTATGCGCCTGTCCGTTTGGCTTTCGCGTGGGTCAAGAGCAACGATGTGCCGCTGATTCTTGGGCAAACGAACTTCTTTCTGGTGTTTGAGATCTGCTTCTATCGCCCTACCCTCGAATTCGAGGTCAAGCCCACGTCATCGTAGTGCCACACCCGCCGGTCGGGGCGGTGGAAGATAGTGCCTTCGGCAGCCGAGAGCAGGGACGCAATGGGATTGCGCCCCTCTTTCATTGCCCTGTCGTAACTGTTCACTCTCCCGCAGGTTGGGCGCGTTTCCGACGCGAAACTGTGCTTCCAATAGCCCATCGGGGCTGGGAGTGCCCTCGGCCGGTGACCTGCGGGAGGGTAGGCTGGAGACGCACCGACCATCACCCCGTTGCCCCGTTGACCCGCCACCTCGCAAACCGTTCCTGCATCCCCACGAGGGCCTATGATCGAGGAGATCGAGCACACCGCCGATTGGGCAATCCACGTGCGAGGGCGCGACCTGGCCGAACTTTTCACCAGGGCCGCCCAGGGGATGTATGCCCTGGTCACAGACCTCGCCAGAGTGAGGCCCCTCGTCGAGCGGAAGGTAAACCTGGAGAGCTTCGACGCCGAGACGCTGCTGGTGGACTGGCTCAGCGAGTTGCTCTGGTACACCGAGAGCGAGGGGCTGGTCTTCAGCCAGTTTGAGGTCCATGAGATCACGCCAACCCGGCTGCAAGCCACCGTCCAGGGCGAGGTCGTGTCCAACCTGGAGAAGCAGATCAAAGCCGTCACCTTCCACAACCTGGTGATCCGCCGGACCGGGGAGGGGTACGAGGTGACTATCGTCTTTGACGTCTGATTGCCGGTCGCTATCCGCTGGTGTTATCGGCTCACGTCGGGAGGAGGGCGCGATGATCAGGAAACAGGACTTTCGCAAGATCAGCGACTACCTGTGGGAGATTCCCCAGACCTTTCGGAAGGATATGCGGGTGCCGGCCCGCCTCTACGCCACGGAGCGGATGCTGGAGGCGACGCTGGGAGACCGCTCCGTGGAGCAGTTGATCAACACCGCCACGCTGCCCGGCGTCCTCAAGTTCGCCCTGGCGATGCCCGACATCCATCAGGGCTATGGCTTTCCCATCGGGGGCGTGATCGCCACGAAGCTGCCCGAGGGGGTCATCTCCCCTGGAGGAGTCGGGTATGATGTCAACTGCGGCGTCCGGCTGGTGGGCAGCCACCTGACCCAGGAGGAGATCGCGCCCTACCTGGAGGACCTGGCGACCTCCATCTTCCACAACTGCCCCAGCGGCGTGGGGACCAAGGGCCACCTGCGCCTGTCGGACCGGGAACTGGAGGACCTGATGGTGAAGGGGGCTCGTTGGGCCCTGGAGAAGGGGTACGCCCGGCCCGAGGACCTGGCCCGGACGGAGGCGAAGGGCCAGTTGCCGGGGGCCGATCCCTCCCGTGTGAGCCGGCGGGCCCGCCAGCGGGGGCGGCCCCAAGTGGGCACACTGGGGGCCGGCAACCACTTCATCGAGGTAGACGTGGTAGAGGAGGTCTTCTACCCCGAGGCGGCCGAGGCGCTGGGCCTCTTCGAGGGGCAGATCGTCGTCCAGATCCACTGCGGCTCCCGGGGGTTCGGCCACCAGATCGCCAGCGACTACGTGCGCAGCTTCCAGCAGGCGATCCACAAGTACAACATCCACCTGCCCGACCGGGAGTTGGTCTGTGCCCCCTTCAACTCGCCGGAAGGACAGGCCTACTTCGGCGCGATGGCGGCAGCGGCCAACTACGCCTTCGCCAACCGCCAGGTGCTGCTCCACTTCCTGCGCCGGAGCTTCGAGCAGGCTCTGGCCGGCAAGGTGGACGACTGGGACCTCTTCCAGGTCTACGACATCGCCCACAACATGGCCAAGGTGGAGACCCACATCATTGACGGCGAGCCGGTGGAGGTCTGCGTCCACCGCAAGGGGGCCACGCGGGCCTTCGGCCCCGGCTTCGAGGAACTGCCGCCGGAGTACCAGAAGGTGGGTCAGCCGGTCCTGGTCCCCGGCTCTATGGGCACCGAGTCCTACGTCCTGGTGGGCACGGCCGGCTCGATGGAGCAGACCTTCGGCTCCACCTGCCACGGGGCCGGTCGGATGATGAGCCGGGCCAAGGCACGCAAGTCGGTACGGGGAGACAAGCTGAAGCGAGAGATGGAGCGGGGCGGCATCGTCGTCCGGGCCGGCAGCATGCGGGGGCTGGCCGAGGAGGCCCCGGCGGCCTACAAGGACGTCAGCAGCGTTGTCGAGGTGGTGCACAACGCCGGCATTGCCCGCAAGGTGGCCCGCCTGCGCCCCATCGCCGTGGTCAAAGGGTAGAGGGCAGTAGGGGGCAGCCTTGTGCTGCCCCTGGTGCTGCTCCCTGTTCACCCTCCCGCAGGTTAGGCGCGTTTCCGACGCGAAACCGTGCTTCCAATAGCCCATCGGGGCTGAAAGCGCCCTCGACCGGTGGCCTGTGGGAGGGTAGGCCGAATAGATAAGGGCGGAGAAATGGAACGCGAGTCTGAGCGTCTGACGCTGGCCTCGGTGGAAAGGGCCTTGCAGGGCCTTCCCTTCGTCCATCAGGTGCTTTTCTACGAGCGCATCGGCTCGACCAACGACGTCGCCAAGGCGGAGGCCACCAAGGGCGCTCCCGAGGGGTTGGTCGTTCTGGCCGAAGAACAGACGGCCGGCCGGGGCCGCCGGGGCCGCCGCTGGTGGGCTCCGGCCGGCAGCGCCCTCCTCCTCTCCCTCCTCTTCCGTCCTCCTCTCCCCCCGGAGCGGGCTTCCCTCCTGATGATGCTCTGCGCCCTCGCCACCTCCGACGCCATCGCCCAGGTCACCGGCCTGGACGCGCCCCTCAAGTGGCCCAACGACGTCCTGGTGCCGGTGGCCGGCGAACTCCGCAAAGTGGCCGGCCTCCTCACCGAGACGAGCATCGGGGGGGCGGACCAACCCTCGGAGCCACCCCGGCTCGACTACGTCGTCGTGGGCATCGGCCTCAACGTCAACGTGGACTTTCGCACTGCGCCGACCTTCATCGCCCCGGCCACCAGCCTGCGGGAGGCCCTGGGGCGTCCGGTAGCGCGGCTCCCCCTGCTCCGGGCGCTCCTGCACGCCGTCGGCGAGCGCTACGCCCGGCTCCTGGCCGGTCGGAGCCCCTACGCCGAGTGGCAACACCGGCTGATCACCCTGGGGCAGCGGGTGGTGGCCGACACCCCCCAGGGACCGCTCGCCGGCCTGGCCGAGGCGGTAGATGAGACAGGTGCCCTCTGGCTGCGGGACGAGGCCGGAAAGCGCCACCATCTTCTGGCCGCCGACGTCACCATCCTGTGATGGCTTCAGACCCGGGTCAGTATTGCCAGGGGAACAAGCAAGGAGCGGGTTATGTCCACAGAAGCTATGCTGACGGGGGCGGAAAAGGCCCTCCGAGAGCGGGTGCGGGACTTCGTCGCCTCGGTGCCCAGGCAACTCCTGCTCGATATGGACGCCGATAGGGTGACCTACCCCCGGGAGTTCCTGGAGGAGGCCGGACGGCGGGGGCTCCTCGGCCTCCGCTTCGACCCCCGGTGGGGCGGGGCCGGGTTGCCCTGGACGTCGGAGTTGGTCGCGTTGGAGGAGGTAGGGGTGCTGGGGACGGCGCTGGCCTGCCTCTACTCCCTCGTCTCCATCGTGGGCGAGGCGATCCACGTCTTCGGCACCGAGGAGCAGAAGGAGAAGTACCTGAAGCCGATGATCGCCGGCCGGCTCACCGTGGCCGAGGGGCTGACGGAGCCCCGGGGCGGCTCCGACTTCTTCGGGGCCACCACCCGCGCCCGCCGCGAGGGAGACGTCTTCTACGTCAGCGGGCAGAAGCGGTTCATCGTCGGCGCGGAGGGGGCGGACCTCTTTCTGATCTACGGCAAGGTGGAGGGGGTTGAGGATCCGAAGCGGGCGATGACCGCCTTCCTGATCGAGCGGGGCCCCGGCGTCGAGGTGCACCACATCTACGGCCTGATGGGCACCCGGGGCGGCGGTACGGGCCGGGTCGTCTTCAAGGACGTGCCGGTGCCCATCTCCAACGTCCTGGGGGGCGAGGCGGGGGTCTGCAACGGCACAGCCGTCTTCCACCAGATGATGATCCCGGAGCGGATGACCTCGGCCGGCGGTGCTGTGGGGATGGGGCGGGCGGCGCTGGAGATCGCGGCCCGGTACGCCGACCGGCGTCGCGCCTTCGGCCAGAAGATCCGCCGCTTCCAGGCCGTCAGCTTCAAGATCGCGGAGAGCCTCACCCTCCTGGACGCGGCCAGGGCGCTGAACTACGCCGTGGGGCGGGCGATCGAGAGCGGCACGGAGCCGCCGGGCAAGGTGCGCCGGCTGGTCTCCGAAGCGAAGAAGTTCGCCACCGAGGCGGCCTGGGAGGTCGTCAACCACGCTATGCAGGTCCTTGGGGGCATCGGCTACACCAACGTCTTCCCGGTAGAGCGCCTCCTGCGGGACGTGCGGCTCATCACCATCTGGACGGGCACCAACGAGATCATGAACCTGGTGATCCAGCACGAGTTCTACCGGGAGTTCCTGGCCCGGCCTCGGCGGGGTCGGGACGTGGAGGCCGACGCCGCCGACGCCGACGCCGTGGAGGAGAAGGTGTACAACGATCGCAAAGGGCACCAAGCGTGACAAAGAGAAAACGGCCCTTGGAGTCCTTCGTGCTCGTTGTGGGCTTGGTGACCGGATCCTAAAGCCCCGGCCTGAGCTGAACCTCTTTCCGCGCCACAAGGAAATGCGACAGCCCCAGCCGGCGCAGGGGGGTGCGCTCCAGCGCGTAGGTCACCGCCCGGAGGAGGCGGCCCAGGCGGGGACGGCGGGCCACGATCCGATCGTAGCCGGGGTAGACCTGGGTGTGGTGCAGTAGACGAAGGGGAAGCCCCCTCAGCAACTGGCGCAGGCCCCCGACGGTGTAGGCCCGCACGTGGGGGGCCAGCCGGTTGCGCAGAGGGTTGGGCAGGTAGTTGATCAGGGGGATGTTGCCGAAGTGGTAGCGGCCCCGCCAGTAGAAGCCGTGGGTCTCGAAGAAGTAGAACCGGTTGGGGGCGAAGAGGACCAGGTGGCCGCCGGGGGCCAGCACCCGACAGGCCTCGATGACCATCTGCCGGTCGTCCTCCACGTGCTCCACCACCTCGTGGCTGAAGACGACATCGAAGCTGCCGGCCGCGAAGGGGAGGGCTTCCGCCCGGGCGACGACGACGCCGGCAGCCCGTCCCCGCGCCTCCCGCGCCCGCTCGAACTCGATCTCAACGCCGTAGACGTAGGGGGTGTGGCGGCGGAAGGCGGCCATGTAGAGCCCCAGGCCACAGCCCACGTCCAGCACCCGGCGGCCCTCCAGGGGTACGTGCCGGCGGACCATCTGGAAGCGGCGCTCCTGGCCCGCCCGCCAGACGTAGCTGGGCTCCCCCCGCGAGGCCGCCTGCTCCGACGGTGACATCGCCTCTCCCCCTCTTCACACCCCCCGCACCCCCACGTGCAGGGCCACCGTGCCCATCATCAGCTTCTGGTAGCGGACCTCCCGCAGCCCCGCCGCCCGCATCATCGCCGCCAGCTCCTCGGCGTCCACGAAGCGCTGGGCGGAGCGGGGGAGATAGCGGTAAGCCTCCCAGTCGCCGCTGATGAGCCCGCCCAGGAAGGGAACCCAGTGGAAGAAGTAGAGGTGGAAGAGCCAGCCGAAGGGACCGCGCGGCGGACGGGTAATGTCCAGGCAGACGACCCGCCCGCCGGGCCGCACCACCCGGTGCATCTCCGCCAGGGCGGTTGGCAGGTCCGGCAGATTGCGCAGGAGAAAGCCGTTGACCAGGGCGTCGAAGGTGGCGGTGGGGAAGGGGAGGCGGAGGGCATCTCCTTGGATGAAGGCGGCCCGCTCATCGGCGGCGCTCAGCCGGGATTTCCCCAGTGCCATCATCTCCGGCGTGATGTCCACGCCCAGCGCCCGGACCGCCGGGGCGGCCTCCAGGAGCATCAACAGGAGGTCCCCTGTGCCCGTCCCCACGTCCAGCGCCAGCCCGCCGGGGGGGAGGGCGGCCGTCTCCACCGCCCGCCGTCGCCAGGCCACATCCCGCCCTCCGCTCATCAGCCGGTTCATCAGGTCATAGCGGCGGGCGATGCGGGCGAACATCTGGCGGACGTAGGTTGTCTTCTCGGCGGGGGAGGGAAAGGGCATTGAACCGACACCAACAAAGCAGGGGCGTGTGGAAACGCCCCTGGACGTTTGGATCGCTTCTAAGCGATGCTCTCAGGCGGAGGGGGTGGGATTCGAACCCACGGTGGCCTTGCGGCCACAACGGTTTTCGAGACCGCCCCGATCGTCCACTCCGGCACCCCTCCAGCGCCTAGAATTATAGCACGCCTCGCCGGAAGGGGCAAGGGGCTGTATGGCGGTGATTACCCACAAGGGAGCGAGAGAGTGGTCCGTAGCAGGCCGTCCACGAATTTCTCACAAATGCACGAATGTGGCGGTCCTTAATTCGTGCATTCGTGCCCCATTCGTGGACGGCTGGTCTCCCTATCTCCAAAGGTATGGGTAATCACCGGGCTGCATGGACGATGGACCATCGGACTAATACCCCAGCTCCCGCTGGTACAGGTTGTAGGGCGGGCGGCCGGCCAGGTAGCGCTCCAGGTTGGCGGCGAAGAGGGCCGTTGCCCGGTCGTCGTACCGGGTGCTGAAGGCGGAGACGTGGGGGGAGAGGATCACGTTCTCCAGCCTCCAGAGGGGGGAGTCGGGGGGCAGCGGCTCCTCCTCGAAGACGTCGAGGCCCGCTCCGCCGATCTGCCCCTTCTGTAGGGCCTGGACCAGCGCCGCTTCGTCCACGGTAGGCCCCCGCCCCACGTTGACCAGGTAGGCCGTGGGCTTCATCGCCGCCAGCTCCCGCGCCCCGATGAAGCCCCGGGTCTCTTCGGTGAGGGGCAGGGCCACCACCACCACGTCGCACTGGGGGAGCATCTCCAGCACCTGGTCGGGGGTGTACCAGTCGTCGGGCAGCCCCCCCTCGGGATCGCCGGTCCCCGGCACCACGTAGCCTCTGTCCTCCCGCCGTCCTCCGTGGCGGCGCATCGCCAGGAGCCGCATGCCGAAGGCCTTGGCCAGCCGGCCCACCTCCCGCCCGATGCTCCCGTAGCCGACCACCCCCATCGTGGCCCCCCGGAGCTCCCCGTCGGCGAAGAGGGCCCAGCGTCCCCGGGGCCACTCCCCCCGCTGCTGGTAGTAGAGCATCCGGGGCAGGCGGCGGAAGTAGGCCAAGATGCTCATAAAGACGTACTCGGCGATGGGGACGGCGTGGATGCCGCTGGTCGTGGTGATCAGGATCCCCGATTCCTCCCGCAGCCAGCGGGGAACGTGCTCCACCCCCGCGCTGTGCAACTGGATCCAGCGCAGGTTGGGCATCTCCTCCCGGTGGCGGGGCAGCGTGTTGAAGGTGTAGAGCACCTCCACCGCCTCCTTCAGGTCGGCGGGGATCTCCTCCACATTGCCCGTGGTCACCTGATGGACCTCCAGCCGGTCGGGCGCAACGCGCCGCAGGCGCTCCAGCAGCGCCTCCGTAAAGCGCATCGTGCTGAGGACGACAACGGCGTCTCTTCGCATTCCCCCTCCTCCGTAGCGAGATCGGAAGACCTCCGAGGCCTCCACTGATGGTGCAGCGTTGAGCATGCCACAAACCTCGCAGAAAGTCAAGCTCCTCTCCATCTCAGTAGGGCTTATCAGCTCTCTGGATTCGTGGCGCAATGAAAGAGGGCAGCACTAGTGGCTGCCCCCTGCAGAGCGCGTTGGCCGGTTTCGGCGCAGACCAACCTGGAGCGGTTAGGCCGGTTGCTGGCTCGCTACAGTTCCCCCTTCGAAGGGATCCTGCTGATAGGCGATCGAGCCGACCTGAATGACGAACCGGCTTTGGCCTATGACGCCCGGATGGTCTTCCGGCATCGGTGGGGCCCTGAAAGTGCTGCTGGCGTGCTGAAGGAGGCCGGCCAGGCAACGGGTTGCACCTTAAGCCTGAGGGGTGTCATCCAGGGGCACCACCAACACGCTGGCCTGGACCCGATGGCGCAGTCGGCTGATCGTCGTCCCGTGCACCAGGTCTGAAACGCCGGAATGGCCGTGACCACCGAGGATGACCAGATCTGCTCCTAGCTCGTCCACCATCCGTGCCAGTTCCAGGGCGGGTTCTCCGGCCCCCAAGCGCCACTCTGTCTCGATACCCCTTTGAAGCAACACCCGAGCCAGTTGTTCCAGGCGCTCCCGATCGGCCTGGATCTCACGATCTGCCGCCTCAGGTCCCAATACCCGAGCCACGGGGCTCTCTACCACGTGCAACAGGAATAGTTTTGTCTCCCCCCTCTTCGCCACCCGCAGCGCCTCGGTCAATAACCGCTCCTCACGCCCAGAGAAGTCGAGGGCGACGGCGACGCGACGGTAGGGCTCCGGAGTGACAATCCCCGTTTCGGCGACCGCTGGGGCGGCGTGGACATCGGCCCTTCGCGGCCGGCCGACCTTCTCCAAACGCCCGTGCAACCAGGGGTAGAAGGTCACGTAGAGGAGGAGGAAGCCCAGAGCCAGAACCAGCGGCACTACCGTCACTTGGACGATCCATGCCCGGCTTCCTGCTTCGGCCAACCAGGCGCTGACCTCGTCAATCAGCAGCTTCACATTCAACCCCAGGATGATGCTCGCCACCACCCAGGCCAGGGCCCGCAGCCAGGGCCGGATGGCAAACTCGCCCATACGGCGTCGATCAGAAACGAAGTGGATGAGCGGGATCACCGCGAAAGGGAGTTGCAAGGAGAGAATCACCTGACTGAGCACCAACAGGCTGGTCGTAGAGCCCTCTCCGAAATAGATGATGGCCAGGACCGCTGGTGTAACTGCCAGCAACCGGGTGATCAACCGTCGCAGCCAGGGTCGAATGCGCAGGTTCAGGTAGCCTTCCATCACGATCTGCCCTGCCAGCGTCCCGGTGATGGTGGAGCTTTGTCCCGACGCCAGGAGCGCGATGGCAAAGGCCAGAGGGGCGATGGTGGTGCCCAGCAGCGGTTCCAAGAGCCGGTATGCATCTTGGATCTCTGCTACCTCGTAGTAGCCGTGACGGTAGAAAACTGCTGCCGACATCACCAGGATGGCGGCGTTGACGAAAAAGGCCAGGTTCAGCGCCAGGGCCGAGTCTATGGTGTTCCAACGGATCGCCTGTTTGATCTCCTCCCGATTGCGGCCAATCTTGCGCGACTGCACCAGCGCAGAGTGCAGATAGAGGTTGTGGGGCATCACGGTGGCCCCCAGGATGCCGACGGCGATGTACAGCGCGGTGGTATCGGGGAGCGTAGGAGCAAAGCCTTGGATGATGCCGCCCCAGTCCGGCTGGCCCAGCACGATCTCTATAAGCAAGGATGCTCCGATGGTTCCCACCAGCGACATCACCACGGCCTCTAGCTTGCGGATACCAAAGTGGGACAGAAACAACAACAGTAGTGTGTCCAAAGCGGTTAACAAGACCCCGTAGATGAGCGGCATTCCGAATAGCAGTTGCAGCGCGATGGCCGAACCCAGCACCTCGGCCAGATCGGTGGCGGTGATAGCGATCTCTGCCAGGATATAGAGGGGGATGGTGATCCACACCGGGTACTCCTCGTGGCAGGCTTGGGCCAGGTCCCGACGATTGGCGATCCCCAGCCGGGCTGCCAGGCTCTGTAAGAGGATCGCCATGATGTTGGACATCAGCAGCACCCAGATTAGGGTGTAGTTGTACCGGCTGCCACCAGCCAGGTCGGTGGCCCAGTTGCCGGGGTCCATATAGCCCACCGCGACCATCAGCGCCGGCCCGGTGACGGCCAGCCAGCGCCGCCACCAGGCTCCCCGTACGGGCACAGGTACTGTCTCGTGGACCTCGGCGAGAGAACGATATTTTGGGGCAGCGAGGTGAGACTTACTCATCGCTTCTACTCCGTGATAGGGGGATAGTGTGCGCGTAAACAGATTTAGGATAGACTAAATTGTTGCTTATTTTACTCAACCTTGGCACTTTGGTCAAGTCGCTTGACAGCCCTCCCCTTCCAGGGTATAATTGAATACTTGAGCAATAATGCAAATAACCGAAGGAGCAGAAGCGATGAACCCCGAAACCCCAATCCAACAACTGGAGTTGCGAGTTGCCAATCTGGACTGCGAGCACGACGCGGCAGCTATCGAGCGCGGTCTGCGTGGATCCCCGGGCTTGGTGGACCTGAAGGTCTACCCCAAGGCTTCCAAAGTACGCCTGACCTTCGACCCCGCTGCCACCGACGCAGAAACCCTCCGGCGTCGGCTGGAGGCCCTTGGCTTCCCGGCCCAAAGGGGCCTGGAGATGGCCGGGCCGCCCAAACCCTGGCGCAATCCCAAAGTGCTCTCCTCAGCGGCCTCAGGGCTGTTGCTGCTTATCGGCTGGCTTCTGGGACGGGCCGGCGTGCCGGAGGTCGTGCCAACCGTCGTCTACGGGCTGGCCATTGTCACCGGAGGCTACTTCTTCGGTCGTGAGGCCATCGAGGAACTCATCTTCGAGCGGGAGATCGGTATTGAGCTGCTGATGAGCATCGCCGCCGTCGTCGCCGCCCTGATGGGGCAGGCCGCCGAGGGGGCGATGCTGGTTTTCCTCTACTCCATCAGCGAAGCTGCCGAGGGTTACACTGAGGAAAAGACGCGCGCCGCCATCCGGGCGCTGATGGACCTGGCCCCTAAAGTGGCGCTGGTGCGCCGCGACGGCCGCGAGGTGGAGATCCCCGTCGAAGAGCTCCGAGTCGGCGACGTCTTCATCGTCAAGCCGGGTCAGTCGGTGCCCACCGACGGTGTGGTGATCCTGGGTCGCTCCAGCGTGGACCAATCGCCGGTGACGGGGGAGTCCATCCCCGTGGAGAAGGTGGAAGGGGATACCGTCTTCGCGGGCAGCATCAACCAAGAGGGGGCGCTGGAGGTGCGGGCGACGAAGACCTTTGCCGACAACACCATCAGCCGCATCATCCAGATGGTGGAGGAAGCCCAGGAGCGCAAGAGCCGCAGTCAGCGCTTCATTGAGCGCTTCGGTGCCCGCTACAGCCCAACGGTGCTGCTCGCCGGCCTCCTTATCGCCGTGGTGCCACCGCTGCTCTTCGGCGCGCCCTGGGTCACGTGGGTCACACGCGCCACCGTGTTCATCGTCGCCGCTGCCCCCTGTGCTCTGGTTATCTCCATTCCCATCACCCTGGTGGCCACCTTGGGCACCGCCGCCCGCTATGGCGTGCTCATCAAGGGGGGGGTGTACGTCGAGGAACTGGCGAAGGTGAAGGTCGTGGCTATGGACAAGACGGGCACGCTGACACGGGGGGAGCCAGAAGTGACAGACGTGGTGATCTCAGGCTCGTCCTTCCAACCCACAAGCCACGACCCACGGTCCGAAGTTCTCCGGCTTGCCGCTGCAGTGGAAAGTCGGAGCGAGCACCCGTTGGCGCAGGCCATTGTGCGCGCGGCTGAGAAGCAGGGGGTATCCGTGCCTCCGGTGAGCGACTTCCGGGCACTACCGGGGGCCGGAGCCAGCGGTCGGGTAAACGGGCAGTCCCTCCTGGTGGGCAGCCCCGGTCTGTTCGCCGAGGCCGTGGCCGCCAACGGCGACCTGCACCGGCAGATCGAGCGCCTCCAACACGAAGGCAAGACCGTTGTCCTGGTGGGAACCGAGATGGCGGTTGGCGATCAGCAGCCGGCGGTCGTGCTGGGCCTCATCGCCATCCGGGATACCATCCGACCCAACGCCAAGGAGGCCATCGCGGCACTCCACGCCGCCGGAGTGGAAAAGGTGGTTATGCTCACCGGCGACAATCCGCGCACGGCCCAGGCCATCGCCCGAGAACTGGGCATTGACGAGGCCTACGCCGACCTGAAGCCGGAGGACAAAGTGGCCAAGGTGCGGGAGCTGGCCCAGCGCTATGGCCACGTGGCTATGGTGGGGGACGGGGTGAACGACGCACCGGCCCTGGCCGAGGCCACCGTGGGCATCGCTATGGGCGCTGCCGGAACAGACGTGGCGCTAGAGACGGCGGATGTGGCCCTGATGGCCGACGACCTGGAGAAAGTGGCTTACGCCATCCAACTGGCACGGCGTAACCAGGCTGTGGTACGCCAGAACCTGGCTCTTTCGGCGCTGGTCATCGGCGGCTTGGTCGTGGGTGCCGTGGCCGGCTGGTTCACCCTTCCCATCGCCGTGCTGGGCCACGAGATCAGCGAGTTCGTGGTCATCGGGAGCGGGCTGCGGATGTTGCGAGGGTAGGCACTATGCTGGGGGGTTCGGATGCTCCTTGTTTGCAAGGAGAAAAGCTATGATCGCTGAGGCTGTTGACCGGGGATTGCGGGCTTTTGAGGAGCGCGTGGCCAACCCGAGGACGGTCAAGCAGGCTGCGAGAATGCTGAAAAAGCTGGTCGGTCGAGGTATGGACGCCGATCTGGTCCGTGAGATCCAGCGTCTCCGCCTGCAGCGGGTGATGGCCTACGTCTACAGGCGCTCGCCCTTTTATCGGCAGCAGTTCGACGTCTATGGGGTGCGCCCCCGTGACGTCCGGGATCTGGCCGATTTGCAGTGGTTCCCTTTCACCACCTCCAACGACATCCGGGATTGGCGCCAGTTTCTCTGCGTGCCGGAGGATGAAGTGAGTGCGGTGTTCACGACCTCAGGCAGTACCGGCGAGCCCAAGCGCGTTTTCTACACCTGGCGCGAGATGCAGATGCTCACCAATCTGGCAGCCGCAAGTCTGCGCGTGGGACATCCGGGCCGGCTATGGGCACTCATCGCCCTGCCCATCGGTCACGGGTTGTGGATGGGGGCGGCTATGGCCGCGCGTGCCGTGGAGCGGGCTGGTGGCCTGCCCATCCCTGTAGGAGCCGGGAGTCCGGCGGAGACGTTACGGTGGATGCAGCGCTTCGAGCCCAATGTGGTTATGTCGTCACCCTCCTATATGACGGCTCTGACCCGCGAGGCCGAGCGTCAAGGGTATCAAGCCCGGCTAGAGGCCATTCTGCTAGGCGGAGAGATGCTCACCGCGGCGCATAAACGTTACTTCCAGGAGTACTGGGGGGCGCAAGTCTTTGACGCTTACGGCAGCACGGAGATAGGGGGTGCCCAGACCATCGCTTTGCCGGAATGTATTGCTTTCAACCTGAACGATCTGCATCTGGTGACCGAGATCGTGGATCCGAGTAGCGGTGTGCCGGCCGACGAGGGTGAGTTGGTCTTCACCACGCTGACCCGCGAGGCTATGCCGCTGGTACGATACCGTTCCGGTGATCGCGCCCGCTGGGCAGATTGTCCCTGCTGGCTGCCATTCCGGAGCATTCGACTCTTGGGACGTATTGATGATATGCTCGTGGCCGGCGATATGAACCTCTATGGCCAGGTCATCGCCGAGCGGATAGCCCAGGTACCGGGAGCCACAGGACGGGTCGAGCTGGTACTGGACAAGGTTGGTCTGACGGATCGCCTGCGGGTGCGCGTTGAGGGGGGAGACGTTAACGCGAACGTGGTACGTCAGGCTCTGTACGATGCTTATCCGGAACTACCAACCAACGTCCAGAACGGCAACCTGTTCCTGGAAGTTGAGACAGGTGTGGACTTGGGAGACCAGATCAAAGCCCTGAAAATCGTGGATCAACGGATAACCAACGGATGAGGAAGAGATGGCCGAAGCAAACCTGAAGGTCGTTTCCGAACCCATCGCCAAGGCTCAAGACGACGTCTGCGAAATCCTGTACGTGGATGAACCGCGTGTCAAGGCCGTCGCCGCTCAGATGCCGGCCGACGAGACGATTCAGCAAGTAGCCAACATCTTCAAAGTGCTCAGCGACCCCACACGGGTCAGGATCATCTTCGCCCTCTCGCGGGCTGAGCTGTGCGTGTGCGATCTGGCAGCCCTGCTGGGGCTCAGTATCTCCGCCGTCTCCCATCAATTGCGCCTGCTACGCAACCTCCGGCTGGTGAAGTACCGCAAGGAGGGCCGGCTGGCCTACTATTCGCTGGACGACGACCACACGGGACAGTTGCTGCACGAGGTGCTGGAGCACGTGCAATAACCGAGGGCCTACCCACCCCTCGGCGGATAGGCCCTCGGCTTGTTTCATCCGGCTCCTCTCATTCCGGGCCGGACGCGCTCAGTGTTGAAGCTCCGGCCGGAGCTTCTCGAAGTAGTCGAGTGACTCCGGGTTGATCAACGCATCCCGGTTCAGCACGGGACGCCCGTTGATGATGTTGGCCACGGCGATCTCGACTTTCTTCATGCTGAAGGTGTAGGGGATGTCGGGGACCTCGAGGATGCGGGCCGGGACGTGGCGTGGGGAAGCCTGCTCCCGCAGCGCCCGACGGATCTTCGCCTTCAGCTCTTCGGTCAGCGTGTACCCCTCCGCCAGCTTGACGAAGAGGATGACCCGCTGGTCCCCCTGCCAGTTCTGGCCGATGGCCAGGCTGTCGGCGATCTCCTCCATCTGCTCCACGACGTTGTAGATCTCGGCGGTGCCGATGCGCACCCCCGAGGGCTTCAGCACGGCGTCGGAACGCCCGTAGAAGGTGATGCCGCCGGTATCGCTGTGCATCACGATGTAATCCCCGTGACGCCAGACGTTCCGGTCGGGGTAGAAGGTGAAGTAGGCCTCCCGGTACTTCCGGTTGTCGGGATCGTTCCAGAAGTAGAGGGGCATCGAGGGCGATGGGGCCTCACAGACCAGCTCCCCCTGACGGTCCCAGATGGGGTTCCCCTGCTCATCGTAGGCTTTGATCTTCATCGCCAGGGCGGGGCCCTGCAGTTCGCCGGCGTAGACGGGGCTAATGGGGTTGCCGGCGGCGAAGCAACCGTTGATGTCGGTCCCGCCGGAGATGGAGTTTAGGTGCAGGTCCGCCTTGATCTCCCGGTAGACATACTCGAAGCCCTCGGGCGAGAGGGGGGAGCCCGTCTGGGAGATCTCCTTCAGCGGCGAGAGGTCGTAGTGCCGGCCCGGCTTGGCCTCCTGCTTCATCAGGAAGTGGAGGTAGGACGCGCTGGTGCCGAAGACGGTCAGCTTCTCGTCCTGGGCGAGCCGCCACATCGCTTCCACGTCGGGGTAGGTGGGGTTGCCGTCGTAGAGCACCACCGTCGCGCCGACGCCCAGGGAGCTCAGCAGCCAGTTCCACATCATCCAACTGCAGGTGGTGATGTAGAGGATGCGATCCTCCCGCTTCAGGTCCGTGTGCAGGATCAACTCCTTGAGGTGGTTGATCAGCACTCCCCCGGCCCCTTGCACCATACACTTGGGCTTGCCCGTGGTGCCCGAGGAGAACATAATGAAGACAGAATGATCGAAGGGAAGCTGCTCGAACTCCAAGGTGGGGGGCTCCCCATCGGCGACGAAAGCTTCGTAGTGGACGGCCTTGGGGATGGCGCCGATGTCGGCCCGGTCCGTCGTGTAGGAGATGACGACAACCTTTTCCAGGGAGGGGATCTCCCGGGCCACCTGAGCCGCCTTCCCCAGAGTGTCGAAGTGCCGCCCCTTGTAGAAGTAGCCATCGGCCGTGAACATCACCTTGGGCTCTACCTGGCCCAGACGGTCCAGGGCGGCCCTCGGACCCAGGTCCGTCGCACAGGAGGCCCAGGTCGCGCCGACGCTGGTCGCCGCCAGCATGGCGACGGCGGTCTCGATCAGGTTGGGCATGTAAGCCACCACCCGATCCCCGGGCCGGACGCCAACCTGGCGCAGGGCGTGGGCCAGGCGGGCCACAGCCTCGTAGAGCTCCCGATAGGTCATCCTCACCGTCTCCCGGCGCTCGTTGGTGAAGATGAAGGCCAGGTGATCGTCCCGATACCGCAGGAGGTTTTCGGCGAAGTTCAGGCGGGCACCGGGGAACCAACGGGCTCCGGGAAACCGGGTCAGGTCGTCCACGACCTGGGTGTAGCCCTGGGAAGCCCGGATGTCGGCGAAGTCCCACATCGTGGCCCAGAAGTCCGGTATCTGTTCAACGGACCATCGGTAGAGTTCGGGGTAGTTGGTGATCGCGAGGCCATACGTCTCGTTGACGTGCCGGATGAAGCGGGTGATGTTGGCCTGCCTTTTGCGCTCCTCCGAGGGGATCCAGAGCGGTTTTTTCATCGGGCGCGCCTCCTTTTTCTCCGCTCTTGCCGGATGCACCATCCGGCAGGCCGGGGCCTATAACGGGCTCTTCCACCGCCGCCTTCTGAAGGTGCCGGTCACCAGAGGCTCGGCGTTACTTTACTACAGACCGAGGGAAGTGTCAACCTGCTCCTCCAAAGTAACTGCTCACCCTCCCGCAGGTTAGGCGCGTTTCCGACGCGGAACCGTGCTGCAAGTAGCCCATCGGGGCTGAAAGCGCCCCCGACCGGTGACCTGCGGGGGGGTATAGAATTGCGTCAGAGGCCCAGCGTTGGACTGGGCCTCTTGCGGATGGAGGTCTCAAGGAAGGGAGGATCAGGCGAGGGCGTATCGCTGGCTCCACTTCTCCCAGACGACCAGCAGGGGCACGGCGTTGAAGATGGAGGAGTAGGTGCCACTGATCAGCCCGACCAGCAGGACGGCGATGAACTGCTTGATGCTCGCCCCGCCGAAGAGCAGGATGGCGACCATCACGAAGATGGCGTTGAGCTGGGTGGCCAGCGATCGGTGCAGGGTCTCCAGCAGGCTTCGGTTCACGATGGTCTCGAAGGGCTCCCCCCGGCGCTTGGGGATGTTCTCCCGGATGCGGTCGAAGACGACGATGGTGTCCTGGACGGAGAAGCCGATCACCGTCAGCATCGCCGTCAGGAAGAGGGCGTCCACCTCCCAGGCCCGCAGCAGCCCCATAATGGACATGAAGCCCATCGCCACCAGGATGTCGTGGACCATCGCGGCGATGGCGCAGGTGCCGTAGCGGAAGGCATGGGGTACCCGCCGGAAGGCGAAGACGATGAAGGCCAGGATGACGACGGCCCCGGCGACGACGGCAATGGTCGCCGCCTGGGTCACCTCGCTGCCGATGGCCGGGCTCACGCTGTCCACGCTGGAGGCATCGCGGTCCACGGGACCGATCTGTTGCTCCAGGGCGTCGAAGAGGGCCTCTGACTGCTCCTGGGTGACGAAATCGGTCCGCACCTGCCAGGTCCTCTCCTCCGGGGCGCCCAGCCGGGTGATGGAGGGGTCCAGAAGCCCTTGGCTCTCGAAGACGGCCCGGATAGCGTCCTCCGAGGTGATCTCCTGGAATTTGAGGACGAAGAGGCTTCCTCCGGTGAAGTCCACGTCCAGCCGGACCGGCGAGCCGAATTGGGCTGTTGAGTAGGCCATCGCGATGAGCCCCGGGATGATCACCAGGGCGGAGAATAGAAAGTACCAGCCTCGCTTCTCGACAATGTTGAACATCGTGCCTCCTGATGCTCAGACGCCCAGCAGCCAGGGATGTTCTTCCAGCCAGGATTGCACCCAGTGGAAGGCCAGCCGCAGGAAGGTCCGCGTAACGATGACGGCGGTGAACATGCTGATCAACACCCCCAGGATGAGGGTGATGGCGAAGCCCTTGACGGCGCTGGCCCCGAAGTTGGTGCCAAACCAGTAGAGGATGACCGAGATGATGATGGTGGAGAGATTGGAGTCGCGAATGGAGGTCCAGGCTCGGTCGAAGCCGGCCTCGATGGCCATCCGCAGGCTCCGCCCCCATCGTAGCTCCTCCTTCATCCGCTCGAAGATGAGGATGTTGGCGTCTACCGCCATCCCCGTGGAGAGGAGGAAGCCGGTAATGCCGGGCAACGTCATCGTCACCGGCAGCAGCTTGAAGACGGCCAGGTTGAGGAGGGCATAGATGATCAGCGCCAGGTCGGCCAGAAAGCCGGGGAAGCGGTAGTAGATGAGCATGAAGGACAAGACGACCAGGACGCCGATGATGCCGGCCCGGATGCTCTTGCGGATAGAGTCCTCGCCCAACGTCGCACCGATGGAGCGGACCGTCTCGATGCGCAGCGGGACGGGTAGGGCACCGTAGCGGAGCTGCAGGGCCAGGTTGCGGGCCTCGGCCAAGGTGAACTGGCCCTGGATGACACCGTTCTCGCGGATGGCGTTGCGGATGACGGGGCAGGAGATCACCACCTTGTCCAGGACGATGCAGAGGTACTGGTTGATGTGGCTGCCGGTGAACTCCTCGAAGAAGGCAGCCTTCTCGGGGCGGATCTGGAAGGCGACCTCGATCTCACCGGTCCTGGGGTTGCGGACCACCTGAGCATCCTGCAGGGCCGCCCCGGTCATCACCGTCTCCAGGAGGGGCAGAGCAGGCTCCGTCGGTGTAATCGTCTCGGTGGCGGTCAGGCCCTCGCTCCCGGTGATGGGCGTCGTAGCGGTGAGGGTAGGAGTGGCTTGGACCTCGGTGGTCGTCCCAGCGCCCTCGGCGGGGCCGGTGTCGGCCTCTCCGGTCCCGTAAGTGGTACGCACCCGGGTGCCGGGCGGGATATAGGAGGGGCCCGCATTCACGAACTCCAGCAGGCCCGTCTCCCGGATCAGGGCGAGGGCCTCGTCGGGGTTGGCGACGCCCGGCAACTCGACGATGATCCGTCGCTCCCCCTGCAACTGGACCAGCGGCTCGGCCAGCCCCAGGCCGTTGACCCGCCGCTCGATGATCTGGCGGGCCGTCTCCATCGCGCCCTCGGAGAGCGTCTGGTCCGGCGGTAGGTCCGCCTCCAGAAGCACCTGAAGCCCTCCCTGCAGGTCCAGCCCCAGGTGGGTGCGCACCGGGTCGAGCCCCAGCCTACGATTGTTATCCCGGGCCTCCTGGGGCTGCCACAGGAGGAGATCGTTCAGCCACTGAGGGTGCTGGACGGGCAGGTCTATCCAGAGGGCCAGAGCGGTGAGCACAATGATGAAGAGAAACCAATAGGGAGTCCGATCGCGCATCTTGGATTTCCTCGGAACAGATGGTGGACGGTGTGGTCTCGTGAGGCGTCGCTCAAACGGGCGAATTATAGTCCACCGGGAGGGTTCTGTCAAACCCCCTCACCAGGTGGTCTTGACCACGATGTCCGAGAGGATGTTGGCAGCCTCGTCGCCTCGGTCGGCGGCGTTGCTCAGGTGGCGGTAGATCTCCCGCAGCTTCAGGATTTCCATGATATGGTCCATATCCTGGGGCTGGTGGAAGAGGTCGGCCAACGCCTCCCGATAGACCCACTCCACTCGGTTCTCCAGCGCTTTGGCCCGCACAGCGTGGTCCTGGGTGACGCCGGGATGGTCGGAGAGCCGCTGGACACCCAGCAGGATCTCACGGGCGGCGTCGGTGAGCAACGAGGTCATCCGGCGCAGGTAGTCGTTGGGCTCTACCTCCAGGATGTCCATCTCCCCCACGGTCGTGTAAGCGTAGTCCAACACGTCGTCAATGGCCCGGGAGAGGGCGTAGATGTCCTCCCGGTCTATGGGGGTGACGAAGGTGCGGTTGAGTTCCTCGATGAGGATACGCCGGACCTCATCGGCTTCCTTTTCCGCTAGGGTGATGCGCTCGGCGATCTCCTCGGTGGGGTTCTTCATATACGCGCCCAAGTCCTCCAGACCCTTGAGGGTCCACTCGGCCTGTTGGATCAGGAGAGCGATGAACTTATCGGGTTGTTTTTTGAAGAGGTTGCGTAGCCAGCTCATAGGATGTCACCTCGGCAAAGGTTGGATTGGGGGTCGGCGGATCAGCGGACGAGTAGCGCAGCGAGTACCTGGTAGATCAAAGCGGCCATAGCAGCCGTCGCCGGGATGGTCAGAATCCAGGTGACAACGATCTCCTGGGCCACACCCCAGCGGACTTTGGAAAGGCGCTCGGCCGAGCCCACGCCCATGATGGCCGAGCTGACCACCTGGGTGGTGCTGACGGGACCGCCTAGCAGCGCGGCACCGATGATGACGGCGGCAGAGGCGAGCTGAGCGGTGAAGCCGTGGATGGGACGGATACGGTAGAACTTCCCCCCCAGCGTCTTGATGATGCGCCATCCCCCCAGGGAGACGCCCAAGGCGATGGCCCCGGCACTGGTGACGATGACCCAGGTAGGGATGTAGAAATAGGAAATGACCCCATCGGCCAGGAGGACCATGGCGATCACCCCCATCGTCTTCTGGGCGTCGTTGGTGCCGTGGCTCAGGGCCAGGGAGAGGACGGTGAGCACCTGCCCCCGCTTGAAGAACCAGTTGATGCGAGGGGAGAAGCCCCGGGCCAGGAAGAGGGTGAGGCGCATCAGGAAGTAGCCCACCAGCAGCCCTATGGGAGGGGAGATGACCAGGGCGGTGATGACCTTCACCAGGCCCTGCTGGCGCAGCGCTGCCTGCCCAGAACGGAGCAGGACGGCCCCAATGATCCCCCCGATGAGGGCATGGGAGGAACTGGAGGGGATGCCGAAGAACCAGGTGATCAGGTTCCAGAGGATGGCGGCCAACAGGGCGGCCCAGATGATCGGGAGGGTGATGGCCTGCTCGACCACGACCTCGTGGCCGATGGTGGTGGCGACGGCAACGCCGAAGAGGAAGGGGCCGGCGAACTCGGCCACCGCCGCGATGAGCAGGGCCCGTCGGGGTGAGAGGGCGTGGGAGGAGATGGCGGTGGCCACCAGGTTGGAGCTGTCGTGAAAGCCGTTGAGGAAATTGAAGATCAGCGCGGTGACGATGACCGTCAGAGCCAGGGGTGAGAGGGCGATGTCCAGCATAGGGTCTCCTGCGAAGCGATCAACGGTTGGGTAGCGGTCAGTGGGGGGGCGTCGGATGGGCAGGAAGCCCCTGCCTTGCTACGACTTTCCCCGCTTTGATCACTACCTCGACCAGGTTGGTGCCGAAGCGGTAGGCCAGGTGGCGGTAGTCCGGCGCTCCTATGATAAGCAGATCGGCGTTTTTGTCAACCTCCAGGCTGCCCACCCGATCACCCAGTCCGACGGCGAAGGCGGCGTTGAGGGTGGTGGCCACCAGGGCCTGGGCCGGCGTCAGCCCCATGTAGCGGCAGGCCAGGGCCATAGCGAAGGGCATAGACTCGCACCAAGCGGTGCCGGGATTGCAGTCGGTAGCCAGGGCCAAGGCGGCGCCGGCCTTCAGGAGAGCGCGGGCCGGCGCGTACTCCCGCTCCGCCAGCCCGAAAGGGGTGCAGGGGAGAGCGACGGCCACCGTTGCCGACCTCCCCAGCACCTCGATCTCCGCCGGTGGGGTGTGGACCAGGTGGTCTGCCGAGACGGCCCCCATTGCCACGGCCAGGGCCGTCCCTCCTAGCGGTTTGAACTCGTCGGCGTGGAGCTTCAGGCCAAAGCCTAGCGCCTGGGCTCGTTCCAGGATCCGGCGCGTCTGGGCCAGGTCGAAGACCCCCTCCTCGCAGAAGACGTCGCAGAAGAAGGGGCCAGGGAAGGCGGCCCGCCGTTCGACCACGGCCGGCAGCATCTCCTCGACAACCAGGTCCACGTATTCCTCGGTCCGGCCCCGGTACTCGGCCGGCACGGCGTGGGCGCCCAGGAAGGTGGGGACCAGTGTGGCCGGGTGGTCGGCATCCAGCCAACGGATCGCCTCCAGCAGCTTTAGTTCGTCGGCCGTCGTCAGGCCGTAGCCTGTCTTCACCTCCACCGTCGTCGTCCCGTGGGCCAGCATCCGGTCCAGACGGGGCCGGGTCTCGGCGACGAGTTGGTCCAGAGAGGCGGCGCGGGTGGCCCGGACGGTGGCCATGATCCCACCGCCGGCGGCCATAATGTCCATATAGGTCGCGCCGCCGATGCGCAACTCGAACTCATGGGCCCGGTCGCCGGCCCAGACCAGGTGGGTGTGGGGGTCCACGAAGCCGGGGGTCACCACCCTGCCCTGAGCGTCCAGCACTTCCCGCGCCTGGTAGTCGGCCAGCACCTCCGGCGTGGGGCCGACGGCGATGATCCGCCCGTCGGCGATGGCGACGGCGCCGTCCTCGATGAGGCCCAGGTCTCCCAGGCGCTCCCCCCGCTGGGGGCCGTTCTCGTGGCGGGGCACGGTGCACAGTTGGGCCGCGTGTTGGACGATCAGGTCTACCTGCATTGGGGTCTCCTTACGCTCGGCCTACTCGCCGGGAATCCGGGCCCGGTGCCAGCGGGCGACCTGGAGGGCTGCCAGGCCGGTTCCCCCCACCAGCAGACCGAAGAAGATCTGGATCATCGGCGTCGAACGGGCGATGGGGTTCACCGGGTGCAGCACCGCTTCGGTGTGGGTGAGGAGCCAGACCAGGGCGACGGCCATCAGGACGTTGAGGAAGCTGCTGATCCGGCGTCGCCCCCAGAGGGTGCCGGCAGCCTGGACCGCCAGGCTGAGAGCCAGGACCTGGAAGGCGGTGCGGTAGCGAGGCTCCTGCCAGAAGATGCCGCCCCAGGTCTGGCGGGAGGCGACCATGCTCAGCGGGAGGTAACCGGCCCAGAAGAGCAGGGCCGTCCGGCCCAGGGCCTGGGTCCAGGCGTGGAGCGCTCCTCGGTCCCAGACCAGCGCCGCCAGCCCCACCAGGCCGGCGGCCAGGAAGCTCAGGATGGCGGCCCAGACCAGCGCCCCGTGCAGGTAGACGATCCGGCTGTCGGCCCGGAGCGTTCGGTCCTGGGGAGCTATCCAGGCCAAGAGCAGCACGATGAGGGCCAGGATCACCAGCGTCAGGCCGATCCGTTCACGACGGAACCACGAGCGAATCCAGGACATGGGGAACTCCTGTTGCGTGCACGACCGCCGACGGCCGACCGCCGACCACCGACGGCCGACCGCCGATCAACGACCACAGACCAAGCCAACCGACCAACCGACTAACCGACCAGGCGACCAACAGACCACTTGACCACCCGACCACCCGACCACCCGACCACCCGACCACCCGACCACCCGACCAACCGACCACCCGACCAAGGACTACTCGACCCAGGACTGTGGACTATCCGACTGAGGACTACTCGACCGAAGTCGCCACCAGCAGCCCACCGGATAGCCGATCATCTTGGCCAGGTCGCCGGTGACGCGGATGATGGGTACCCAGAAGAAGGCCCGCAGCCGGTCCAGAGGGCCGTAGCCGACCCAGAGCCGGGTCAGCCGCCGCCAGGGTGTGGCGAACATAAAGGGCACCGAGAGCAGGTAGAGCCCCCACCAGGCCGGCCCTTGCAGAAGCCCGGCCAGCCCGATGAGGGGGACGGCCACCAGGTAGGTCAGGTAGCGGATCAAGTGGCGGCGGGGCCAGAGGCCCGCCTTGCCGTCGCCCCGGGCGTAGAGGTAGTACTGACGGAAGAAGGCCCGCAGGCTGGAGCGGGGCCGGAAGTAGACCACCGCCTCCGGCACGAAGGTGAAGGGGCCGAACTGCTCCCGCAGCCGCAGGTCGAAGATCAGGTCCTCGCAGTAGTCCAGCCACTCCGGGTAGCCCCCCACCGCCTCCCAGGCCGCCTTGCGGAAGGCAACGGAGCGGCTGGAGGGGAGGAAGGTGGCGGGGTTGACGTCCCGCAGCTCCGGCAGGACGGTGGCCCCCATCGCCACCTCGAAGAGGGTCTGGGGGGCCGGACGGAAGAAGCCGGCCACGACCATCGGCGGGTCCGCCCCCTCGAAGGGGGCGACCAGCGCCGCCAGCCAGCCCGGATCCAGCCGGACGCCGGCGTCGGTGCTGGCGATGATCTCCCCTCGCGCCTGGGCGATAGCCAGGTTGCGCCCCTGGGAGATGTTCGTCCCCGGCGCTTCGAGGATCCGCAGGGGGAGCCGTCGCTCCGCCCGCAGGAGGGCCAGCGTGCCGTCGCGGGACCCCCCGTCCACGACGACCACCTCGTCCGGCGGACGGGTCTGGGCCGCCAGGGAGTCCAGCAGCGCCGGCAGGCTCTCGGCTTCGTTCAACACGGTGACGATCACGGAGACCTGCATAGCAAGCAATTATAAGCGGACTTTTCCCTCTTGACAACCCCTGAAAGTCGTGGTATTTTGAATCGGAACCCTTGGAATCCGAAATCCCAGGCTGCAAAGGAGGGGATCGCCGTGATCGCCCGATGTCCCGACTGCGAAGTGATCATTCGGCTCCCGGAGGACGCCGAGATCGGCGATATGCTCGACTGTCCTTCCTGCGGCATCGAGCTGGAGGTGGTAGGGCTGGACCCTCCCGAGCTGGATTACGCGCTAGACTACGACCTGGAAGAGGAATGGGAAGAGGTGTGGGACGAGGAGGAAGAGGAGGAGCTGTGGGACGAAGATGAAGAGCCCTTGTGGGACGATGAGACCTTCTAGCGCGGTAGCGTAGGAAGGGCACCGGCGCTGGTCGTCCCTCGATGGGCTCTCCCGCCCACCCCCGTCCGATCTCAGCAGAACCCCGGTCTTGCCGATGTGGAGCCGGGGTTTCATCGTATGCCGACCGTGAGTCGTTCTGATCGCGGGCCTTGGGCTGCTCTCCCCGATCGGGTTAGGGAGGGGCGGGGGATTCGATGAGGTGCCGGGCCTGTCGAAAGATGGCGTCCAGCATCGCATCGGTGAGACGTCCCGTCTGGGTGTTCTGCCGGCTGGGGTGGTAGGAGACGAGCAGCGTGGGCAGCGGGGGCGGCAGGGTGTAGACGGCTCCGTGGCGAAAAGCCAGCCGGGGGATGGGGTGGCCCTCCTCCCGCCACATGATCCGCAGCCCCTCCATGGCGATCTGCCCCAGGGCTAGCACGACCGTCAGGTTGGGCAACAGGGCCAGCTCCCGCCGCAGGAAGGGCAGGCAGGTGCGGAGTTCCTCCCGGGTGGGGCGGTTCTTGGGCGGTGCGCAGCGGACGACGGCGGTGAGGAAGGCGTCGCAGAGCTCCAGGCCATCCTCTCGATGGGCGGAGGTGGGCTGGTTGGCAAAGCCCGCCCGATAGAGGGCCGGGATCAAGGTCCGGCCCGAACTGTCGCCGGTGAAGAGGCGGCCTGTGCGGTTGGCCCCGTGGGCTGCCGGGGCCAGCCCGACGATGGCCAGGCGGGCCGCCGGGTCCCCAAAGCCGGGCACCGGCCGGCCCCAGTAGACCTCATCCCGGTAGGCCCGTCGCTTCTCCCGGGCTACCTGCTCGCGCCAGGCCACCAGCCGGGGGCAGGCCCGGCAGGCGACGATCTCTGCCTCCAGCGCCTGCCAGGCCGTTGCTTCAGGGTCGGAGGGGTGGGCGACGGCCATCACGCCCCCTCCGCCTCCAGGATGACCACCTCCCCCTCGTAGAGGTCTCGGAAGCGCTCGGCGTCGGCCCGCGTCCCGACCACACCCCCGCCGTAGTGCATCGGGATGGCGATGCAGGGGTTGATCCGCCGGGCCGCCTGGGCAGCCTCCTCAGCCGTCATCACGTAGGTGCCGCTCACCGGCAGCAAGGCGACGTCGCAGCGCACCTGGGCCATCTCCGGGATCAGGTCGGTGTCCCCGGCGAAGTAGAGGCGCTCCCCGCCCACCGTGACGACGAAGCCCACATGGTCGGCCCTGCGGGGGTGGAAGGGCTTGCCCACGTTGTAGGCAGGCACCGCCTCGATCTCCACCTCTCCGACGGTCGTCCGCTCCCCCGGACGCAGGACCTGCACGGTGAACCCCTTCAGCTTGCCCGCCGCCGAGGGATTGGCCACGATCACCGTCTGGGGGCCGCTGATCCGTTTCACGTCCTCCGGCGAGCAGTGGTCGAAGTGGTCGTGGCTGACCAGGATGATCTCCGCCGGGGGAGCGTCGGCCGGCACCTTCCAGGGATCGAAGTAGAGGGTCGGCGGGCCGTCCAGCCGGAAGCTGCTGTGGCCCAGCCAGTGCAACCGCTCCAGCAGTGCGATCTCGTCCATCTTCCCTCCTTCCCTCAGTTCTACAGGAGCACCCCCGGGTTCATAATCCCCTGAGGGTCCAGTGTCCGTTTCAGCGCCCGTAGCGCGTCCATCCCCTGCGACCCCCGCTGACGGGCCAGCCAAGGGACGTGATCTCGGCCCACGCCGTGGTGGTGGCTGATCGCCCCGCCGTGGGTGATGAGGATGTCCATCGCCGTCCGCTTGACCATCCACCACTGGGCGATGGGGTCCTTCGCCTGTCGGCCCATAAAAGTGACGTAGAGGGAGCCGCCATCCCGGTAGGCGTGGGAGAGGTGGGTCATCACCAGGGCTCCCGGCGCCTGGACCAGGATGGCCCGACGGATGGCCTGGGTCAGGGCCTGGTAGAGGGGGAACAGCCTCTCCCAGGTCGTCGCCGTCTCCAGCGTGTCCACCATCAGCCCGTAGTCCAGCAGCAGGTCCCGCAGATAGGGGGTGGCGTAGCGGTCCCGGTAGAAGGCGCGGAAGGGGCCGGAGCCGAGGGAGAGGCCGCCGTAGGCCCGTCTGGCCCGGCGGGCGGTGCGCCGCTGGAAGGTGGCCTCGTCGGAACTCCCCTCGTACTGGACCACCATCAGGCAGCTTCCCTGGTCCAGGCCGTAGCCCCGCCGGGCCAAATAGGCCGCCACCAGCCGGTCCCGCACCCCCTTCCAGCCCCGGTGGGTGGGGCTGAAGGCCCAGTAGGCGGTCGTCTCCTCGGCGTCGGAGAGGCGGACCATCGCCGGTGGGGTGCCGCTCTGGAGCATCGTCCGAACCGCCTCGACGCCGGCCTCGAAGGAGGGGAAGAGGAGCCCCTCCCCCTGGCGCACGGAGGGGAGGGGGTGGATCCGCAGCGTGGCCTGGGTGATGACGCCCAGGGTCCCCTCGGAGCCGACGAGGAGCGCCTTCAGGTCGGGACCAGCGGCCTCGGCCGGAAGCGGGCTGGTCTCGATCACCCCCACCGGCGTGACCACCCGCAGCGCCTCGACCATCGCCTCGATCTTGCCGTAGCGGATGGAGGTAGCCCCCGCCCCCCGGGTGGCGATCCAGCCGCCCAGGGTGCTGAACTGGAAAGACTGAGGGAAGTGGCCCAAGGTGAAGCCCTGGTCGTTCAGCGCTGCCTCCAGGTCCGGCCCCAAGATACCGGCCTCCACCGTCGCCGTCTGGGAACGAAGGTCCAAGGCCAGCACCCGGTTCAGCCGGGCCAGGTCCAGCGTAATGGCGGGGCGGTCCTCCGGGGGCTCCACGCCACCGGTGACGCTGGAACCTCCGCCGAAGGGGATGATGGCCACCTCCCGCTCCGCCGCCCAGGCCAGGAGGGCGGCCACCTGCTGCTCGTCGGAGGGGTAGAGGACGGCATCGGGGGGGTGGGAGAACTCCCCTCGCCGCGCCCGGATCAGGTCCCGGTACCCCTTGCCGTAGGCGTGCTCGATGCGGGTCCGTCTGTCGGTCCGGCAGCCGTCCGGGCCGACCAAGCGCTCCAAGTGGGTCCGGTCCCTCGGCGTCAGACGCGACGGGGGCAAGAGGATCGCCTCCAAGGGAGGCGGGCGGGAGACGACCTGTCCGGAGATACCCAGCCGTTCCTGCAGGAAGGGCCAAAAGCGCTCCCGTCCCTCCAGCGAGTAGGAGACATCCCGCCGTCCCCATCCCCACCAGCGCAGGTTCTCGGCCTCCATTGGCTCCCTCCATCGGGATCAGAGCCGGGCAGCCTCTCGTCGCTCCCGGACCATCAGCCTCTCTAGCTCCCCCCAAACCCTCCCGCAGGTCGTGCGGTGCCCGGCACAGCAATGACCTATCGGAGGCAGCCCGTGACGCACTTCAGGCCGTGGGAGGAACCTGCGGGAGGATCTCAGCTTCTCCTCACACCGTCAGCGTGTACCCGCCGTCCACGACGATCACCTGTCCCCGAATCATCTGGGCGGCCGGGGTGCAGAGGAAGGCGACGACCTGAGCGATGTCCTCGGGCTGGAGGTTGCGGCCGGCCGGCGTCCGCCGAGCCGCCTCCTCCAGCAGCCGACGGTTCTCCCGCAGGGGGCGGAAGTGCTTCAGCGCCTCGGTCTCCACCAGCCCGCCGGCGACGGCATTGACGACGATGTTGTAGGGAGCCAGTTCCACGGCCAGGTAGCGGGTGACCGCCTCCAGCGCGGCCTTGGAAGCTCCTACGACGACGTAGTCGGGCAACACGCGGAAGGAGCCAACGCTGGAGATGTTGACGATGTGGCCGCCACCCCGCCGCTGCATCAGGGGCACGGCTCCCTGGGAGAGAAAGAGCGCGGCCCGGGCGTTGATCCCCATCGTCCAGTCCCACCCCTTCACCCGCTGTTCCATCACGGGGCGGTTGTAGCCCGAAGCCGCGTTGTTGACCAGGATGTCCAGCCCGCCGAAGGCCCGCTCCGTCTCGGTCAGAAGATGTTCGAGAGCCTGGGGATCGCCCACGTTGGCCTTGACGACGATGGCCCGTCGGCCCAGGGCCTCGATCTGGGCTGCCGTCTCCTCGGCGGGCGTCCGGTTGCGAAAAAAGTTGACCACCAGATCGGCCCCGTGGCGGGCCAAGTGGAGGGCGATCGCTCGCCCAATCCCCCGCCCGCTGCCGGTAACGAGGGCCACTTTGCCGGAGAAGTCCAAAGTCACATTACCCCTCCTGGAGGAGCACGTACCGTTGAATCAACGAGGGCAGACGGGAGACGAACTCTGAGCGGGCCAGCACTTCGTCACACCCTACCTCCAGTGCCTGCTGGCGGAGCTTGGAATCCGCAGGCGCTCCGAAGGCGATGATCGGAATGGGGGCTGTTCTCGGATCGCCCTTGAGTTCCTGCACCCACCGCTCCCACGGCAGGATAGTGTGGGTATCCACGAGGATGAGGGCGACCCCTTCCTCCTCCGCCACCGCTACCACATCGTCAGCAATGGAGGGCCAGATGATCTCACAGCCCGTCGTCTGAGCTACATCCTCCAAGCGGATGGCAAAGAACAGATCTGCCATAATCGCCATAACGCGACCAGCCATATCCTACTCCTCTTCCCAACATAGCCTCTACGCGCCATCTCTCGACGTTCTCCGACAACTTTCTTGGTTCGTTTGGGCCGTGGCGAGCGGCCATTCGCTTATTCGCTCAGCCTTCGTTGACCGATCTTCTCGCTCAGATCATACGCTCACCAGGAACAGATCTCGACCCAGTCCAGTTCCAACCACTGGCGGTGGGGAACCTCTAACAGGCCAAGGCGCAATCGGCCTTGGGGTGTGACGACGGCGGTCTGGTTGTCCAGCCAGGCGACGAAGGCCAGGGGACCCCGAGGGGCCGCCGGGGCGGTGAGGATCTGCTCACCGTCCACCGACCAGGTCGCACCGTCAGGCCGCCACACCAGTTCGTAGGTGTGCCAAGCGGTCAAGTCCACCTCCAACAGCCGTTCGTGGATGGCCAGAGCCTGCTGAATGGTCGGCCAGAGCCGTTGGTAGACGGGCTGGAGCCGCATCAAGAGGACCAGGGGCAGGGCGAAAGGAGCCCACAGGAGCGCTGCTGGTCGCCCCGCATCCAGACAGGCCGCCTTCCACCCCCAGCCAGGCAGGCCCAAGGCCAGCCGCATCTCCGAGGGTGGCGAGGCGTAGAAGAACCAGATCGCCTGGGGCAACGCCGGCCACCGGGTTCTCACACCGAAGGGGGCATTCCAGAAGCCGAATCCTGCCGTCCCCTGCAGCCTCCCCGCCGGATGGGAAGCCCTGGCCCGAACCTGCATCCGTAGAGGAGGACGCCAGTAGAACCGCCGGCGTGGAAGACCCTGGTAATCGTCAATTTGAGCATCGGAGAGTTCCCCGGCCCGAGCGCCCTCCAGAAGAAAGCGCACGCTGGTCCCAGTCAGGACAATCCGGCCCTTGCCGGCAGTGTACTGGGACCAATGGGGAGAAGGCAATCCCTCAAAGCGATCCTGAAGCCTTTTCACCGTCTCCCTTCCCCCAAACGCTCTGGTGAAGGGGCCGAGGGGCGGGGGCATACCGGCTCGGTCTTCCCCCAGAGTTTACCTCGAAACACGGAAAACATCAACTCTGCAACATTCCCCTTGCCTCCTGCCCCGGTAGGTTATACAATAGGGTGTACAGAAGGTGGAGATGGTAAGCTACGCGGCAGATGTCGTACCGAATCTCGGACCACTTCCCCCTCTGGGCGGAGTTTGTGGTAGACCAAAGCACCGAGCAGATGGCGGTCACGCTGGGGCTGGATCCAGCAACGCCTGATCCCTTCAGCACGGTGCCTGACTGAGCGACTGGAGAGCGAGTGAAGAGAGGAGGCGCGGCATGACTCGTATCCTCGTCCGTCCCCGTCCCTGGCCCCGCCACGGCTGGTTGGGGCTTTTCCTGATCACCCTCTTCTGGCCCCTCACGTGGTTCCTACCAGGCCCCCGGACCCACTTCACCTTTTTCCCTCTGTGGACCGGCCTGGTCCTCACCCTCGATGCCCTGGTCTGGCGACGGCGAGGGCACTCCCTCCTCACCCGCCGTTGGCAGGCTTTCGTGGGGCTCTTTGTCCTCTCTGCCCCCATCTGGTGGCTCTTCGAGTTGCTGAACTGGCGCACTCAGAACTGGCACTACGTGGGCCGGGAGCTCTTCAGCGATCTAGAGTATGCCTTGTTGGCCAGCCTGGCCTTCTCCACGGTCCTGCCGGCCGTCTTCGAAGCTGCCGAACTGGCGTCTACCTGCTCCTTCATCCAGCGCTTCCGCCACGGCCCCCGGCTGCGCCCGACGCGCCGGCTGCTCCTGGGCTTCTTCCTGGCCGGCTGGCTGATGCTGGCGGTGCTCTGGACCTGGCCCCGCTACGGCTTCCCCTTTATCTGGCTCTCCCTCTTCTTCATTCTGGAGCCGGTCAACGCCTGGCTGGGACACCGAACGCTCCTGGAGGAGACGGCCCGGGGCGACTGGCGTTCCGTCGCCTCCCTCTGGGCCGGGGTGCTGCTTTGTGCCTTCTTCTGGGAGTTCTGGAACTACTGGGCCTTTCCCAAGTGGGTTTACACCATCCCCTTTGTGGATTTCCTGCGCATCTTCGAGATGCCCCTGCTGGGCTACGGGGGATACCTGCCTTTCGCCCTAGAGCTCTACGCCCTCTACTACCTGGTGAGGGGGTTGCTGGGTCAGCGGGACCCCTATCTGCGCCTGGCCTCGTGACCGGTTCCGGCAGGGTCCATCAGTTCTCTGACAAGACCTCCCACTGATGATTACCCATATCTTGGGGGTGAGAGATTAGCCGTCCACGAATAGGGTACGAATACACGAGTTAGGAACCACCCCATTCGTGCATTCGAGAAAACTCATAGACGGCCCGCTATGGCCCATTCGCTCGCTCAGGTGTAGGTAATCACCAGACCCCACGGGCTACCCCTTCCCTGGCAGGTGTGTTATAATAGGCGAATAGGAGCGCAAGGGGGCTGAAAGGCGGAACAGGATGGGGCCCAATCGAGGGATGCGTGCCCATGACTACGCGGCCCGCCGCGAGCGGATGGTCCAGCAGCAGATCGTCGCCCGGGGGATCCGGGACGAACGGGTGATTGAGGCGATGCGACGGGTGCCTCGCCACCTCTTCGTCCCCGAGGATCGCCGTCACCTCGCCTACGAGGATCGCCCCCTGCCCATCGGTGAAGGCCAGACCATCTCCCAGCCCTACATCGTGGCCTATATGACAGCCGCCCTACAGCTCAAGGGAGATGAGAAGGTCCTGGAGATAGGTACCGGTTCAGGGTACCAGACCGCCATCTTGAGTCTGCTGGCCCGCTGGGTCTACAGCATCGAGCGTTATGCCTCTCTAGCCGAGAGAGCCCGCCGCCGCCTGGCCGAGCTGGGATACCGAAATGTGTCCATCCGGGTGGGCGATGGGAGCGCCGGCTGGCCGGAGGAAGCCCCCTTCGATGCCATCCTGATGACCGCTGCCCCTCCCACGATCCCCCTCCCCCTTCGCCAACAACTGGCCGACGGGGGACGCCTTGTCGGCCCCGTGGGCAATCGCTACGACCAGATGCTGATCCGGCTCACCCGAAAGGGCAAGCAGTGGGTGCAGGAGCAGCTCGTCCCGGTCATCTTCGTGCCGATGGTCGGACGGCACGCCTGGGCCGAGGATCAGGATGACGAATGGCCAGGCGTATCATCGTTTCAGGAGTGATAAGGTGGACGCAGAGAAGGATCAGAAGACCATCGTTTACATCGAGGATGAGCGTGAGCTGATAGACCTGTTGGCGCTTATCCTGCGCAAGGAAGATATCCGTTTCGCCTGGGCTCTCACCGGCGAGCAGGGTTGGGAGCTCATCAAGGAACTCCAGCCGGACCTGGTCCTGCTGGACTTGATGTTGCCGGACATTGATGGCTGGGAGGTCTTTAATCGGATGCGCCAGGACCCGGCCCTCCGTGATACCCCCGTCATCGTTATCACGGTGCGCACGGAAGGGCTGACCGAGGGGATATGGCCCCAGGTCGCCGAGGTCGCCGATTACCTGGTGAAACCCTTTACCGTCAAGGAACTGCGGGCCAGCATCGCCCGCGCCCTCCAGGGAACCGAAGATCGCCAACAGGAGGTCCTATGAGCGACGATCTCTTCCGCTTCTCCATCCCCATCACCGTCCGCTACCGTGACATTGACGCTCAGGGCCACGTGAACCACGCCGCCTACTTCAGCTTTATGGAACAGGCCCGCGTCGAGTACGTCCGCCAGTTGGGGCTGTGGACCTCGGGTCGCTGGGACGACCTGGGCTTCATCATCGTTGAGGCCTGTTGCACCTACGAGCGCCCCATCTACTACGGCGATCCCGTCGTCGTCTGGCTGCGGGTCAGCCGGTTGGGGAACAAGAGCCTCCACATGGCCTACCGCATCGAGGCGGCCGGGGCCCTGGCTGCCCAGGCCCGGACGGTCTCGGTCTGCTACGACTACCGCGTCGGGGCCACCCGCCCCATCCCGGAAAGCTGGCGTGCGACCATCACCGAGTACGAGCCGGCGCTGCGCCGCCTCTCCCGTTAACCCAACGCCGCTTCAACGATGCCCTCTCCCCCGTTACCTTCAGAATCCCTACACCCCTATCTCCCCTCCGCATTGCGCCGTCGGCTTCCGGTGGATCTGACGGAGCTCCCACCGGAGATGGAGCGTCACCTCCTGGCCCATCTGACCGCCCTCCGGGACGTGGTGGTCACCTACCTGCCCCGTCACCTGGTGGCCCAGGAGATCGCTGTTCCTCCCCCAGAGCACGTGCGGGGTGCCTTTCTGTACGGGACGGCCCTCTTCGCCGACATCAGCGGCTTCACCGCGATGACCGAGGCCCTCTCCCACCAGGAGCGGGGCCAAGATCGGCGGCGGGAGGGGGCGGAGAAGATCACAGGCATCGTGGATGACTATTTCACGGAGATGCTAACCCCCCTCCTCACCTACGATGGCCTGCTGCTCAAGTTCGGCGGTGACGCGATTATGGCCCTCTTCCTGGGGGAGGAGCACGCCCTGCGAGCCATCCAGGCAGCGCTGACGATGCAGGAGAGGATGCACCGCTTCCGGCAGGTGGAGGTCTTCGGCCAGACCTTCTCCCTGCGGATGACGGTAGGGCTGGGGACGGGCCCCCTCTTCGCAGCCAGCGTGGGCACCCGAGAGCGACGGGAGTACGCGGTGATGGGCCATGCCGTGCGGGAGATGGCCCACGCCGAGGACCGAGCCGGGGCCGGAGAAGTGGTCATCAACGAGGAAGCGCGTGCCGCCGTGGGGGATCGGATTGTCGTAGGCCCGTCCCGTGAGGGCTATCACCCTGTTCGGCGCATCCTCTCGTCTCCATCGCCTACAGCACCCCCTTCCCCTTTTCCCCCGCCAACGAGCTTGGCCCTGGCCGTTGCCCAACTGGATCGCCTGACCCCCTACCTGCCTGAGGGTCTGCTGGAAAGGTTGGTGGAGGGGGCTGAGCTGGAGGGGGAGTTCCGACCGGTCACCATCCTTTTCGCCAACTTCTACGGCGTAGACGAGATGATCGAGACCTTGGGCGAGGAGGGCAGCGCTCTGATCATCGAAACCCTTGACCGCCACTTCACCACGATGCAGGGCATCTTAGCCCGCTACGGAGGGGTGGTGAACAAACTGGATACCTACGCCGTTGGCCACCGCATCATGGCCCTCTTTGGTGCGCCCGAGGCCCACGAGGACGATCCCGAGCGGGCGGTGCGGGCAGCCCTGGAGATGCAGGCCGCCATGGAGGCGTTCCAGGCCATCGAGACACCCCAGGGCACCTTCCCCCTCCGGCAGCGCATTGGCATCAACACCGGCTACGTCGTCGCGGGCAACGTAGGCAGTCCCATCCGCCGTGAGTACACGGTGATGGGGGACGAGGTGAACTTGGCAGCTCGCCTGATGGCCATCGCCCGGTCCGGTCAGATCATCGTCAGCCGGGCGACCCGTCACTGGGTGGCCGATCTCGTCGTCTGCCGGGAGATGGAACCGGTGCGGGTGAAGGGGAAGCGCATGCCCGTTTCCATCAGCCAGGTGATCGCCGTGCAGGAGCGGGTCCATCGTCGGGTGCAGACACCCCTCGTTGGCCGGACCCGGGAACTGGCCCAGGCCCAGGCCGTCGCCGACCGGGCCCGGCAGGGGCAGGGACAGGTCCTGTCCATCGTGGGGGAGGCCGGCGTCGGCAAGACACGCCTGGCCGAGGCGCTACGGGACTACTGCCAGAAGCAGGGCATGCGGGTGCTACAGGGTACCAGCCTCTCCTACGCGACCCACTCCCCCTATCACCCCTGGGTGGAACTGCTGAAGGCATGCCTGGACCTGTATGGCGATGAATCCCTGTCGGTCACCGCCTCCCGGCTGCTCGCCCATCTGGATGAGGTGGCTCCCCGCCTGGTGGACTGGGCCCCCATCCTAGGGCAGGTGTTGGGCCTGGAAGTCCCAGACAATGTGCTCACCCGCTCTCTGGACCCTCAGCTCCGGCAGCGCCGCCTCTTCGCCATGGTCCTCGAGATCCTGCGGATCGAAGCCTCCCACCGTCCTCTGGTGCTGATCCTCGAGGACATGCAGTGGATGGACAGGGCCTCTCGGGAGTTGCTGGCCTACGTGGCCCGCAACATCACCGCCGACCCCATCCTCCTGCTCCTCATCTACCGCCCTGATCTGCCGACAGAGGCCTGGATGCGGGGAGAGCACTGCACCACCATTCTCTTGCGGGAGCTTCCCCCTCAGGAGGGCAAGGAACTGGCCCGCGTACTCCTGCACGCTCAGACCCTCCCGCCCCTCCTGGAGACCATCGTCGAGGAGAAGTGCAAAGGCAATCCCTTCTTCATCGAAGAGATCACCCGCGTGCTCGTGGACTCCGGCATCCTCATGCCGGAGGCGGATGGGGAGTGGCGGGTAAAGCCTGACCTTGCCCAACTGGAGCTTCCTGAAACTATCAGTGGGTTGATCATCAGCCGTCTGGACCGCCTGCCGGCACCCGAACGGAACACCCTCCAAGTCGCCTCGGTCATTGGCGTTCGCTTCGGCTTCGATCTCCTGCACGGCGTCTACCCTCACCGGGTGAGCGAGGAGGAACTCCGCACCCGCCTGGAAGCCCTGGAAGAGGAAGGGATGACCCTCTTGGAGAGGGTGTCGCCGGTGTTGGAGTACCTCTTTCGGCACGTCCTCGTTCGGGAGGTGACCTACGAGACCCTGCTCTTCGCCATCCGCCGGGAACTACACCGCAAGATCGGGGCCTACATCGAGGAGCACTACGCCGATAACCCGGCCCAGGTCTACGACCTGCTGGCCCATCACTACGACCAGGGACAGCGGTGGGACAAAGCGGTCCATTACCTGCTCCTGGCCGGGGACGAAGCCCGGAGCAAGTACGCCAATGAGTCGGCCATCGCCTACTACCGGCGGGCGCTGGAGATCGCTCCCCACGATCCCCGCGCAGCAGAGGCCCACCGGTCCCTGGGCGATGTCTATCAGCACATCGGTCGCTACGAGGAGGCGCTGCGTTGCTACCGGCAGGCCCTGGAGGTCGCCGGTTCCTCGGAGCAGCGGGCGTCCCTGTTGCGCCGAATCGCCCGAGCTTACGAGCGGCAGGGGCGGTACGATCGGGCCCTGGAGCATCTGCATCGGGCGATGGATCTATTGCGAGAAGAGCCTGCCTCTCTGGAGGTCTCTCGCATCTACGGGGCTATGGGATGGGTACTGATGCGGCGGGGGGAGTACGATCAGGCTCTGGAGTACTGCGGGCGGGGGCTGGAGTACCTGAAGGACTGGCCGGAGGACGAAGGGGTGCAGCGGGCCCGGGCCGAGCTCTACCACACCCTGGGGAGCATCGCCTCCTCGCGAGGGAACTACACCGAGGCCGTTGAATTCCACAAAGCGAGCATCCGGCTGCGAGAAGCCCTGCAGGATCTGCCCGGCCTGGCCAACTCTTACAACAACTTGGCCTTCGTCTACTGGCAGCAAGGGCAGTACGACCAGACTTCCGCTTACTTGCACCGCAGCCTAGAGATCCGTCAGCGCATCGGCGAGTCCTACGGCATCGCAGCATCGTACAACAACCTGGGAACCGTGAGCTACAAGCAGGGCCGCTACCAGCAAGCTGTGGACTACTACCGGCGTAGCCTGGCCCTGCGGCAGGAGATGGGCGACCGGTGGGGGGTGGCCCAGTGCTACAGCAATCTAGGGGAAGCCGCTTTGGGCCTAGGGGATTACGAGCAAGCCGAGAGCTACCTGCGGAAGGCCATTGAGGGCTTCGCCGCGCTGGGCAGCAAGCCCCACCTGATAGACCCCCATCGCAACCTCAGCGAGGTGCTGCTGATTCAGGGAAGGCCGGAGGAAGCCCTGGAACACGCAGAGGCCGCCCGTCAACTGGCGGACGCCCTGGACAACCAACCGGCCCTGGCCTTGGCCTGGCGGGCGCTGGCCGCTGCCTACGCCCAACTGAACGCCCCCCAAGCCGAGGAGGCCTACCGGAAAAGCATTGCCCTCTTGGAAGAGGCCGGTGATCCGGGAGAACTGGCCCGCGCCTGGGCCGGATATGGTCGCTGGTTGGTGGAGCAAGGTCAGGCCCAGGACGAGGGGGAGACCATCGCCCGAGGCCGGGCCTGCCTGGAGAGGGCTGCCGAACTGTTCACCCTCGCTGGAAAGGAAGAAGAGGCCCGGCAAGTCCAAGAACTCCTAGGAGGGTAGGGAGCCGCGTTCTCACAAAAGCCCAGGGCTACCGGAAGGAAGGTGTCGGAGGTGAGCACCTCTCCCTCTTTGCCGGAGCGACGCCTTCACGAAAAATTCACGCTTGCCGGGTATAAAGGGGGTGCTATCCCCCTTGGGCGCATCCACAGTCATTATGTTTGTGAAGGGAGGTGATGCCTTGTCCCTGTGATCGTTCCTCGGACCTCTCCCCATCGGTGTCCTCTGGTGTGAGTCTTGTCCTACGCAGAGCCTTCAATTCGTGTACTGTTGAAGCTTGAACCGAGGAGGGTTGTATGGATAGCAAGCAGGCATTTTGGCGGCAGGCGGCTTTGGCTGGGAGCTTGGTGATCGCGCTCATTCTCCTCGTTGGTCTGTTCCCCGCGCTAGCCTTCGGCAAGACAACTTCTCCCAATTCTGCCCCGACCATCGGCCCCACCAGCGCCCAGGGATTGCAAGGATATGTCTACGCTCCCGACGGCACCACGCCGGCCAATGGGGCCTGGATAGGCCTCGAGGGCCCTGAAGAGTTCCCCGATCGGTATAGTGACTTCGAGACTTGGACCAATGCCAACGGTTGGTTCTCCATCAACGTGCCTTTCACGGGCACCTACTGGGTAATGCTCGACCCCCCTGCCAACCACCCCGACTGGATGGCCCCGGCCCCGATAACTGTGACCATTCAGTCTGGGCAGTACCTCTCGATGACCTTCCAGTTTAGCTCTACGGCCCAGACGTCGGGCAAGAAGACTATCCACGTGAAGGTCCAGAAGAGCGACGGCTCTCCGGTGACCGACGCCGAGGTCTACGCCACCGGTATAGACGACCCCTCCGTCGCTTCCGGGATGGTGAATGCCTCGGGTGAGGTGGACCTGGAGGTGGCTCCTGGCACCTGGGACGTCTGGGTCGAACCTATGGATTGGAGTACTGACTGGGAATACACCGGCTTTCCCAAGACCGTCTCGTTCGAAGACAATGGGATGGCCGAGACCAAGTCCATCACCTTCACCGTCGGAGCTGCCGAGAGCCGGATCATCGGTCGGCTGCTCCCGCCGGGTTGCGCACCGGGTACGCTCGGTACCCTGGCCTACCAGGTTTTGATGGAAGCCTACAGCGAGACGGGCGAGGGTAACGTGGCAGAACCGGATGGAAGTGGTTACTTCACCATCACCGTCCCGGCGGGTACCTACTACCTGTACCTGTGGACGGACATGCCCCTCATCCTGCCGGCTGGCACCTGGGGGCCTTACTCGGTTGACGGCGACCTGGACCTGGGCGACATCTGCCTGGAGACCCGGGGAGCACTCATTAGCGGTCGGATCACTCACAATGGGGTGGGTGTCCCGAACGTGAGCGTGGCCGCCTGGGAGGAGGAAGGGATGGGCTTCGCTTTCGCCTCCACCGATGCCGGTGGTTACTACACCCTCACCGTCTCGGCCGGCCTCTGGGAGGTGGAGCCGTGGCTGCCCTCCGATGCGCCCTATCAGCTCACGCCCTCCCACCAGACCGTTTGGGTGCCCGACAACAGCTCCCACGTGACCGATGTGGACTTCCAGGCGATGGGTGCCGATGCCCGCCTCCTCGGACGGGTGGTGGATCAGAACGGTAATCTGGCCACCGACTTCTACGGCTGGGCCTACGCCCAGGAGCCGGGGATGGACGAGTGGATGGCGCCGCTGAGCGACGGGCCGGTGGACCGGGGCCGGTTCAACATAGCGGTGGCTGCCAACCCCGGCGATAGCGTCTACGTGGGGCTCTACCTGCCCCCGGAGGCCGAGTTCTCCGTCACCCCCTACACCCAGACGGTTACCTTCAGCGCGGGGGCGGGGATGACTCAGACGGTGATCTTCACCCTCACCCGCGATACCCGGTCCATCTACGGTACCTTCACCGCCAACGGTGCGCCTATCGCCTCCCCGCTGGAGGGCGAGGTGTACGGCTTCAACCCCGACACCGGCGCCTTCCGCAGTGCTCCCATCGAGTTCAAGAACGGGCAAAACGTCTACACCCTCACCGTCTCCTCTGGCGACTGGTTCCTGAACTACATCATCTGGGAGGGGCCTTACGCCAACGTGGGAGACTACGCCGACACGCCCGTCACCGTGGGTAACCAAGACGTGCAGCGCGACTTCGACCTCATGCCCACCAACGCCACCCTCACCGGCCAGGTCCTGTCGCCCAGCGGTGCTCCGATCTCCCACACCACGGCCTACGCCTTCAACGCGGCTGAGGGGCTCTGGTTCTACGAGGATACCGACGGGAGCGGGCGGTTCACGATGACCCTGCCGGCGAACGTCTACCAGGTGGGCGCCGGCGTGCCGCCGGATCAGGCGGGGGCCTGGATCGAACCCCCGATGCAGACGGTGACGGTCACGGTGAGCGGGCAGACCCCCGACCCGCTGACCCTCCAGTTCCGCCAGGCCAGCGTGAAGATCCAGGGACAGGTGCTCTCCGGCACGATGCCCTTCACCGATACCTTCACCTACGTCTGGAGCTGGGAGGAGAACGGGGGCGGTAGCGACGCCTACGTAGACGAGAGCGGCAGCTTCACCCTGACCGTCGCGCCCAACAGCACCTGGCACGTTGGGGCGATGTGGACCGACGACCAGGGCAACCTCTGGGAGTCCGACGAGGTGACGGTCACGGTGGGCAACACCGATGTGACCGGCGTCAACCTGACGCTGAAGTCGGCCAACGTGGCGGTGCCCCAGCAGATGGCCGTGACCTTTGACGCGGACAAGCCCTTCAAGGTCGTCCTGGATGACGGCACGGAGATAGACATCCCGGCCAAGGCGGTGACCGACACGGGCAAGGTCACCCTCTACATCACGCCCAGGGCCCGGGACCTGAACCGGTCAGGGGATGCCGTCACCACGGACTTCAAGTACGCCCTCAACGCCACCGTGGCCGGCACCAATCGGGGGCTCAACGGGCCCTTCCGGAGCAACGTGATCATCAAGTTCCGCTACGACCCGAATCAGCTCCCGCCCGGCCTGACCGAGGACGACATCCGCCCCGCCTACTACTCCAGCGTCTCCGGTGCCTGGATCGCGCCGGCGGGCTACACCGTGGACAAGACGAACCGCGTCGTCACCATGCAGATCAACCACTTCACCGACTTCGCCCTCACCGGCGTGGTTCAGCCTCAGGCCGCGAAGTACGAGATCTATCTGCCCATCGTGACGCGAAACTACCCCTAGTCGGTCCAAGACCGCTCGGGGAGCGCGACAGACGAAGGGGTCGGCCGGAAAGGCCGGCCCCTTTCGTTGTCCATTGACACCTGTTGACGCTTGTGGTAAGCTTCCCTTGCGGTGATCCAAAGTCTGACCGCTCCGGTGACTTTAACCCAGAGGAAAGGCTCGTAGGATGGCCGTCTTCCGCGATACCGACCACCTCTACGAGGTTCTGGACGCTCTCTTCCGCCGGATCAGCGCCGATCCGGCCATCGCCGAGCGGCTCCTCGAGGGCCGGCTGGTCGTCCGCTTCCGCTTCACCAACCCCGACGGGGTGGTGACCGTAGACATGCGGAGCGCCCCCATCCGCTGGACCTTCGGGGAGTCGGACCTGCCCGCCCACGTCGAGATGATCCAGTCGGCCGACACCGCCCATCGCTTCTGGCACGGTCGGCTCAACGTTCCTCGGGCCATCGCCACCCGTCAAGTCATCGCCCGGGGCTCCGTTCCCAAGGCCCTGGCCCTCCTACCCGCCGTCAAACCCGCCTTTCGGCTCTACCCCCAGGTCCTGCGGGAGTTGGGCTACGAGGAGATGATCATTCGGGAGCAGCCAACAGGAGCCCGCCGGCGTGGGCTGCTGTCCCGGCTGTGGCCCCGTCGGCGCCGGCCTGTCCCGGTGGACTTCGAGGCCCTCTCCCGCCACCTGATCCCCCTCCAGGAGGCGGTGGCCGAGGAGGCGATCCGCTACCGGGACCAGGGGTTGCCGAAGGACGAGGCGGCCCTCAAGCGGGAGATACTGCGGCGCATGCTCCTCATCCGGGCCTTCGAGGAGCGGCTGGCCCAGGCTTTCGCCGCCGGGCAGGTTCCCTCGGAGGCGCTGCACCTCTCCATCGGCCAGGAGGCCTGCGCCGTGGGGGCCTGCTTCGCCCTGCGGGCCGACGACTACATCACCACCACCCATCGGGGCCACGGCCACATGCTGGCCAAGGGGGCCGACCTGAAGGCGATGATGGCCGAGATCCTGGGCAAGCGCACCGGCCTCTGCCGGGGGCTGGGCGGACCGATGCACGTCACCGAGGCCGCCGTCGGTGCACTGGGGGCCAACGGCATCGTCGGCGCGGCCGGCCTGATCGCCATCGGAGCCGCCCTCTCCGCCCAACGGCGGGGCAGCCGCCAGGTCGCCCTCACCTTCCTGGGGGATGGGGCCGTCGCCCAGGGGATGTTCCACGAGGCGGTCAACTTCGCCGCCGTCTTCGACCTCCCGGTCGTCTTCTTCATCGAGAACAACCAGTACGCCGAGTTCACCCCCACTCAGCGGACGACGCGGGTGGCTCGGCTGGCCGACAAAGCCGCCGCTTACGGCATCCCCGGACGCCAGGTGGACGGCAACGACGTCTGGCAGGTCTACGAGGCCGTGCGGGAGGCGGTAGCCCAGGCCCGACGGGGCGGGGGGCCGACCCTGATCGAGGCCCTCACCTACCGGATCAGCGGCCACACCGAGGGGGAGTCGGCCCGCTACCGAAGCGAAGAGGAGATCGCCCGCTGGCGGGAGCGCGATCCCATCGCCCGCTGGAAAGCTGCCCTCCTGGAGGCGGACCTCCTGGACGAGGAGGGCTACCGGGCGCTGGCCGAGGAGGCCCGCCGGCAGGTGGAGGAGGCGTGGCGTTTCGCCCAGGAGAGCCCGGAGCCCACCTTTGACGACGTTGAGGCCGTCATCTACGCGCCGGAGCCGGTCCACCTCTACCGCCCGGCCAAGCCGCCCGCCGGCCCCACCCGCCAGGCCACCGTCTCCCGCGCCCTCTGGGAGGCGCTGGCCGAGGAGATGGAACGGGACGAGCGGGTCTACCTGTTGGGCGAGGACGTCTCCAGCGGCGGCTACTTCGCCGTCACCGCCGGGCTTCAGGAGCGGTTCGGCCCCCAGCGGGTGATGGACACGCCCATCAGCGAGTACGCCATCGTCGGGTCCGCCGTCGGTGCCGCGATGACGGGGATGCGCCCGGTGGCCGAGATTATGTTCAGCGACTTCCTGACGACCTGCATGGACCCCCTGGTGAACCAGGCGGCCAAGCTGCGGCTGATGTCGGGAGGACAGTACCGGCTCCCCCTGGTGGTGCGCACGCCCGGCGGGGCAGGCATCGGTATGGCGGCCCAGCACTCCCAGAGCTGGGAGGCGCTGCTGATGGGCATCCCCGGCCTCATCATCGTCGCTCCTTCGACCCCCTACGACGCCAAGGGGCTGCTCAAGGCCGCCATCCGCTCCAACAACCCTGTCCTCTTCTTCGAGAACAAGCTGCTCTACCTGGAGACGGGGCCGCTGCCAGAGGGGGAGTACCTGGTGCCCCTGGGCGTGGCCGATGTGAAGCGGCGGGGGGAGGACGTGACCATCGTCGCCGTGGGCGCGATGGTGGGGGCGGCGTTGGCGGCGGCCGAGACGCTGGCCGGTCGGGGCATCGAGGCCGAGGTGATAGACCCGCGCACGCTGGTTCCCTGCGACTGGGCCACGATCCTGCGCTCGGTGGCCAAGACGGGCCGGCTGGTCACCGTCGAGGCCGGGGTGCTGACGGGCGGCTTTGGGGCCGAGGTGGCGGCCCGGGTCGCCGGTATCCTGCCCCACGCCCTCAAGGCCCCCGTCCGGCGGGTCGCCGGGCGGGAGGTTCCCATCCCCTACAACCGGACGCTGGAGAACGAGGCCGTGCCGGGGGTTGAGGAGATCGTCGAGGCGGTAGAAGCGGCCTTCTCCTGAGTTGCCTCGCCCGTCGGGGGAGGTGCGGAGAGGGCAGGGGGGATCGAAGCGCAGATGACGCAGGCGCTGCGAGAGGACCGGGAAGCCGTCCATCAGGAGCAATATGGCCCTTCCGTCGAGGGTGGAGCCTTGATCGGCGAGGAGATGATCCTGGCCCCTCCCGCCGGGCGCTAAACCGCCCGGCTCAGCCAACCAAGCCCCCTTCGGGGGCTGATCTTAGCCCGCAGGGCTTTGCTCCTGAGCCCGGGCGTTCACGTCCGGGTGGGGTTGGGCAGAACAACCCTCTACGGGGAGACTACCGGCTGGAAGAGCACGATGGGTAAGGTGAAGGCGATGTAGATGGGTGTAGATGTGACGAAGTCAGCTACCCTCTTTGACCACGCCCGCGAGGAGCGCTTGAAGCGGGAGGCCCCTCTGGCCGCCCGGATGCGCCCCCGCACGCTGGAAGAGTTCGTCGGCCAGCGCCACATCGTGGGACCGGGCAAGCTCCTCCGCCGGGCCATTGAGGCCGACCGCCTCTTCTCCTCCCTCATCTTCTGGGGACCGCCGGGGACGGGCAAGACGACGCTGGCGATGATCATCGCCCGGCGGACCGAGAGCCACTTCGAGACGCTGAGCGCCGTCCTGGCCGGCGTCGCCGACCTGCGCCGCATCATCGGCGAGGCGCGGGAACGGCGAGGGATGTATGGCCGGCGGACCATCCTGCTGGTGGACGAGATCCACCGCTGGAACAAGGCCCAACAGGACGCGCTGCTCCCCCACGTCGAGGACGGCACCATCGTCCTCATTGGCGCGACGACGGAGAACCCCTACTTCGAGGTGATCAGCCCCCTCCTCAGCCGGGCCCGCGTCTTCCAGTTCCACCCCCTGAGCGAGGAGGAGGTGCTGACCCTGCTGCGCCGGGCGCTGACCGACCCCGAGCGCGGGTACGGGCAGCGGTCCGTCGAGGTCACCGACGAGGCCCTGGCCCATCTGGCCCGCGTGGCCGGCGGGGATGCCCGCACCGCCCTCAACGCGCTGGAGTTGGCCGTCGAGTCCACCCCGCCCGACGAGGATGGCGTCATCCGCATTGACCTGGCCGTGGCTCAGGACTCGATCCAGCGCCGGGCGGTCCGCTACGACCGGGCCGGCGACGAGCACTATGACACCATCAGCGCCTTCATCAAGAGCGTGCGGGGCTCGGACCCCGACGCCGCCCTCTACTGGCTGGCCAAGATGGTCCACGCGGGGGAGGACCCCCGCTTCATCATGCGCCGGCTCCTCATCCTCGCCGCCGAGGACATCGGGTTGGCCGACCCCCAGGCCATCGTCGTCACGGCGGCCTGCGCCCAGGCCCTGGAGTGGGTGGGGCTGCCCGAGGCCCAGTACCACCTGGCCCAGGCCACCCTCTACCTTGCCACCGCTCCCAAGTCCAACAGCGTGGGAGCCTACTGGAAGGCCCTGGCCGAGATCGAAGCGCACGGGGCCGGTCCGGTGCCCCTCCACCTGCGGGATAGCAGCCGGGACGCCCAGGCCCTGGGGCACGGCAAGGGGTACAAGTATCCCCACGACTACCCTGGCCACTGGGTGGCCCAGCGCTACCTGCCCGAGGGCGTCGAGGGGGGCTGGTTCCGGCCCACCGATCAGGGTTATGAACGGGAGATTCGGAAACGGTTGACCGAGATGCGAGACCAGAAGGAAGCACCTCCTTGACCTGGCAGCGAAGATTACTATAATTGAGGGCGAGATGGGGGAAAAACCTGTGCTTGAAGAACAACGACGTACCCTGGAGAAAGCGACCCAGACGATCCATCGCGTGCTGCAAGAGCATCTGATCCGGGTGGAGCGGATCATGCTCTTTGGCAGTCGGGCACGCGGGCAGGCTCGACCCGACAGCTCCGTTCAATCCGCTCCCTTAATCCGTTGACAGCAGTTCGTTTGGGAACGGAAGGCTGTCAGCGGATTTGAGAACGGATTGAGCGGATGGGAGACATTACTCCATCAAACGGTTTATCAATCCGTTTGATGAGGGCAATCGTGAAACTTGCTGTAATTCTCGGCAAGCCTTTGGGTTCTGATAGGGGGCTCCCACGCTTCACGACCCGGTGGCGTGGGAGCTTGGCTTGCTTGCTTCCTTTGAACGATAACAAGGACCCAGCAAAATGGTGCGCAAAGGGATCGTAGCGCTCATCGTACTCCTAGCCCTCGCGGCGGGGGGATTCTTCCTCCTGCGCCGGCAGGCCCGGTCCGCTTCATCCCCACCGGAACCCCTGCGCCAGGCCCGGGTCGTCCGAGGGGACCTGATCATCACCATCAACGCCTCCGGCAACATCGCCCCGGCGGAACGGCGGGACCTCAGCTTCGCCCTGCCGGGCACCGTGGCGGACCTCCCCGTCGAGGTCGGCGACGCGGTGAAGGCCGGCGACCTCTTGGCCCGGCTGAAGACCGACGAACTGGAGCGGGCCGTCGCCCAGGCCGAGATCAACCTGCGCTCCGCCCGCCTGAAGCTGGAGAAGCTGACCGCGCCCCCCGATGAGACCGAGGTCCAAGAGGCCGAGGCCGCCGTCCACGAAGCCTGGGCCGCCTACCAGACGGCCAAGGCCAACCTGAACCTGGTGCAGAATAGCCCGGAGGTGGGCGACGCCGTCCGGGCCGCCCGCACCAAGGTGGATGCCACCTTCCGGGTCTACCAGAACCTCCAGGCCCGCTACGACGAGGGGACTTTCCACGACGAGGATCGGTTGAACGAGGCCCATGACGCCTACCTGAACGCCCTGGGCGAACTGGAGCGGGCCAAGCAGAAGGCCGACCTGGAACTCCAGAAGGCCCAGAACGAGGTCACCCGCACCTGGGACGCCTACGTCTCGGCCAAGAACAAGCTGGAGCGGCTCAAGGCCGGCCCCGACGAGCGGGACGTGGAAGCGGCCCAACTGGAGGTGCAGGCTGCCGAACTCTCCTTGGAGAAGGCGAAGGCCGACCTGGAGGCCGCCACCCTCACCGCCCCCTTCGACGGTGTGGTCACCGCCGTCAACGCCACCGAAGGGGAGCCGGTGCCCGCCCAGAAGCCGATCCTCACGCTGATGGACCTCTCCCGGCTCTACCTGAAGGTCAACGTGGACGAGCTGGACGTGAGCAGCCTCCGGGAAGGGCAATCGGTCACGGTGACCGTGGACGCGCTGCCCGATCAGCCCTTCACCGGCGTCATCGAGCAGATCGCGCCGGTGGGGCAGAGCACCTCCGGCATCGTCGCCTACCAGGTGACCATCCGGCTGGACCCCACCGAAGCCCCCATCCGAGTGGGGATGAGCGCCACGGCCACCATCGTGGTCCGGGAGCTGCGAGACGTGCTCCTGGTGCCCAACTGGGCCATCCGCTTCGACCGGGAGACCGGCCAGGCCTACGTCAGCCGCCAGGTGGGGGAGACGCTGGAAGAGGTTCCCGTGGAGCTGGGAGAGCGGGGCGAGGAGGTGAGCCAGGTCCTCGCCGGCCTAGCCGAGGGGGACATCGTCGCTGTGGGGAGCACGGTGGAGCGTCTCCAGGGCTTCTTCGGCGGGAGGCGAGGTCGGTGACAGGGTCGCCGGTCATCGTCCTGGAGGAGATCACCAAGGTCTATCGGATGGGCGAGATCGAGGTCCACGCCCTGCGGGGCGTCTCCCTGACCGTCGCCCCCGGCGAGATGGTGGCCATTATGGGGCCTTCGGGGTCGGGCAAGTCCACGATGATGAACATCATCGGCTGCCTGGACCAGCCCACCTCGGGGCGCTACTTCCTGGAAGGGGTGGACGTGAGCCAGTTGAAGGACGACCAACTGGCCGCCATCCGCAACCGGAAGATCGGCTTCGTCTTCCAGACCTTCAACCTGCTGCCCCGCACCACGGCGCTCCAGAACGTCGAACTCCCCCTCATCTACGCCGGGGCCCGGCGACGGCGGGAGAAGGCCCGGGCGGCGCTGGAGGCGGTGGGGCTGGGTGACCGTCTGCACCACTGGCCCAACGAACTCTCCGGCGGCCAGCAGCAGCGGGTCGCCATCGCCCGGGCGCTGGTCAACGACCCGGCCATCATCCTGGCCGACGAACCGACGGGCAACCTGGACAGCCGGTCCGGGGCCGAGGTGATGGCCATCTTCCAGCGGCTGAACCAGGAGCGGGGGATCACCGTCGTCTTCGTCACCCACGATCCCCTGGTCGCCCGCCACACCCGGCGCATCGTCCACCTCAAGGATGGGCGCATCGTGGGGGAAGAGCGGGTGGAAAACCCCATCCAGGAGCGTTGGTGATGATGCTGTGGGAGAGCGTGCGCATCGCCTTGCGAGCCCTGGCGGCCAACAAACTCCGCTCCGCCCTGACCATGCTGGGGATCATCATCGGCGTGGCCGCCGTCATCACCCTGATGTCGGTGGGGGAGGGCTTTCACCTCTTCATCACCGAGCAGTTCGAGGGGATCGGCACCAACTTGCTCTTCGTCTTCCCCGGCGGGCAGGAGACGGTGCAGGACCTGAACGAGCGGCGGACCCGCCGGGGTGAGGAGGGGGTCCTGACGGTGGCCGATGCCGAGGCGCTGCAGGATCGGGCCCGCCTGCCCGATGTGCTGACCGTGGTGCCGATGATGCGCCGGTCGGTGACGGTGGTGGCCGGCGACCGCGCCGTCTCCACCCAGCTCTCCGGGGTGACACCGGCCTACCCCCAGGTACGCAACTTCTACCCGGCGGCCGGCACCTTCATCTCCGAGTTGGATATGCAGCGGGCGGCCCGCATCGCCGTCCTGGGGCAGACGGTGGTCGAGAACCTCTTCCCCGACGAGCCCTACCCCATCGGTCGGGAGGTGCGGATCAACGGCGTGCGCTTCCGCATCGTCGGGGTGATGGAGGAGAAGGGCGCGTCCGGCCCCACCGATCAGGACGACGTCATCTTCGTGCCGATGACGACGGTCCAGCGGCTCCTCCCCCACCGCAGTCAGAGCGGAGAGTACCGGGTCAGCCTCATCTACGTCCAGGCGGTGAGCGAGGATCGGATGGAAGCGGCTGCCGAGGAGGTGGCCGAGGTGCTGCGGGAGCGCCACGGCATCCTCTTCCGGGACGAGGACGATTTCACCATCATCACCCAGAAGGACCTGATCAGCGTCTTCGGCCAGATCACCGGGGTGCTCACCATCTTCCTGGGGGCCATCGCCGGCATCTCCCTGGTGGTGGGCGGGATCGGCATTATGAACATCATGCTGGTCTCGGTGACCGAGCGGACGCGGGAGATCGGGATCCGCAAGGCGGTGGGGGCGCGGCGTCGGGACATCCTGGCCCAGTTCCTGGTGGAAGCGGTGGTGCTGGCCCTCATCGGCGGGTTGGTGGGCATCCTGCTGGGGGTGCTGGGCTCGGCCGGGGTCACGACGGCCATCCACCGCTTCAGCGATGCCCAGTTCCGGGCCGTCGTCTCCCTTCAGGCGGTGCTGCTGGCCACCCTCTTCTCCGCCGCCGTGGGTCTCTTTTTCGGCATCTACCCGGCCCGGCGGGCCTCGCTGCTGAACCCCATTGACGCCCTGCGGTACGAGTGAGGGGCAGGCCGGCTTCCATCCCGGCCCATCGCTTTCCACACTGGTTTTCCCCATTAGCGAGTAGAACGATGCTGGAAGTTCAGGTTGCGGCAGCCAAGGTGGGCAAATGGGCCACCCGGGAGAGCGGCGACACCTTGGAGATGGTCGAACGCCCTCACGGGGGCCTCTCCTTCGTCCTGGCCGACGGGCAGCACTCCGGGCGGGCGGCCAAGCGGATCAGCAACGTCGTCGCCCGCAAGGCGATCTCACTGCTGGCCGAGGGGGTGCGGGATGGGGCCGTCGCCCGGGCCGCCCACGACTACCTCTACACCTACCGGGGTGGCAAGGTGTCGGCCACCCTCAACATCGTCTCGGTGGACCTGCTCACCCGCACGCTGGTCCTCTCCCGGAACAGCCCCTGTCCGATGTTGGTGGTCCAACCGGGCGAACCGCTCCAGGTCCTGGACGCGCCCTCCCGTCCGGTGGGGATCTACCGGGGGACCAAGCCGGTGATCACGGAGTTGCCTCTGGAGGCAGGGACGACGGTGGTGGTCTACACCGACGGCCTGGAGACGGCCGGGCAGCGGTACGGAGCGCCGATGGACGTGGTGGGAGCCCTGCAGGCGCTGCTGGACCGGGGCGCGGACGCTCAGACCATCGCCGACGAGCTGCTGGCCCAGGCGGTGGCCCTGGACCGAGGGAGGCCGGCCGATGACATCAGCGTCCTGGTGCTCCAGATCGTGCCCCGCCAAAGCGAGGACGAAGCACGCCGGCTGACGGTCCGGCTGCCGTTGTGATTGGTCGGGTGGTCAAGTAGTCGAAGGACTGGAGAAGCCGGGCAACCATCCGACCGCCGATCAAGCGGCCTAGCGGCATAGCGAACTAGCGACTTGGCAGCGGACTGAGGACTGCGAACCGAGGACTGAGGACTGAGGACCGAGAACTACTCGACTACCCGACCAAGCGACCAAGCGACCAAGCGACCAAGTGCGGACTGAGGACCGAGGACCGAGGACCACCTGACCAAGTGACCAAGCGACCACTCATCGCCATCGTAGGGCCGTGCGGCTCCGGCAAGAGCACGTTGGCGGCGGCGTTGCGGCGGCGGGGCTACCGGGCCCGGGCGCTGGCCCAGGAGCACTCCTACGTGCCCCAGATGTGGCGGCGGATGGCCCGGCCGGCCCTCCTCGTCTACCTGGACGTCGGCGCAGCCGAGGTGAACCGCCGGCTGGGGCGGACGGACTGGACGGAGGCCATCGTCCGCCGGCAGCGGGAGCGGCTCGCGCACGCCCATCGGCACGCCGACCTCTACCTGCACACCGACGGGCTCGCGCTGGAGGAGATCCTGGAGCGTGTGGTGGCCTTCCTGCAGGAGCGGGGGATCGCCCCGGGGCCGGGGGAAGAAAACCGGGTACCGTCAGGATGAGGCGGCACCCGGTTCTGCTCGTATGCGGTTGTTCGCGTCTCCGGTGGGCCGGGATGGACAGGGAAGGCGGTGGTTCGCCTGGCTCTTGGGCGGTTTCCCCTTCGGGGAGGATCGGCCCCTTTCGCACCTGTTCTGGCGGCCTCGCCGGAGGGTTGACGGCTAGTTGTGCAGGATGCGCAGCAGCCGGAGAAGCCGGTGGATCCACCAGGGCTGGGGTGGAAGCACGGCCACGGCACAGCGCAGCCTGCGGGGATATGGTCGGATCATCGGTGGCTCCTTTCGTGGTCATCCCATCTGGATGCTATAGGCCAGCCACAGCGCCGCCGCAGCCAGGAGGAAGGAGAAAGCAGCGATCTGAGACGCGAAGCCGGCCCCTTCTTCATCCCCATGCCGCTGGCTGATCTTGGTCATCGCCAGGAAGAGCAGCCCGATCCCGAGAAAAACCCCACACCCGATCTGCATGACACTTTGGATCATCGTACCCCCTCCTCTGGACCAACAGGTTGCCTTCACCTTTGGCATCTTCATTCTACTCTACAACCAGGGTCCAATTCTGGTATATTCTGCGTAGGAAGCTCATCATCACTTTGCCAGGAAATCCCGTCTCTCTCACGGGAACCTCGCGGAGTTGGTGATTACCCACAAATGGGCGAGGGAATGGGCCGTAGCGGGCCGTCCGCGAATCCTCACGAATACACGAATGGGTCGGACTCTAATTCGTGTATTCGTGCCCCATTCGTGGACGGCTAGTCTCCCTATCTCCAAAGATATGGGTAATCACCAGAGATGCGCGTTGACAAGCGGGGCCGGATATGCTAAGCTATGGTGGGAACCTCACAGGATTCTCACCACCACGCTAAACCACACCGTCCCCTGAGGGGCGCGTCCGCTTAATCTGCGTGCTCGTCATAGCCTTTATGTGCTGAAAGGCGGAAGGGGGCACCGATGGGTCGCAAAGAGGACCTAGAGCACCTCATTCACGAGGTTGCTGAACTCATTCGGGAGTGGGAGGAGGACCTTCTCATGACGGATGACAAGGCGAAGAGGCGAGAACTCTCCCGGAAGATCAGGGCACGCGAGAATCTCCTAGACGAGTGGTTGGACGAGTACCGGCGGTTGTGTGGACGATTGGCTTTGCCGATGGATCCCGAAGTCGAACAATTGCTTGCAGCAAGGACTAGGGAAGAAGAGACTTCTGAGGCTCAGCGCCCTTTGGATCAGGCAGTACAAGGACGGCAAATTGCCACCTTGCCAGGTCTGGAGAAAGACGAACGCCTCCGCCGCTTCCAGCAACTCTGGAGGGAGGCCGTGCAGGAGAGGGATAGGGATATTTTGACAGTCTTACAGAAACGCTGGCGGGTTTCGTTGCGGCAGGATGCCCTGACGAGAGCTGCTGAGGCGCTGGGCAAGGGCGACCGCCCAGGGGCCCGTGATTGGATTCAAATGGTCGAGGAGCTTGACGGGCGAGCGGATTCCGAAGTGCGGGCTTGGCGCTACTTGCTGGATTCGCCGGAGGGGACTGACAGCATTAGGGAAGGGATTCACGCTTGTGCCCTCCTGGCCGGCCGTTCCTATGGAAAGCGGCTGGGGAACCTGCTGGGTGAGCGGCTACGCACTCTGCTCGAGCAGCCCGGGGGGATCGTCGAATGCGAGCAGGCGGTCTTGAAACATCCCCGGGGAAGGTGGTTGCTCCGTCAAGAGCGCATCAGAAATTACTTAGAGGACAAGGCACGAAGTGAAGAGGAGGGCAGCCTGTCGGCAAGGCGACTGCTTATCCTCGCTGACCAGGAGATGATATGGCCTCCCCTTTGGCCTTCCCCTCGCCCTGATGATCCTGATCTGATCGCCCAAGCGTTGGAACTTCTGGGGTGGTCAAAGAATCCCTTCGGTCCTGAGAGGGCCGAGGAGGAGGCCGACCTGCCGAGCTTCTTTGTGGAGCCTCCACGCTGGTCGGAAATCTCCGCTTCCCTTTCCTTGGCTCTTACGGGAGCCGTAGGGATGGGCAAGACCGCTGCGCTGCTTCTCTGGACTTCTAAGCGTCGAGAGCAGGGAGGACTTTTCCCGGTCTGGTTATCTCCACGCCCAACTCTCACAGCGAACTCACGCCGTCAGCTTCTGGAGGTCTTGACCGAGACGATCACCGAAGCGATTCTGGACTTCCTGATCCGCAACTCCAACGCCTTCCCAAGTATGTCGCCGACCCACCAACGGGCGGTCGCAAACCTCGTGTTGCACCACATAGGCCCGGATGATCTGGAAGCCCACCTGATTGAAAAAGGGGTGGAGCGGGATTTGGCAACTGCCCTTCGTGACAGTGCCTCCGGCGCGGGAGTCTCGCGAGAAGATACCGAGATTGCGCTGTGGGTCATCCTCAGCCAGGCACACTTGGCGGGCTTTTGGGGATACGAGCTGCTGCTGGACATCCCCAAACAGTGGTGTGATTCTCTGACCCCCGTTCTGCTCCGAGAGAGGCTCCGTCCCTTGCTGAGGATGATCCCGCTGTTGGAAAAAGCCAACTGCTACTTGAAGATAGCGGTGCCAACGCCCCAAGCGCTCGTGCCGATAACGGTCGAAACGGTCCACCTAGAGTGGAGCCCCGATCACCTCCGCCAACTGCTTGACCAGCGTCTCCGGCAGGTGGGAGGGGAGTCCCTGGCTCAACTCTTCGGACCGGACCGCCCCGACGATCCCGATGGCTGGATCGTTGAAGCGGCTCAGGGCTCCCCCCGCCGGCTGGTCCGCCTGGGCAACTGGCTGCTGGAGCGGTTCGGGGAGAAGGGCCGGCTGAGCGTAGGGGAGATGAAAGTGGTAATTAAGGAGGAGGGCGGGGCGATAAAGTGATGAGGCAATGAGGTGATGAGGCAATGAATGGGCGAGGCCGTGGTCCGCAGTCGGCGGTCGGCGGTCCGTGGTCAGCGGTCGACATCGAGGCGATGAGGCAACGAGTGGGCGAGGCCGTGGTCCGCAGTCGGCGGTCGGCGGTCCGTGGCAAGGAGCGTGAAGATGGCTTCAGAAGCAGCGATGCAGGAACCCCTGGGCTTGGCCGCCTTTGATAGCCTGCGGGCCGAGGATGAACCCTGGCTGAGCGACTGCTACGTGCCGCCTCGAGACTTTCCCCTCATCGCCGGCGCCCGATCCGCCCTCATCTTCGGCGACGTGGGCAGCGGCAAGACGGCGCTGCGCCTGGCCCTGATGCGCCGATGGAACCCCCCAGGAACTCCCCCCCGCTGGCTCCTCGTCCCCTGGCCCGTGAGCCTGCTCTTCCAGCCTGACCTTGCCGGCACCGACCTGGTGATCGTCCTGCGGAACCAGGTGATGGACGCCGTGGCCCGCAGCCTGCTGGAGTACCTGGCCCGCCATCTGGCGAGGTGGGGGGCAGCCCCCCCCTGGGCCCACGAAACGCTGGTCTGGTTCCTACACCGGTACTTCCAGGGGGATCTGGAGCACGCCGTTGCCACGGCCGGGACCGAAGCCCCCGTGGAAGGCCGAGCCCTGCTCCGCGAGATCCTCCAGGCCCCGTCTCGGGATCTGCTCCATTCCCAAGCCCCCCCGATGCTGGTGGTGGCCGAATTGACGAAGGCGCTCCGCACCCTCGGGATCGAGGGGGTCCGCGTGCTGATGGACGACGTCACCCCCTGGTTGGAGATGAACCCGGACCGGCTGGTAGAGAGCCTTCAGGCCTTCCTCTCCACCCTGGCCCTCTTCGAGCACCCGCGCTTTGCCTACAAGTTCTTCCTCCCCGCCGAGTTGGAGTCCTCCCTCTGGTCGGCCGGGGCCGTCGCCCGGCGGCGGGTGGAGGTCTACCGGATCCAATGGCGGCGAGAGGACCTGATCGCCATCGTCGAGGCCCGTCTCTCCCTGGCCTTGGGCCTCCCCGGCTTCACCCTCCGGGACCTGAGTCGGGATAGGAAGCTGACGACGTGGCTGGCCCGCTGCGGCGGCGAGGTACCCAAAGGGTGGCTGGAGTTCACCCGCCCCTTCCTGGCCGCCTACTTGGCCCAGACGGAGCAGGAGGGTCGGCCTCGGCCCCTCTCCCCCGACACATCCCAGGAGATCAAGCGACGCCACCCCCCGCGTCTCTTCTTCGACGAGGAGACAGGCCGAGTGACCGTCGGTTGGCGGCGGGTGGAGGACCTGGCCCCCGGCCTAGAGGCGATGCTCCGCTTCCTCTACCGCCACCGGGGGACGGTCTGCCACCGTCGGCCCCTCTACCTGCAGTACGTGAGCGCGTACCCCGGCAGCCACGGGGACCCCGATGCCCGCCCCGCCGAGTACGCCGGCACGCTGGATACCGCCCTCTGGCGTCTCCGCCAGGTCCTGGAGCCGGACCCCAAGAACCCGGTCCTGGTGGTGACGGTCAAGGGTAAAGGTGTGCGCTTGGAGAATGCTTGGTGAGGGTGAGGTTGGGGTGAGGTTGCCGCGAGCCAAGGATGAGCTTCTTGCAAAGCAACTACACAATACCGTCTGGATCTTCAGGCTACGATAGGGTCCCCGGGATGAGCCAGCGCCGCCTATCAACTCATCCTAGGTCTTGAGTATTCACTTTGTGGTCTTTACACGCAGAAGATGGTAGTGTATGTGAGCGGGTGATGAGAGCCTTATTCCAAGATGATCCATCCTCTAACTCAACCTCCCGTCCGACGCCGGCAGACCTCTCTGAACAAGCGCCTGACTCACCAGAAGCGCAGATTGACCGCTGGCTGGCTTCCTTTGGCCTGGCTTTCGATCCCTTTCGCGTTCTGGATGCTGCTGCCGATCCTCGGCTGAGCCAGTACTTGGTCGGACACCAGGTGCTGGAGATCCTTTGGGGAGACTGGCCGTCGCTGGTCTTCGCCCCCGCCAGGGGAGGGAAGAGCGCCTTCCGCGTCTGGCTGGCCCACGCCTGCCGGGCCGGTCGGGACGGGCGGCGTATCTTCCCCATTGTCTACACGCTCCCCGAGCGTGTCGTGCAGGCGGCTCCCCCGGATCGGCGGCGGAGCTATCGGGAGACGATCCTAGAGGCGGCAGCGCTGGAGTTGCTTTTGACCCTTGCTTACCGCCCTGAACGTTACCTGGACCTCCCGCCTTCTCAACGCCGCCGCCTGGCTTCCTGGCTTGCCCACAACCTCCCCACACCGCCGACCCACCTCCTGGCCTCCGTGCAGACAGCCCAAGACCTCTCCGTGCTGGGGGAAGGGTATGATCCCACCTTCACGATGGCGAATCCGCCCACAGCTCGGCGCCTTCAACGGCTGAAAGCTGCGCTGGCCGAAAGTCTCTCCACCGCCCCCTCCTCTCAACAGGATGCCGACAGCCGCTGGCAGAGCTTACATGAGTTGCTCACCGACCTCCTGGGCTATCAGGCGGTCTACTTGCTCCTGGACGGGGTGGACGCCTACCCGGAGACGCTGAACCGCCCGGACCGGATCGCGGAGGTCCTGGCCCCCCTCCTACACCTCCTCCGCCAATGGAACGATCGGGCTCCAGGGGCCTTTCTGAAGGCGTTCCTGCCTCAGGAAGCGAGGCCCTGGCAAGAAAGGGTCGAGGAGCTCTTGACACCGGAGCCAAGAGTTGCTATGATAGCGTGGAATCGTTCGTCCCTCTTGGCCCTCTTGCGCCAGCGGCTGTTGGCGGCCAGTCAAGGTCGGTTCGACCGGTTGGGGGCCTTGGGTGATCCGGGATTGTACGATGCCGATGAGAGGCTGGTGGACGAGGTCCGGCCCTACCCTCGGGAGCTGCTCCTGGTCGCGGAGCGGCTCTTCCTGGAGCACATCCTCCGGGCAGGGCCGGAGGGCCGCCTTTCGTCGGAGGACCTGGAGGCAGCCCTGGCCTGGTACGCCCGGCAGTCCGCCGAGGGCAGTGACCCGGCAGGGGCCGGAGGGAAGCAGAATGTGAGCAAGGGGACGTCATCGTAGCCGATGGAGTCCCCTTCTCCCTCCCCCAGGTTGATCCTGGGCAGGGATTGGAGAGGCGACGGCGGGAGGTGAGCATGAACGATGGGATACCTGATTACCATCCCGAGCGCTTCGTCAACCGGGAGCAGGAGATCAACCTGGTGGTGAGGAGGGCGCGGGAGATCGGTGGGAACCAGGTAGTGCGACGGCGCACCATCATCTTCGCCGGCGAGCGAGGGAGCGGCAAGACCTGGCTGTTGCGCCATCTGGCCGAAGTGACCCTTCCCCCATCCGACCATCCGACAGGGAACCGACTGGAGGGTACGGGAGCTCACGCCGTCTACCTCAGCCTCCTCGATTGGCACCAGGTCGCCGACCTGATCCGCGCCCTGGGGAAGCAGGTTGCCCGGTGGCAGGGGGCCGACCCTCTGGTCCCCCAAGGGGGGGACGTCCCCCTGGACGATCTGAGCCGGTTTCTGCGGCAGGATGTGGAGCGGTTGGTTCACCGGACCCCGCTGGTGCTGCTGGTGGACCATGTCTACGAGGCCGACGAGGCTCTCCTGGCCGAACTGGAGCGCCGGCTGCTGGCCCCCCTGGCCACCCTGCCCCGGGTGCTGTTGGTGCTGGCCGGTCGGGGCAAGCCCTACCCCTGGGTCGCGCCGGAGCTGCGCCTCTACGTCGAAGAGCGGACGTTGGCCCCCTTCGACGTGGAGACGACGAAAGCCCAGTTGGAGCGCCAGGTGCCCGGTAAGGCCGGTCAGGCCCCTCAGATTCAGCAGCGGTCGCGGGGCTACCCCCTGGCCAACTACCTGTTGGCCACCGGAGACGATCTGGCCGCCGTCATCGAGGTGATCCTGGACCACGTCGAACCCGAAGCACGGACCTACTTGGAGGCTCTCTGCCCCCTCCGCTTCTTCACCGAGGACCAGATCCGGGTGATGCTGGCAGCTTACTACGAAGACGATAGGTATCGGCGGTGGGGGTACAAGGAAGCCCGGGAAGTCCGGGATCACCTCCTCGACACGGCGTTGACCCACTGGGACTCGGAGCGCGGAGGGTACGTGGTGGACGAAGCGGTCCGCCCCCTCTTGGAGCGGCACCTCCGGGAGCGGGACCCCCGCTGCTGGCAGCGCCTCCACTGCGCCGCTTATCAGCTTTACCGCTCCTGGGCCGAGGCCTACCCCCAGACCGGGGCTCGCTGGGCCGCCGAAGCCGACTACCACGCCCAGGCCCTCCGCCAGGCCGGATACGCGCCCGAGGGCTGTTGATCCCTATTCCCACCCGCCAACCCACCAGATACGAAATGATAAGAGTGTGACCAAAATGGGTTGGAGGCGGTAGAAGCGCAACGCCCCTGCATCTTTCCCCCAACAGCCTCCGATCACGCTCGGTCCAAAAGCCCTCAGAATCACTGACGCACTGAGGGAAGTGAAGACACTGAGCCGTCGTCCCCCATCCGTTCAATCCGTTCCCCAATCCGTTGACAGCTCGTCCGCTCCGGCCACGGCGAGAGACACGAAGGACACCAAGAGCTCAAAGAGCACGAAGCGGTGCGAAGATCTGGACAAGCCCTCTTGGGAGCACCACCCCATCCGTTCCAAATCCGTTCAATCCGTTCCCAATCCGTTGACAGCTATCCGTTCCCCAATCCGTTGACAGCTTGTCCGTCCGCCAACCAAACCCCCAGAATCACTGAAGTACTGAAGGAGATGAAGACACTGAGCCTTGGGCAGTGCGGCCCAGGTCGTCGGCAAGGCCGTGACCCGACGCCGGGGAGGGGGTGCATAACTCCTCAGTGAGCTCATTTCTTTCAGTTGCTCAGTGATTCAACAGCTTTTGGTCACGCTCAAATGATAAGGGGAGTGTTGGACTATACCGGTGTCTGGGCAACGCCGAAGCTGATCAACCGGGAACCCATCCTCAACGAGATCCGAAAGGCGGTAAGGGACCGGGGGGCCCCTTACGTCTTCTACATCACCGGCCAGGGCGGGATGGGCAAGACCTTCCTGCTGCGGGAGGTGCTGCGCCGCCTTCGGGAGGGCTCCTGGAGCGAACCGGAGGTCCTGGCCGCCCAAGATGTGGTGGACCTTTACCGCCCCCCTGTCCATGCAGTGGAAGGGCTATGTCGGGCCATCCGGGCGGTGCTCCGGCCCGGCCTGGGTTACTTCGCCGACTTTCAGCAGGAACGGGAACGGCTGGCCCGGATCCGGCGAGACCTGGACCTCCGGGACATCGGCTGGCAGGAGGATCGGATGCTCCGCGCTTTCCAGGAGGACTTCCGCAGCCTGGAGGATGACTACCGGGTGGTGCTGGCCTTCGACACCGCCGAGGTCCTTCTCTACGAGCCCGACCCGGTGCAGCAGTCGCTGGCGCTGGCCCCTCAGGGGATCGAGGCCCGGGGGTGGCTGATCGAGCGCTTTCTCCCTTCTCTTGAGAACACCATCGTCCTGATCGCTGGCCGCCCCGGCCCCCCTCGTCTGCGGGAAGACCTGCGGGCCGCCCTAGGGGAGCGGCTCATCGAGCGCACCCTGGGACCGCTAGAGGAGCCCGACAGTCTGGACTACTTCCAGACCGTGGCCCAGGTGGCCCGGGAACAGGGGAGCGAGGTGGTGGCAGCCCGCCTGGAGGCGATCCCTGAAGAAACCCGGCGGGTGATCCACCTCTACACGGAGGGGCGGCCCATCCTGCTGGCCCTGACCATTGACTACCTGGCCGTCGCCGATCGGCTGCTCCCCAAGGTCCAGACCCCCCTGGAGGAGGCTCGGGCGATGAGTCCCGACCAGCTCCGGCAGGTTCGGGAGCGACTCGAGAGGGAGATCGTCCGGGCCATCCAGGAGACGGGTCGGCCGGCCGACGAAGCGGTCCGGGCCCTGGCCTGGACCCGGCGGGGGATGAACGCCCGGCTGCTGGCCCGGCTCCTGGAGACCACCAAGGAGGAAGCGGAACGACTGCTGGAGAGCTTGCGCCCCCTCTCTTTCGTCAAGGTCCGCCCTGCCGACAACCGGGTCTTCCTCCAGGACGAGATGTACGCCCTGCTGGAGCGCCACGTTTTGAGCCGGCTGCCCGAGGCGCGAGCTCGGTGGGTCTACGACACCATCCTTCGGTTCTACGACGAAGAGATCAAGGAGGCGCGTCGAGAGTTGCGGCGGCTTCAGGCGGACCCGGAAGCCCCCCTCGACCGACTGGAGCGAACCCGCGTCCGGCTTCAGAACGCCATCGCCGAGCGGGTGCACTACGCCCTGCGCCGGGACCCCGAGCAGGGCTTTGAGACCTACTACCGGGCTGCCGACGAGGCCTTTCGCGCCTACCACAGGGCTTTGGATATGCAGCTTCGGGTCGAATTGCTGGAATTCCTGGAGCAAGCTCCCGAGGAAGCGAGGAAGGTCATTGCCGATCGGGCAGCTTGGGACCTGGGCGTCCGATGGATCAAGCGCTCCATCGTCTTCGCCCGGTACGACGAGGCGGTGCAGATCGCCGCCCGCCTCCGCGCCGAAGCCGCCGATCTGATGGAGCGGTTAGGACCGGTAGCGGAGGCCGAGCTCTCCGTCTGGGAGGGGTGGGCCCGCGCTTACGCTGGTCAGGACCTGGACCTGGCCGAGGAGCGGCTGCGGGGAGCCATTGAGGCCCTGGCCCGGCTGCAGCCCCGCACCCCTTTTGAGAGGGACCAACGGCGAGCACTGCTGGCCAACGCCTACAACAACTTGGGTTATCTCTTGCGGGTGCGGGGCCGTTTCCAAGAGGCGGTCGAGCAGTACCGTCGCGCCCTTCCCCTGTGGCGGGCCCTCGGACCCGGATTCGAGAGCGAGGCGGCCAACACGCTGAACAACCTGGCCTGGGCCCTGGCCGAGACGGGCAAGTTCGGTCAGGCCATCCGGCTCTGCCAGGATGCCCTGGAGATCCGGCAGCGGTTGGGACTGCGCTACCCCATTGCCCTCAGCCTGAACACCCTGGCGATGATCCAACTCCGCAACGACCAGCCCGATCAGGCCGAGGAGCTGGCCCGACAGGCCCTGGCCATTTTCTCTGAGCTAGGGAATTGGCGCGGTGCTGGTCTGGCCTCCCGCGCCCTAGCCGAGGCTTTGCGTCGCAAGGCGTGGATCCCCTACCGGTATACGTCTAAGACCCAGGCAGAACTGCTCAACGAGGCCCGGCGCCTGGCCGACGAGGCCATCACCATCTTTACCGATCAGGTAAAAGAGCGCTCCCGTCTGATCGAAGCTCGGATCGAACTGGGCTGCATCTACCGGGATTGGGTTCGCATCCATCCTCTGGCGTCCACGCTGGAGGCAACGGAACAGGAGGAGATAGCCCTGCGGGCCGAGCGTACGCTGCAGCGGGCCGCCGAAGAGGCGGGGAAGACCTTTCCCCACCTCCGGGTGGATGCCCTGGTGAACTTGGCCTGGCTCTACTTCTACGCCGGCCGACCGGAGAGGGCAGAAGAGACCGTTGAAGCGGTCTTCCAGTCCCTTCCGGCAGACTTTTTCATCACCCCGGAGCGCGGCGTGCCCCGCCGCGACCTCTCCCCGGCCTTCTTCTGGGTCCAGATCGGCAAGGCCCACATGCTGCTGGCCCTGATGGCGATGGACCGCTTTCGCAGCGCCTACGAGCGCCTGCGGGCGGAAGGGAAGAGCCGCGAGGAGGCTCTGGACGCAACCCAGGACCTTCTGAGAAAAGGCGTGGAGCACTTCACCCTGGCCCTGGCTCACGACGTGCTGTACGCCCCCGACTTCCGGGACCTGCGCCGGGGGAAGGACCTCTTCTACCAGAACCTGAAGGGGATGAACCCGGCCGAGCTCCGCCTGGCCTACGAAACCGCCCGCCAGGTCGAGCGGGAGTGCCGGCTCGATGAGAACCCGGCCCGGCAGCTCTTGGAGGAGTACTTCGGCCTGCCCGAAGCCTACGAGGAGGCCGTGGGGTGAGCTTCCGCATCCGTCCCTTCGCCACCGACGACCACGTGGCCCTGGTCACCCTGATCGGGGCGGTCTGTCAGGAGAGCCCCTGGATGCGCACGCGGCGCTTCGAGCCGACACCGGCTTGGCTCCACGCCTTGCACTTCCCTCACTGCCCCTACCACCTCCTCCTGGTGGGCGAGGTGGAAGGCCGGGTGATCGGCTGGTGCCGTCTCTTCCCCCCTCGCGTCGGACGGTGGTCCCCGGAGGTCGAGCTGGGCATCGGGTTGCTCGCCCCCTACCGGGGTCGGGGGATCGGGAAAAAGATGCTCCAACAGGCCCTCCGCTGGGCCCGCGAGCGTGGGGTGCGGCGCATCCGACTCACCACCCATCGGGAGAACCTTCGGGCCCAGCGCCTCTTCGCCCGCTGCGGCTTCGTCGTCCAGGGTGAACGGGATGGGGAACGGTTGGAGATGATCTGGGGGAACAGACAAGAGGAGAAGGCGTGGGATGAACGGTCCTGTGATTCTGTGGAACTGGTTGGCATTTGAGGAAAGGGGTGAACAGGACTGCGCCTGTCCCGACGGGACGGGTGAAGTGGTCGTCCTCCCTTCGCTCCAGGCCGAGGCCATAGAGGACGATTGCGCCTGTCCTGATGGGAGGGAGGCGGTCCTCCTGGCCTCTCCTGTCGGGAGAGGAGTGCGCCGGCAGCGGGCCTCTGGCCTCTACCGGGCAGCCCTGCCCGACCGTCACGAAGTGGTCTTCCAACCGCTGGGGCCGGCCGCTGTCGTCGTGCTCAACCGGACGGCAGCCCATATCCTCGACGCCTTCGCCCTCCCCGCCACCCCGGCCCAGGTCCTCCCTCGCCTGCCCGGTCTGGCCACCGACGCCTTCCACCGGGCGGTTGACCACCTGTCCGCGCTGAACCTGCTCCAGCCGACGGAGGGGAGGACCCCATCCCCCGCGCTGCCGGCCTCACCCCCCACCACGTTGACCGCTTGGCTCCATCTGACCAGTGCCTGTAACCTGGCCTGCACCTACTGCTACCTCCGCCTCACCGGCGAGACGATGGACGTGGCGACAGGCCGCGCTGCCTTGCAGGCTGTCTTCCGCACGGCCCAGCGCCACAGCTTCTCGGCGGTCAAGCTCAAGTACGCCGGTGGCGAGCCGACCCTTCACTTCGATCTCCTTCAGACCCTGCATCGGGAGGCCCTGGCCCTAGCCCGGCAGACGGGGCTTGGCCTGCAGGAGGTGGTCCTGAGCAACGGAACCCGCCTCGACGACGGGATGCTGGACTTCCTCCGCGATGCCGCCATCCGCCTCGCCATCTCCTGGGATGGGCCGGCCCACGACGCCCAACGCCCCTTCGTCGGCGGCCGGGGGAGCGCCGCGCGGGTCGCCCGCACTATAGACCGAGCCCTGGCCCGAGGCCTCCGTCCCCACCTCTCCATCACCGTCACCGCCCACAACGCCGAGAGCTTGCCCGAGGCGGTGGCCTTCGCCCTGGACCGGGGGCTGCTCTTCAACCTGAACTTCTACCGGGGGACGGGCCGAGGGACACCTCTTGTCCCCCTGACCCCGGATGAAGACCGGTTGATCGCCGCCCTCCGGCAGGCCCTGGCCGTGATCGAAGAGCGCCTGCCCCCCTACAGCCTCATCGCCGGCCTCCTGGACCGGGTCAGCCTGGCCGCGCCCCACCGTTACCCCTGCGGAGTCGGCCACGCCTACCTGGTGGTAGACCCCCGAGGACAGATCGCCCGCTGCCAGATGGAGATCGAGCACCCGGTGACCGACGTCTGGACCGAAGACCCCCTCACCTCCCTGCGGGTGGTCAACGGCGGCTTTCAGAACCTGCCGGTGGAGCAGCGGGAGGGGTGCCGCGCCTGCCCGTGGCGCTACTGGTGCGCCGGGGGCTGCCCCCTCCTCACCCATCGGCTCACAGGCCGCAGTGACCGCCCCTCCCCCTACTGTCGCGTCTACAAGACCCTCTTCCCGGAGGTGCTGCGCCTGGAGGGGCTGCGGCTCTTGCGCTGGAAGGACCGCCGGGATCAGGGCGCTGGCAGGTAGAAAAAGGCCAGCGCCAAGATGGTGTAGACCGCCAGGAGTTGAGCCCCCTCCAGCCAGTTGGACTCCCCATCCAGGGCCACCAAGGCCGCGACGAGGGAAGACCCCACCATCGCGATCAGCTCGAACTGGTCGAAGACCAGCGTCAGCGGATTCCCCATCGCCAGGCTGACGAAGACGAGCAGCGGGGCGACGAAGAGGGCGATCTGGAGGCTGGAGCCCAGCGAGATGGAGAGGCTCAACTCCATCTGATCCTTGAGGGCGACCTGCACCGCCACCAGATGCTCGGCCACGTTCCCCACGAGGGGGATGATGATGATGCCCAGGAAGAACTCGGTCCAACCCAGGTGGGCGACCACCGCCTCCACCGAGCCGACGAGGACCTCGCTGAGCCAAGCGATGGCGGCGGTGGCAGCGGCCAACACGATGAGAGCTTTGCGCACCGACCAGGCAGGCGCGTGGGCCGCCTCTCGGAGCGCCGGGTCGGAGGGTTGGGCCCGCAGCGTGTGGAAGAGCCCCATTCCGTAGATGGCGATCATGACGCCGGAGACGCCCAGGCTGAGCCCCTCCACCGCCTGATGGTTGGGCTCGATGGCGTGGCTGAAGAGGGAGGGGACGCTGATGGCGACGACGGCCAGGATGAGCATCGTGGCGTTGAGGCCGGCCTGAGCCCGGTCGAAGCGCTGCACCCCGTGACGCAGCCCGCCCAGCAATACGCTCGCCCCGGTCACCAGCAGCAGGTTGCCCAGGATCGAGCCGATGATGGACGCCTTGACCAGGGTGAGCAGCCCGGCCCGGATGGCGAAGAGGCTGATGATCAACTCGGCTGCGTTGCCCAAGGTCGCGTTCAGCAGCCCACCGACGCGCGGCCCCGTGTGGGCGGCCAACTCCTCGGTCGCTTCCCCGATGAGGCCAGCTAGGGGGATCACCCCCAGCGCCGAGGCTGTGAAGACCAACGTGGGGGACCATTCCAGCGTTTCTCCCAGGATGGCGAGGGGGACGAAGATCAGCAGCAGGTTGACGTAGCGCATCGCACAGCCTCCCAGCAGGGTCGAGTCAGGGGATGAGAGAACGCCAGTCGGAGAACCAGCCGGTCAGCTCCCGGACCCAGGTCAGCCGCTCGGCCAGCCAGGGGAAGCGAGGCGGGGGTGTTGCCTGGGTAGCGAAGGCCAACTGCCCATCCACGCCGTGGCAGAAGAGGCGTGGGGAGACATCGCGGGGCACCAGAACCCGCAAGGCGCGGGGAACCACCTCGAAGAGGATGGGCGTTGTGCCGATGGGCTCGCCATCTACCTGGACGGGTGCCGGCTCCGCCGTGTAGACGGCCACCCGTCGGCCACGAAAGTGGACCACTTTGGGATCGCGCAGGTGACGGCTGGTGAAGACACCGACGACGTGGCGGAGCACCCAACGGAGTCCCACCCCCTTGAAGATGCGCACGTCCAGCAACCCGTCGTCCAGTCGTGCCTCCGGCGTGATGCGCACCAGCCCCCCGTAGAGCTGGATGTTGCTCACCAGGATGAGGATGGTGCGGGTGCGGATGGTCCGGTCGTCCACGATGACGGTGGTGCGCACCCCTTGGAAATCGCGGGCGACCATCAGGCCGGCGACCAAGTAGGCCAGTGCTCCCAGACGCTTGGTGCGGCGGGGGCGGGGTTCCAGGAAGAAGGTGACCTCAGCATCTATCCCGACGCCTCCCCAGAGCAGGAAGTAGCGGGAGCCTGCCTTTCCCACATCTACCCAGCGCACGTCGCCGTCAGAAAGGCGCTGAGCGGCCTCCACCAACCGGCCGGGATGGGTGAGCGTGTAGGTCGGCAGCCCCAGTTCCTTGGCCCAGACGTTCCCCGTGCCCACGGGGAGCACGCCCATTGCCACCGAGCTTCCGACCAGTCCGTTGACGACTTCGTTGATGGTGCCGTCACCGCCGGCGACGAAGACGGCCTTGCAGCGCGCGGTCACCGCTTCCTGGGCGAAAAGGGTTGCATCCCCCGTCTTTGTCGTCTCCCGCAGGGCCACCTGCCATCCTCGACGCTCCAGGTAGCCGATGACCCGATCCAACTCCCGCCGCACATCGCGAGGACCAGCCGTGGGGTTGTAGATCAGCAGAGCATCCAGGTCTTTCTGCCTGAGTTCCGAGGAAGCGGTCAGTACCACCTCCTCTTCCTGCCCCAACCGGTCTGCAATCAAATTTCCCTCTCCTTTCGCCCCATGACCTCCCTTTCCCATTCAGAAGGCCCTGGGTCACTCGAGGGCTTTTCCACACCAGCGACGCTCTCCCGCAGGCCACCATTGGCTGCGCCGGCGGGCAAAGGAGAGCTTTCCCCGCTCCATCAAGCGGTTCAGCGCCCAGCCAGCAGCCGGAGAGGTAGCAACACGTCAGCGAGGGGCTCTTGCCAGGCGAACGAAAGGATTATAGCAACCCGCCCCTGCTTTGACAAACCAGCAGGGGCGGGTAGCAAGCCCGCCCCTGCATCCAAGAGCCGATCCTTCGACTCAGCCTCCCAATTCCTTTAGCTTGGCTTCCCACTTGGCGTAGAGCCGGTTGTAGGTCTCCTCGCTGATCTCGCCGGCAGCCAGCCGCATATCCAGGTTGTCCAGCACCTCCTGGATCTTGGCGATGTCGGTGACGCCACCGCTCTGGGTTTGGGGTTGCTGTTGGGCCGGCTGCTGTTGAGCCGGCTGCTGCATGGACTGGGCCATCATCTGGGCCATCGCCGCACCCATCCCAACGCCCGCGCCCAGTCCGACCCCGGCACCGGCAACACCGCCGGGCTGCTGGGCCGCATCCCGCATCGCTCGGGCTGCTTGGAACTGCATGTAGCGCTGCATATCGCCAATGGCCCCCATCGCCGCCCGTTCCTCGATGGCCTTGGCCGTCTCCTCCGTGGGGCTGATGGAGTTGATGTAGATGGCCCGCAAGTCAATGCCCACGGCGGCGAAGTCATCCTGAGCTTTGGCCTTGAGGCCCGCGCCGATCTCTTCGAAGAGGGCCGGCAAGTCCAAGATGGACTTCCCGATCTCTCCCAACAGGTCGGTCAGCTTGCTGATGATGATCCCCCGCAGGAACCCTTCGATCTGGCGGGTCTCGTAGAACCCCTGGGTTCCCACAATCCGGTTGACAAAGAGCTGAGGGTCCTTAATCTGCATCGCATAGGTGCCAAAGGCTCGCAGCCGCACCATCCCCAGATCGCTATCCCGGAGGGTGATAGGCTCCGGTGTTCCCCACTTCTGGTCGAGAAACTGGCGGGTGCTGACGAAGTAGACCTCAGCCTGGAAGATGGGACGTCCTCGGGTGGCCAGCCCCAGAAGGCCGCTGAGCAACGGCAGGTTGGCCGTGGTGATGGTATGGCGTCCTGGTCCGAAGACATCGTAAGCCTTCCCATCCCGGAAGAAAACGGCTGCTTGGCTCTCCCGGACGATCACCTGAGAGCCGATGCGAAAATCCCCCGGCCCTCGCTCCGGGATTCGGTGGACCATCTCCTCTCCTGTCTCATCCATGAACTCGATAACGTCAATCACTCGTGGCATAATGCACCCTCCTCTCCGGTCAGAGTTCGGTTGTTCCCGTGATCACGTCGGCCCGGCGCTCGAAGGTCTCGTTGGCCTTGGCCGCTGCCCGGTTCAGCGCGGCGATCGCCTCCCCCAGTTTGTCGGGAGTGCCGATGGCGGCCTCCAGACCGTCAATGGCCGCCCGGATCTCGTCCACGGTGGCGAGCAGCGCCTCGTCGAAGGTGTAGAGTTCGTCCAAGGCATCCTCCTTCACCCGCACGGCGTCAAAGAAGCCTGCGTAGCCATAGGTGGCCGTCTTGACCCGGTCAATGAAGGTCTGGAGCTTCATCTGCGCGCTTTCCACGTCGTCAAGCCACGTGATGCCCCCACCGCTGAGCAGTCGCTTCTGGAGGTCGGGCAGTCGTCGCCGCTGCTCCTCCAGCCGACGGGCGATGGTATCGCGCAGCAGCTTGTCCGCCTCCCGCCGCATCTCCTTCTCTTTGTAGCCCCTGTACCCAGGAATCTGTCCTAGAAGGGATTCCAATTTTCCCCGTTCCTGGCTGACCTGTTCGTAGAGATCGCTCATAGGATGTTGCCTCCTCCTCAGTCTCTCCCATTAGGTTTCGGTGTGCGTTGATGTGTAACCTATTATACCCCAAATTGGCCCAGTGCAAAAGGGGCAGGGAGCGACCGTCACGAGTTTGGGACATCATTCTGAGTTGCCTCCAAAGGCCAGACAACGCTCAGGCCGGCGCAAAGGGAAGCCATCGGCACCTGGCTGATGTCGTAGCCGGCCAACTCCAGCGGGC
>Ga0256830_1000100_pt1 | contig 74750 bp, 68 predicted proteins | sample 128326metaG_FD_190537 | JGI IMG/M metagenome (GOLD analysis project Ga0256830, IMG submission 190537) | Hydrothermal vent microbial communities from Lau Basin, Pacific Ocean - 128-326 | ecosystem: Environmental > Aquatic > Marine > Hydrothermal vents | place: Pacific Ocean: Lau Basin | collected... | reverse complement strand
CGTCTACAACCTTGCCGCTCACCCTTATGCCCCGGTCCGAAAAGCCCTCCGTGTCGGCTCCCACGACCTCGCCCACAGTGAGGTAGTAGACTCCGGTCTCAGAGACACCCTTGTATATCAGAAACCCCACTCCCGCCACTATGAGTAAGACCGCCACCAAGGTCTTCCTGGCCGATTTCTTCATACGCCTCCATCCTCTGTTCTCCGTACGCCTCCGCAACAGACCGCCGCATCAACCACGGAAAGGCTCCGGCGGATGCAGGACGGTATGCCTGAAGGCGGTCCGGCTTCAGTGAATTCTCCCGAAAATCTCCGGAAGGGGATCGGTGCGCAGGCTGGATGCCGCACTCGATTTTATTGATTATATAGCAAGAGATGTGCCAACGTCAAACCTCACTGAGCCGGCCGGCCGGAACGCCCATTTTACGGGCCACCAGGACAGAAAGGAGACTTGGCGGGAGAGGGATATCCATAAACAGTGGGGCACAAAGGGACACCGGTGTGGCATATTGTCTCATCTGTTTTTGGCATCCATGAGTTTCCTGTAGATCGTCTTCCGGTTCACGCCGAGTATCTCCGCGGCCCTCTTCTTGTTGCCCCCGCATCTCTTCAGCACGTGCTCGATGTACTCTCTCTCGAGTTCGTCGAGGGACTTCTCACTTGGCAGACTGAACCCGACGTTCGAGTCCTTTGCTCTAAGCATCTCCTCGGGCAGGTCACCGAGCCTCACGACGCCGTCCTCCGCGAGGTAGACGGCACGTTCCATGACGTTCTCGAGTTCCCTGATGTTTCCGGGCCAGTGGTAATCCATCAGGGCCCTCATGGCCTCCGGCGAGACCTCGACGGGCTCATCGGTCCTCCTGTATCTCCTGAGGAACTCCTGCACGAGCACGGGTATGTCCTCCCTGCGCCTCCTGAGCGGCGGGAGTTCGATCCTGAATATGTTGAGCCTGTAATAGAGGTCTTCCCTGAACCTGCCGGCCCTGACCTCCTTCAACAGGTTCCTGTTCGTCGCGGAGATGATCCTGACATCGAACGGTATGTACGTGTTGCTCCCGAGTGGTTTGATCTGCCTCTCCTGAAGCGCCCTGAGGAGCTTCGGCTGGAGGGTGAGCGGCATCTCGGCAATCTCGTCGAGCAGGAGCGTACCTCCGTCGGCCTCGATGAAGAGGCCCTTCTTGTCGTTCCTTGCATCCGTGAAGGCGCCCCTCACGTGGCCGAAGAGTTCGCTCTCGAGGAGGCCTTCGGGGATCGAGGCACAGTTGACCGGAACGAAGGGCCTATCCTTCCGCGCCGAACAGGAGTGTATCGCCCTCGCGATCATCTCTTTTCCAGTGCCCGTCTCGCCCTCGATGAGCACATTACCGCCCGAGTCCGCGATCTTCCTGATGAAGGTGAATATCTTCTGCATGGCCGGGCTCTTGCCCGCGAGGTTGTTAAGACCGCAGCGCCTCGATGTCATCTCCTCGAGTTCCTCAATGCGCCTCCTCATGTGGAGTTCCCTGACCGCCTTTTTCACGGCGACCAGTATCTGCTCGGTCTTGAACGGCTTTATGATGTAGTCATAGGCGCCCCGGTCCATGAGCTTCACGGTATCGTCGATGTTTCCGAATGCCGTAATGAGGATGACGAAAGGGGATATCCCGCAGTCCTGCCTCAACCGGTCGAGGAATGACAGGCCGTCCATGACCGGCATCCTTATGTCGGAGATGACGATCTGGAACTCCAGCTTCCGCATCAGGGCTGAGGCTTCCTCACCGTTCGGGGCGGTCTCGACGGCATAGCCGTGCTCGATCAGGATGTCCCTCAAGAACTCCCGCATGTCCTGCTCGTCCTCTACAACGAGTATGTTTATCCTCTCAGCCACCATAGCGATAAACCTCAAGAGTATCCACCGGCGTGTTTCGGACCGTTTCCACGCTCCAGGGGGAACCTCATAATAAATCTTACCCCACCTTCGCGCGATTCATCAATCTCGATGGTGCCGCCGTGCTCCTGGACGATGTTGGCGACTATGAAGAGCCCCAACCCGGTCCCCTCCCCCACATCCTTTGTCGTGAAGAAGGGATCGAAGACCCTCGGCCTCAGCTCAGGCGGGATGCCGGGGCCGTCGTCTTCAAAGCATATCACCACGAACCCCCTGGTATCGTCGAGTTCTTCGGAGGACCTGATCGTCATCCTTCCGCCGTCTCTCATCGCGTGGAGTGAGTTGAGCATCAGGTTGACGAACAACTGCCTGAGACCGTCCTCGTCACCGAAGAAACTCGATACTGACAGCTCACAGGCGAGTTCCACGCCTGGATTGTCCTTTCTCAACCTGAGCTTGCAGAGGGAGAAGGCCTCCTTGATCACGCGTTCGAGGTCGAGTTCTCTGAAAACCGGTGGGGCCTTTCTCGAGAACGCGAGCAGCTGCTGCATGGTCTCGGATATCCTGTCAGCCTGCCGTATTATGGTCCTGAGCCCCTCTCTGTCCGGATGCCCCTCGGGCAGCTTTCCCATCAGCTGCTCCGCGCGGCCGCTTATGACATTCAGCGGGGTGCCTATCTCGTGCGCGAGACCCGAGGTGAGCTGCCCCAAGGAGGCGAGCTTTTCCGAGTGCCTGAGTCCGCGTTCGAGCCTCAGCTTCTCCCTGAAGACCTTCTCCTTCTTGATGTATTGCTGCTCGAGGTTCTCGGCCATACGGTTGAAGTCGTCAATGAGCTCGTCGAGCTCGACGACACCGCTCTTCTCTATACGGAGTCCGAGGTCTCCCTCCCCAAGCTTTTCCGAGGCCTCCTTCAGCCTCCTTATGGGAACGGCAATGCTCCACCTGCCTATCAGGTATGTGGCCGCACCGAGCAGTAACGCGGCCACCAGCGTGAACAGCAGGAACCTCCTCGTCACCGCTGAGAGCCCGACATCTATGTATCCGAGAGAGAGGATCACCTCCACCGCTCCCTGCAGAGTGCCGTTTCCGGCCTTGATCGGGCTCACCACCGAGATGAACTCGCCCTCCCCGGTACTGAACACCTTCTCCCTGCCGCCGTGCTCCAGGCCTTTCATGTCTATGCTGCCGTGCGGACACTGTATGTTCGTGCAGTCGCTCCGGGAGAAGTCCACCAGGTCTCCGTTCCCGTCGTAGACGTTTATACCGAGCACGTCCTTCTCATCCAGCGGGGCGACGGCACGCACGAGGTCTTCGACCGTGAAGTGCGGGTCTTCCCGGTGGTAAAACCTGAAGGTGGCCGCGAGGGTCCTCGACAGCATCCAGGCCCTCGACCTGACCTCGCTGAAAAGGTGGTACCTCTCGTCTCTCACCGAGATGTAGCCGAGCACTGCAGAGAGGAGGAGCATGAGGGTGAAGATGTAGAGAAAGAGCCTCGTCGATATCTTCAAGCCTTGAGAATCCTCGTCGAGTTGAGTACTGCAAGCACGGCGACTCCCACGTCGGCGAAGACCGCCTCCCACATGGTCGCCATGCCGAAGGCGCCGAACACGATGAAGAAGCCCTTGATCGTCAGGGCCATGGTGATGTTGATGAAGACGATCTTCCGGGTCCTTCTCGCAATGTGCATCGCGTCGAGCAGGCCTGTCAGCCTGTCTTTCATCAGCACCACGTCGGCGGCCTCGATGGCCGCGTCTGAGCCGAGCCCTCCCATCGCCACACCGATGTCGGAGGCCACGAGTACGGGTGCATCATTGATCCCGTCACCGACGAAAGCGATCTTGTGCCTCTTCCTGTCTATGCTCTCCTCGAGCTCCTTCACGATCCTGATCTTGTCCTGTGGCAGCAGTTCTGCGTGAAAGTCGTCCATCCCCAGTTCACCGGCGACGAGTTCCGCCGCCGCCCTGCCGTCACCTGTGAGCATCACGACCCTGTCGACGCCCTCCCTCCTGAGGCCGTCGACGGCCTCGTACGCTTCAGGCCTCACCTTGTCCGCAAGCAGTATGTATCCGGCGTACTTCCTGTCGATCACGACGTGGACGACGGTGCCCTTGACGTCGCACGTATCGTGATCTATGTCGTAGCCGTCCATGTGGAGTATCCGGTCATTGCCCGCAAGTATCTCCCTTCCCTCGGCAACCGCCCTGACGCCGTGCGCGGGGATCTCCTCGTAGCTCTCTATCCGCCTCTCGTCTATCCCGCCACCGTATGCGTCCATTATCGACTTCGCTATGGGATGGTTCGACTGACTCTCGGCCTCTGCGGCAAGGCGGAGGAGCTCCTCCCTGGAGAACCCGTTCAGGGGCCTGACCTCCGTCACCCTGAATACGCCTTCGGTGAGCGTGCCGGTCTTGTCGAAGACCATGGTGTGTATGCTCCTGAAACCCTCGAGATAGTTCGAGCCCTTGAATAGTATCCCTTTTCTCGAGGCAGCGCCGATGCCGCCGAAGAAACCGAGCGGGATGGAAATGACCAATGCGCACGGGCAGGCTATAACGAGGAAGACGAGCGCACGGTAGACCCACTCGGAGTATGTCTCAACATGCGAGAACACGGATGAGAGGGCCGGAACCTGATAGAGGACCGGCGGGAGCACCGCCATGGCAAAGGCAGCAGCGACCACCGCAGGGGTGTAGACCTTCGAGAACTTGGTGATGAACTTCTCGGTCGGAGCCTTCTGCGCCGAGGCCTTCTCAACGAGGTCGAGTATCTTGCTCACCGTAGACTCGTTGAACGGCCTCGTGACCCTCACGGTTATCACGGCGTTCCTGTTTATCATTCCCGAGAGGACCTCGTCGCCCTCCGAAAGGGACCTCGGCATAGACTCCCCCGTCAGTGCAGAGGTATCCACCATGGTCCTCCCCTCCTCGACCACACCGTCGAGCGGGACCTTCTCTCCAGGCCTGACCACGATGAGGTCGCCCACCTTGACCTCCTGCGGGCTCACCCTCTCTGCTACCCCGTCTCTCTTCAGGTTCGCATAATCCGGCCTTATGCTCAGGAGCTTCCTGATCGACCGCCGGGAGTGATTCAGGGCCCTGTCCTCGAAGTACTCGCCCACCTTGAAGAAGAGCATCACGCCCACGGCCTCCGGGAACTCCTTTATTACAAAGGCGCCGAGCGTCGCCACGGTCATGAGCAGGCTCTCGCCGAAGAAGTCCCTGCTTATTATGCCCTTCACCGCGCTTGCGACCACGTCACGGCCAGCAACTATGTAACCGATAAGGTACGGCAGAAGGACCGCCCAGAAACGGAAGTCACCCAGGGGGAGGTCTTCGGCGCCGGGGTATACGTAGTTCTGAATGAAGAGACCGGCGACAAAGAGTACGCCTGCGAGGAATATCTTCCTGAGGATGGACGCTCCCTCGCCACCGCCCTCTTCTTCCTCCGCACCGCCTTCTTCGGCCTTGCTTATCTTGATGTGGGGCTCTACCTGCCTCACCACATCGAGGGCCTTCTCCTCAAGCTCAGGGGTCTCTGCATCGAGAACCAGTGTGGAGGAGGCGAAGTGGACCTCGGCCTTCACGCCTTCCATCCGGTTCAGCCTCTGCTCTATCTTTGCCGCACACGAAGCACAGCTCAGACCGCTGAGATGATATCTCACGCCGGCGACGACCGCAGGCCTGTCCGAGGGCCCCTTCTCAGCCGGCTTGCAGGCATCTTCGCAGCAATGCCCGCTCCCGCCGCCACTCATCATATGCAACGGAAACCTCGACATGAAACATCCTCCTTAGACTTTGGTTCTCCTGTACGCGAACACCGCTATGCCGACCGCCACCATGGCGAGACTCAGGATCTGCCCCATGGTGAGGAAGGCGACCACAAAACCGAGCTGGGGATCTGGTTCCCTGAAAAACTCGATTGAAAACCTTATCACGCCGTACAGGACGAGAAAGAGGGCCGTCAGTCCGCCTGCGACCCTCACCCTATCTTTTAAATACCATAACAGGGCGAAAAGAACAACCCCTTCGAAGAACGCCTCGTAGAGCTGCGACGGGTGACGCGGCAGTCCGCCCCCGCAGGGAAAGACCACAGCCCATGGAACGTCGCTCACCCTGCCGTAGAGTTCGCAGTTTATGAAGTTCCCTATCCTGCCGAGCCCGAGTCCTATCGGGGCCGTTGCGATCACGAGGTCCGCCATCATCCAGGAATCGAGCCCCCGCTTTCTGCAAAAACATACACCTGCAAAGACAGAACCGATGAGCCCGCCGTGAAACGACATGCCGCCGTGCCATACGGCAAAGACCTCGAGCGGATTCTCGAGGTATTCAGGAAGGTTGTAAAAGAACACATAGCCGAGCCTCGCTCCGAGTATGAGACCGAGGATGATGTAGAAGTAGAGGTCGTCGACCGTCCTGCGCTCTATCCCTATGCCCTTTCTCCTTATCTGGTAGTTCACGAGCAGGTACGAGCTTGCAAAGCCGATCAGGTACATGAGCCCGTACCACCTGATCTGCAGTGGACCGACCTTTATCAAGTAGGGCTTGATCTCCGGATAAGGTAACATGCCGCAGCCTCACCCCCTCTTTTTCCCGCCGAATATGTCGTCCGCCAGCTCCCTGTTGAGCCCTATGCCCACATCGAGCATCGAGCAGTACATCCTGTGAGCAATCGCCTCGCTGTCGACGTTTATCAGGCTCTTTATGGACGAGTTCACCAAGAAGGCCTCCTCGGTGTAGAGCTCGAGAATCTCGTTGTTCAGCTCGAGAAAGGCATCCCTGTCGAAGGCGTTCCTGACCATCCCGTTGTAGTCTTCTGCATCAGCTGAGCCGAGGAGCGTCGCGAAGAGCTGCACCAGTTTGCGCGTCCTCTCTCTCCTCAGCGGCAGTATCTTGTCGTATGCAAACTCGATCCTGATGGGCAGCAACTTTATGTCTCCCTTCAGCCTGCGGTCGAGGTCGATGCTGGCGTCGAGTATCTCCTCGACATCGGTGTCGCAGACACCCCCGCCGGCTTCGTTGATCACCGCGGCCGTATCGAGACAGAGCCTGTAGTACTGGAGTTCCCTCTTTATCCTTGCGAGCAGGAACTTCTTGAAGACCGGAAACTGCACTGAAGTGACCGCCTTGCCGCAGTACTTGATACACCTCTCGGAGAGCGTATAAAGAAACCACTCGGCAAACCTCATTATCTCCGTCTCTCTATCCACCCATACCTCGATATCCTTGTAAATGAGCCGAAAAACCCACCATGTGCGGGCTTTCTATAATATAACACAAACACGAGGGCGCACTTCACGCCGGTGAATCCGATGATCAGCACGTTCACGCCCGCCGTACTTCTTTACTCCGGTGTCAGCGCCACGGATCCACGCCGAAGGAGACGCACATGTATGGATCCCTTCCAGCCGGGGCTCCGGAGAGTTCCGCCCTGTACCTGCAGCCTCCCCTGCAGACGTCGAGCACGTCGCAGTCGCACTCCAAATCGGCGAGCCTGATGGGTTGAAGCCTCCTCCAGCAGGTCTCGATTCCCTCGGATGCATGCCCCAGGGACCTGTCGGCATAGAACGCACACTTCGCGACATGCCCGTCCGGCAGCACCGAGACGAGGTGCAGGCCGCAGGCGAACCCCTCACCTCCGCCGTGAAGCCCTCCGCCGTAACCATATGCGAGAAACCCGCCCGCGGTCTCGGGCGGAAGGGAGAGTTCCGCGTTCTCCCTCAACCTGCCGCTCGAACACGGCACGTCCACCATCCAGCTCTTTACGCCGAGTCCCCTGAAAAGGTCCTCCATCCTTCCGAAATCACCGGTGTTTCCGGAGTGTATCATCGTGGAGACGGATACGTCGAACCCGTACTCGATTGCGCTCCTGACGGCACTCATCGCCCTTTCGAAACTCCCGTCCCCCCTAACGGCGTCGTGGGCCTCCCGGAGGCCGTCGATGCTGATCTGCAACTCGTCCACGTTCAGCCTCCTGAGCAGGCGCTCATCGATCAGGAGACCGTTCGAGAACAGCACCCTCCTGAGGGGATAGTCCGACAGGTAGTCGTTCAGAGCATCGAACTCCCCGTATACCAGCGGCTCACCGCCTGAGACGAGCACCCTCAGGCCCTGCATAGCGTTGAATTCGTCGAGAACGCCGATCAGCAGGCCAAGCGGAATCTCCTTGCCCCCGGGTTCCCCAAGGTAGCAGTGCCTGCACCTGAGGTTGCACCTGTCCGTTATCAGCAGTTCGAGGTATCTCAGGGAGGGAAGAGGAGACTTCCCCGCGCACTGCCTCCTGACCGCCTGCCGTGCATCTGAGAGAATCCCTTCTTCAAGGCAGTAGGACGTGAACTCCACATCGTCGGAGAAGCTCCCCCCGCCGGCGCACTCACGGAGAAATTCAAAGGCGCTCTCGTCGATCTCGTACAGCTCGTCACTCCTTACGTTGTAGACCGAGGGGTGTTCGAGCCGTCTGAGCAGCGCATCTCCGGACAGGAAGTATCTCCTGCGGCGCTCAGTAATAGAACTCCTCCTTCAGCGGCCTCGTCATCAGCTCCCTGACGGCCGCCTGCGGGGGCTTGTCCTTGTGGAGCATGAGGCAGACCTGCTCGACGATCGGCATCTCGACGTCGTACTTGACTGCAAGCTCACATGCCGAAACCGAGGTCTCGACCCCCTCGGCAACGGCCCTCATCTCGGACAGGATATCCTTCAGCTTCATGCCACGGCCGATCTTGTAGCCGACCGTGTAGTTCCTCGACAGGTTCCCCGTACAGGTGAGCACGAGGTCTCCCATGCCGCTGAGCCCCGAGAAGGTCTTCGCGTCGGCGCCCATCTTCACCCCGAGGCGCGTGATCTCTGCAAGCCCCCTCGTTATCAGCGTGGCCCTGGCGTTGAGACCGAGCCCGAGTCCGTCGGATATGCCCGATGCGATGGCTATGACGTTCTTCAGGGCGCCGCCGAGTTCGACTCCGAGCACGTCCTGGTGGGTGTAGACCCTGAAGTAGTCTGTATTGAATATCTCCTGAAGCAGCAGGCCGGTCTCCCTATGCTGCACCGCAAGGGTGACTGCAGTGGGGAGTTTTCTTATGACCTCCTTTGCGAAACTCGGCCCCGAGATCACGGCGGTCTCGTGGTGTGTCAGCTCCTTGAGAATGGACGAGACGGTCAGGAGCGTCCCCTTCTCCATGCCCTTGGACGCGCTCACGATCACCGCGCCCTTCTCGATATGGCCGACGGCCTCACTGAAGACCTGCCTCACGAACTGTGTCGGGACCGCGCATATCACGTATCTCGACCTGTGGAGTGCACGATTAAGCCGGTGGGTCGTCCTTACGTTGTCGGGCAGGGAGGCCTCGGGCAGGTAGAGGCGGTTCACCCGGTCGCGTTCCATCTCCTCTGCCAGCTCCTGCTCGTACGTCCAGAGAGAGACGTCGTAGCCCTTCTCGGCAAGGAGTATGCTGAGGGCGGTACCCCAGCTTCCGGCACCTATGACGCTTATGTAGGCCATCAGATACTCTCTATAGCCCTCTGCAGCCTCATGATCGCCCTCTCCTTGCCCACTATCTCGAGTACTTCGAAGATGCCCGGACTGACCGTGTTGCCGGTTATCGCGACCCTGACGGGCTGGGCCACCTTGCCGAGCTTGGTCTTGTGCCTCTCGACGATCGACATGAATACCCTCTCTATCTCTTCAGCCCTGAAATCCTCCACTCCTTCGAGGCCGCGCCGGACGTCCTCGAGCAGCGGCTTCGTCTTCTCGTTTATGAACTTCTCCTTTGCCTTCGGGTCGATCTCGACATGGTCGAGCATGTAGTACCTCATGGAGCGGGCCATCTCCTGCAGCGTCCTCGATCGCTCCTGGAGCGTGACGACCGCCCTGCTGAGCCATTCACGGTCGACCTCCTCCCCTTTGCCCACGAGTCCCTCCTTCTCGAGAAAAGGGACGAGCAGTTCCGAGATGTGATCCGCCGGGGAGTCCTTTATGTACTGGCTGTTCAGCCAGAGGAGCTTGTCGGGGTTGAATACGGCGGCGGACTTTCCGACCGCATCGAGCGAGAACTTCTCTATCAGCTCCTCCCTGGTGAATATCTCCTGGTCGCCGCACGACCAGCCGAGACGCACCAGGTAGTTGAGGAGTGCTTCCGGCAGGTAGCCCATCTCCCTGTATGCCTGCACGGACGTTGCACCGTGGCGCTTGCTCAGTCTCGTCTTGTCCGGGCCGAGGATCATCGGCAGGTGAGCGAACTCAGGCACCGGAAAACCCAAGGACTCGTATATGTGTATCTGCTTGGGCGTGTTGTTCAGGTGGTCGTCACCCCTTATCACGTGGGTTATGCCCATGTCCACATCGTCGACAACGACCACGAAATTGTACGTGGGCGTACCGTCCGAGCGGAGGATTATGAAGTCATCGAGCTGCTCGTTCTCGTACACCACATGCCCCCGGATCAGGTCCTCCACCACGGTCTGACCCGCCTGCGGCATCATGAACCTGACGGCAGGAGTCCTGCCTGCCGGCGGGAACGTGATCTCCCTGCACCTGCCGTCGTATTTCGGGGGGCGGCCCTCCTTGAGTGCGGCCTTCCGCCTCTCATCGAGTTCCTCGGGGCTGCAGTAACAGTAATAGGCCTTTCCCTCCTCGAGCAGCCTCTCGACGTATCTCTTGTAGACGTCCATCCTCTCGGTCTGCCTGAAAGGCCCCTCGTCCCAATCGAGCCCGAGCCAGGTCATGCCGTCCATGATGGCCTCGATATACTCTTCGGTCGAGCGAGTGCGGTCCGTATCCTCTATCCTGAGGACGAAGACCCCCCTGTTGTGCCGCGCGAAGAGCCAGTTGAAGAGGGCGGTCCTCGCCCCTCCGATGTGGAGGTAGCCGGTGGGGCTCGGTGCAAACCTGACTCTCACTGAATCTCTATCCATGAAGACTCCTTTCTCCGACAGAAAAACGGCCGCTCCTCAAGCCGGGATGCAGCGAGAGCCGCTCAAGACCCGGAGCTATCTCTCGATGTATCCCTCGACGAGTATGTCCTCTCCCACCCTTCTCACCCTCGTATCCCTCAGCCTGTAGGCATCGGCCAGGGATGCGCAGGCCCTGCCGCCGACAGCCGGATACGAATCCCTGCCGCCGATTATCTTGGGCGCGATGAAAAAGGCCACCTTGTCCACCACACCGTCTTCGAGGGCGTGGGCTGCGAGGGACGAACCGCCCTCGATCATCACGGATGTGACGTCCATGCCGCCGAGCCTCTCCATGAGCCAGTGCAGGTCCAGGGTCCCGTCGTAGAAGAGTAATTTTACCCCTTTGTCTCTTAGTTCATCAAGCCTTCCCGAACCCTTTCCTCCGGCTGTGACGATCAGGGTATCAGGGGGGGTCTTGAGAATCCTGGCACCCGGCGGCGTTTCGAGCTCCGGGTCTATCACCACGCGCATGGGGTCTTTGGCACCCTTGAACCTTGCGGTGAGCTCGGGGTCGTCGGCCGCCACCGTGCCTATCGCCGTGATCACGGCGTCAACCGAAGACCTCATCCTGTGAACGAGCCTCCTCGCCCTCTCACCGGTGATCCACTTCGACTCGCCCGACGGCGTGGCGATCTTTCCGTCAAGTGTCATTGCAACCTTGAGAGTGACGAACGGGACCCTCCGGGTTATGAACTTGAAATAGGCCTCGTTCAGCCTCCTGGCCTCGTCCTCTGACACGCCCGTGACGACCTCGATACCGGCACGCCGCAGTTCCCTGATGCCCCGTCCCGAGACCCGGGGGTTCGGGTCCTCGGTCGCAACAACCACCTTCTTGACGCCTGCGGCGATTATCGCCCTCGTACACGGGGGCGTGCGCTTCCTGGTGTGGCAGCAGGGCTCGAGATTAACATAGAGCACAGAGCCCTTCGCCCTCGCCCCGGCCGTTGCGAGTACGAGGGCCTCGGCATGCGGGGTTCCGGGCGCCCTGTGGAAGTCCTCGGCGATGATCCTTCCGGCCTTCACCAGGACCGCACCGACCATCGGGTTCGGGCTGGTTCTGCCTGCAGCCTTACCGGCAAGCCTTATCGTCCTCCTGATATAGTCTCTGTCGGTCATACGGGTCATCGGGCCCCGGGGTCAGTGACAGCAGCGCTCCCCGGTATCGCCCTGTCGAGATGAAAACAGCCGCGGATCGCGCGGGCACTCCTGCCTGCAGAGTCGATATCGAGGATACTCATCGCGAAGTATAATATAACAGAAAAAGCGCCTTTCTTTCAGGGGCCCGACAAACCGCCGAGCGATGACCCGATCACCGGAATCATCGGTATTGAAGGCTCCGACTTCCCCGGTTCCGCCGCATCGACCCCCGGCAGGGCAGGCGTAAAATCGCGGAACCGGTGCCGCCTCCAAAGCCGTAAATCCGTGTTTTGGGTTATCATATTAATTAAGATGATGTCCTCTGAAGACCTGAACCCGTCCGCAATCGAGATCGATCTCCTCTCTGTCGAGGAGATACTTCACATCATGAACGAGGAGAACCTTGCCGCTGCCGGCGCTGTCGGCAAGGCCCGGGATGCCATTGCCGCGGCGGTCAAGGATACGGTCACCACTCTCAGGTCAGGGGGCAGGCTGGTCTACGTGGGTGCAGGGACCAGCGGCAGGCTCGGTGTCCTCGACGCCTCGGAGATACCGCCCACGTTCGGCGAAGCACCGGGTGTGATCAAGGCGGTCATGGCAGGTGGCGAATCAGCGCTCACCACAGCAGTCGAAGGCGCCGAAGACGACACGTCGGCTGGAAAGGACGCAGTGGCGGACATCACCGAGAGGGACATGCTGCTCGGCATCTCGGCAAGCGGAAAGACGCCCTTCGTGCTCTCTGCGCTCATGGAGGGAAAGGACCGCGGTGCCAGGTGCTGGCTCCTGACCTGCAACGACATCGACTACGACTTCCTTGACGGTATAATCAAGGTCCTGGTAGGGCCCGAGATAGTCGCAGGCTCGACGAGGCTCAAGGCCGGCACTGCCACCAAGATGGTCCTCAACATGATCTCCACCACCGCCATGGTCAAGCTCGGCAGGGTGTACAAGGGTTACATGGTGGACGTCGTTCCGTCGAACAGGAAGCTGAAAGACCGCGCCGTCAGGATAATAATGGACCTCACCGGCTGCAGCCGCGAAGAGGCCTCCGTGCTGCTGCGCATGTCGGGCGGAAACGCAAAGACAGCGGTGCTGATGTACCTTAAATGCCTCGACCGCGACGCCGCAGGGAGGCTGCTGAAGGAATCAGGGGGGTCTCTGAGAAAGGCGCTGCGCTGAGGTGAGCCGCAGCCGTTCCCCGCTCAATGGCCCGTGCGTGAAAAATACCTTTACTTCTTCCCCGTTTAGTGCAATAATGTATGTTATGTCATGCGCTCATAACCTGGCAAAGGGGGTGGTTACAAGAAAAGACTACGGGAGGTACAGGGCCTGAATCAAAAAAACCTTCAAAAAAGGAGAGAGCAAATGATCAGATTCAAGAGTGTCGTTTCCATTGTATCAGTCGCGGTCTTACTGTTCGTTTCCGGATGCGCCAGCATCGTCAGCAAGTCAAGTTATCCTGTAGCCATAAACAGCTATCCCGACGGGGCGACCATAACGATCACCACGAGGAGCGGCAAGCAGATATACAAGGGAACGACACCCACGACCGTGACGCTGAAAAGCGGCGACGGCTTCTTCACGGGCGCCAGCTACACCGTGACATTCGAAAAGCCCGGCTACGAACCGCAGACCGCGATCATCGAGAAACAGCTGGACGGGTGGTACATAGGCAACATCCTCTTTGGAGGACTGATCGGCTTTCTCATAGTCGACCCAGCCACTGGGGCCATGTGGAAGCTTCCCGACGGCATCAGCGTGACGCTGGCTGAGAAGACCTCGACCTTCGTGATCGACGGAAAAGAGCTCAAGGTCGTCTTTCTCGACGATGTGCCGGCTCAGCTCAGGTCAAAAATGGTCAAGGTCAGGTAGGACGGATGCGGTGGAGGTTGTGAACGTATGAAGAGACCCGTTCGCAGCAGAAGGAAGAGCGGCTTTTATGTCGCCGTCCTGCTTGGAGCAGTCCCGTTTTTCGTCTGGTCTGCACTGAGACGCCTCTTCGTCACCAGACAGTGACAGGATATCCGGGCGAGCCGCGGGGAACTCCCCGGCTTGCCCGGACATCCACCGCCGATGTTCCATGAACGGCTTTCCCGCACGGAGACCGAATAGGTTATACTCTCCTTGTGCAGTCTCCATCACTCCATGTTTCAGGGCTTGTGAACAGAGGACGAAGGAGAATGATGTCTCCGCTAAACCCAGGCAAGAAGGCGAAGATCATCGGGCTCATGTCCGGCACGTCACACGACGGAGCGGATGCGGCACTCGTCGAGATTGGGCCCGGCGCTGGAGGCATAGTCCTGCTCAAGCACATCCACCGTCCTTTCCGCAAGGCCCTGAGGGAGGAGATACAGGCTGCGTTCACCGGCGACGCGGAGCTCATCTGCAGGCTGAACTTCAAGTTAGGCGAGATGTTCGCCGCCACAGCCCTCGCCCTGATCAAAGAGGCGGGACTCGGGCCGGCGGATATCGACGCAATAGCCTCCCACGGCCAGACCATCCGTCACATCCCCCCTTCAGGCCCGCCGTCGAGGAGGAAGTCAGGCTCCACGCTCCAGATTGGTGAGGCCTCCGTGATAGCGGAGAGGACCGGCATCATGACCATATCCGACTTCAGGACCCGCGATATGGCTGCCGGCGGCCACGGCGCCCCGCTTGTGCCGCTTGCGGACCATATCCTCTTCAGCAGGAGGGGCCGAAAGAGGGCCGTGCTGAACATCGGGGGGATCGCCAACGTGACGATAGTCAGCGGCAGGCTCGACGACACCGTGGCGTTCGACACCGGGCCCGGAAACTCCCTGATCGACGAATCGATGAGACGTGTATCATCCGGAAGGCTCTCCTTCGACAGGAACGGCTCGGTTGCGGCATCCGGCAGGCCTGACCGCAGGCTCCTCGACGAACTCCTCGGACACCCCTACCTGAGGAAGAGACCTCCCAAGTCAACCGGCCGCGAGGTGTTCGGCGCGGAGATGGTGAGGGGGATATTCGGCAGGTACGGCGGGGCCGCTGCCGAGGACATCGTCTCGACCCTGACCCACTTCACCGCTGAAAGCATCTTCAGGGCCGTGATCCCATACGCTCCAGACGAGGTCATCGTAAGCGGCGGAGGCGCGAAGAACGGGTTCCTCATGCAGCTCATCCGAGGGTTGTTCAGCCAGAGAGGGATCCCCGTCAACGACATCTCAGTATACGGTATCCCTCCTGAGGCGAAAGAGGCCGTGAGTTTCGCCCTCCTCGGTCACAGGACCCTGATGCATCGGCCCGGCAACCTCCCCTCTGCCACAGGTGCCTCCAGGATGGTGATCCTCGGAAAGATATCCCTGCCATGAGGCCGGGACAGCCCGAGTCCAGCTGTAACGGGAGTCACGAGGACGGCGACGGTAAACCCGGGCGAGTTTCTCCTCGTTCCTCAGCCAGCGGCATCAAGAGAGGTACCTCCCGGGGTTTTCCGTGATGCACCTCTCAACGACCTCCTCATCGAACCCCATCGCCGCCAGCCTCTCCGACGCTCCGGTGACAGTCATGCATCCGCCCGATAGCCTGCCGTCGCCACCGGTTATGCCATGATCCCCCGATGACGTCAGTGTCTGTTTCACCGAGTCAGAGACGATGATTATCCGGCCGGGTTTTTTGACACTGAATATGAGCTCGATTGTCTTTGCATGGAGATGAAAGGGGTCTGCGATCACCTCGACGTAGACATCCCTGTTCAGGAGTCCGAAGCCTGCGATTCCCGGCTCGCGGTGATGAATCCCCCTCATGGCATTGAAGATGTGTGTAATCCCGCGTGCGCCCGCATGAAAGCCCCTCTCCGCCTCGGCATAGGTTGCATCAGAGTGCCCCATGCTGACGATCACCCCCATGTCCGACAGCGTCCTTATCAGCCCTTCTGCACCCTCGATCTCCGGGGCCACGGTCATGATCCTGATCAGGTCCTCGAAACCTTCCGTCAGTCTCTCGAGGTTGTACGCATTCGCCTCGAGGAACGCCCCGGCATCGAGTGCCCCGCGTCTCGACGGATTCAGGAACGGTCCCTCGAGGTTGATACCGGCTATGACCGCACGCTCACCTCCCAGGGCCTGCTGCGCCTCCATGGCCTCCCTGATTGCGGCCATGTTTTCGCGCATCGTCTCGACGGATGCGGGATACACTGTGGGTATGATCACCGAGACACCCCGGCGGCCGTGCAACTCGGCCATCTTCAGGATATCCCCGCAATCCGCGGTCTGCGTATCAAAACCCCCGATGCCGTGTGTGTGAATGTCCGTAACCCTCATACGGCACCCCTCCGGTCCGCACCTCTGCTGAGCCCCCTGAAGACCGAGACGCCGAAAAGCAGGCCTGCAGCGACATACACGCCCCCCTCGACGAGCCTGCCGAACAGGAGCATTCCCAGCCCCAGAGTGATCCCGTAAACGAATATGCAACCGTAAATCCAGTCCCTGACGGAGGCCTTCAACCCGTGGTTCGGTCTCTCTCCCTTGTGGAGCTTCTCCTCGATCCTCCTCCAACCCGCCCCTCCTACGTTGACCTTCCTGTAGAACTCGAGCAGGTGCCTCTCGTCCACGGGCCTGGTCAAGAGGGTCACGGCCACCCAGGTCACCGTGGAAAAGGATATTATAATGAAGAGTTTCGCGTAAAAGGGGAGCCCCGGATGTGCAACGTACAGGTACGAAGACACGGCTGTGGAAGCCGTCATCGCCGAGACCTCGCTCCAGGCGTTCACCCTCCACCAGAACCAGCGCACGAGGTACACCAGGCCAGTGCCGCTTCCGAAGGCGATGAGAAACTTGAAGACCTCCACGATCGAGGTCGCATAGTATGTGACTACGGCGGTTATCAGGCTGAGGACGAGTATGGATATCCTCGTGACCGTCAGGTAGTGTCTCTCCGATCTGCCGCGGCTGACAAACCTCCTGTAGAAATCGTTGATGAAATACATTGAAGAGAGGTTCAGGTAGGTGCTCAGGGTCGACATGAAAGCGGCAAAGAACGACGCGAGCATGAGACCGCGGACACCCTCTGGAAGCAGGTCGACCACCATCATCGGATAGACCGACTCATGATCCGTCACCGAGGGGTAGAGAACGAGGGAGGCAGCTGCAGCCACTATCCAGGGCCAGGACCTGAGGGCGTAGTTTGCAATGTTGAAATACAGGGTTGCGCCGACCGCGTGTCTTTCGTCCCTGCACGAGACCATCCGCTGCACGATCACACCGCCGCCGTCGGATGAATACTTCGACCACCAGCTCATGCCCATGTAGGCGATGAACATCAGTACGGGCATGCTGAAGAACCCGCCGTCGAGCGGCGGGAAGAAGTCCGTGTAATGCTGCCCGCTTCCATACATGGAGTCTATCCTCGAAGAGAGCGCCTGCAGTCCCCCCGCCCTGCCGACGGCAAAGAACGCGATGAGCACTGCACCGATCATGGCGATTATGAACTGGAGAAAATCGGTGACTATCACCCCCCAGTAACCGGACATCAGCGAGTAAGCGATCGTTATGCCGCTCGATATGAAGATGGCCTGCCACTTGTTCCAGCCCATGGTGACATCGAGTATCTTTACCATGGCGAGGATCACCTGCGCCTTTATGATCGTGTGGATGAAGACGGAGAAGTAGACGGCCTTGAACCCGCGGAGCACCGAGGCCGGTCTTCCGGAATAACGCATCTCCGTGAGCTCGACGTCGGTCGTCACGCCCGCAGACTTCCACAGCCTCGCAAACACCGCGACCGAGAGCATCCCGCTCACAACGAAGCACCACCACTGCCAGTTCTCGTAGATTCCCTGCGAGCGCACAAGGCCGGTAACGTAAAGCGGGGTGTCCGACGAAAAGGTCGTGGCCACCATGGAAGTCCCCACAAGCCACCACGGGAGGTTCCTCCCTGAAAGGAAGAACTCCTCAGTGCCGGATGACGCCCTCCTCGTGAAGTAGAGCCCGAGCACGAGGGACATCGCCATGTAGGCGACTATGATCATCCAGTCGGCATTGCTTATCCTCATCACAATATATCGACGGGCAGCCTTCCCCTCAAGTCCGCCTCTCCCCTCAAGCAGTCGACCACCGCACGTTGAGCCTGCCCGGACGCGCCGTAGGCGGCGATCAGGATGTCGGCATCCCAAAAATGCCTCAGCACGTAGGGGCTTCCGAAGGAGACCACTACTGACCTCTTCGCCCTCCTCACGATCTCCCTTATCCTGCCCTTCTCCGTCTCGTCTATGCCTGAATGCCCCTTCCATGCGGCGATACTGCCGAAAACAGCGACAACGACGGTATCAAGAGCCTCGTTACCGGCCCCCCTCACGTCATCGTCCGATAGACGCCTCCAGTGGGACTCCTCGAAAAGCTCCACTTCACCGGCAATTACAACACGCGTCTTCCGCTCATTCCCGACCGGCGGCACACACGGTCTTCCCTCGACCGGGTGGCCCTTGACAAGGGTAATCGACTTCTCTGCAAGAAGTGACGACAGGGCCGCATGTTCATCGTAGTCGACTTCATGCTCGTCCCTCTCCTTCAGCCTCGCCTTGAACCTCTGAATCCGCTCCAGCGCCGCATCCACCCGACCGGGCTCGATCCTGCCTGCCTCGAGGGCAGCGGCGAGCTCCCTGACAGCCGAGTCGGGATCTGCAGGGTGGAGCAGCAGGTCGACGCCTGCCTCGACACAACCTGCCGCGACATCCGGGATACCGCAGAGGGCGTCCATGCAGAGGGCGTCCGTCAGTATCAGGCCGTCGAAGGAGAGCTCTGTTCTCAGGAGGCCGGTTATAATCTTTTCAGACAGCGTTGCAGGCCGCGGGTCGACCGCGGTGACGCCGAGGTGTCCCACCATGATGCTGCTCACACCGGCCCTGACAGCCGCTTCAAACGGCAGGACATCCGTGCTCATCAGCTCTTCCAAGGGCTTGTCTATCACCGGAAGCGAGACGTGGGAGTCTGTGCTTGAATCACCGTGGCCGGGGAAGTGCTTGGCACAGCTGATGAGCCCTGCGCCCTCGAGCGTCTTCACGTATTCCGAGCCGAACCACGCAACAGCCTCCGGCGAATCTGAAAAGGCCCTCGTGCAGATGATCGGGTTGTCCGGGTCCTGGTTCACGTCGAGCACCGGGATCAGGGGCATGTTGATTCCCGTACCGGCAGCCTCGTCGGCCACTGCCTGCAGAAACCTCCGGAGGAGCTCGACGTCACCGGGATTCTCCCTGTCGATTGCGGCAGCAACCGCCATCTGGGGGGGAAATCCAGTGGTCCCTGAGACCTGCTGGCCCACACCCTGCTCTATGTCGGACGCTATGAAGAGCGGGACCTCCGCCATGGACTGGATACCGCCGACAAACTCCCTCAGCTCGTCCCTAACGCCCCCAAAAACAACGAATCCGCCGATCCCCTTGCGGACAAGCCCGAAAGTCTCCTCACGGTACGCCCGCGAAGATAGCCGCTCTCCGTCAAGTCTGGCGATGATCAATTGATACAGTTTCCGCTCGATTCCGGCCACAGGAACATTATAAACCACAGGGGCGAGGTAGAATCAAACGGCCGCCTCTGTGAACATGTTACGGACGCTAAGAGCCCGTGTCATTCTTCTCGAGGAGGCCTTTCTCCTTCAGCTTGATGTTCCGCTTTCGGTTGGACTTCTTCGGCCGAGGCACGGAGCGTTGATTCCCGCTCGCTCAGTGTGTATAATAGTGCATATGACAGCCGCGTCCGGACTCCGTAAGCTTCCAGTCATGCTGATCATCGCATCCATACTGCTTTTTGCGCTTACCGGCTGCGAGTCGGCAGAGGATCAGCTCCGGGAAGGAGATTCAGCCCCTGACGCCGCAGGAGACGTGATGACCTTTTCAGCCGAGGTGAAATGGATACCGCTTGAGGGCGGGTTCTATGGACTTGTGACCGAAGACGGCAGGCGCTATCTGCCCCTCAACCTGCCCGAGGAGTATAAACAGGATGGGCTCACCGTATGGGTCAGGGGAAAACCAACCGATACAGCCACCGTTCAGATGTGGGGAACACCCATCGAGATTTACGAGATAAAGATCGACACCGAGCAGTAAGCACGGAACTACGGCCCGGCATGACGGTGCAGACGAAAGTAATTGCCCACTCCCGGCAAAGCCGGTATCAGCAACGCCGTGACAAGTTTCACCATGAACGATTCATCGAGTTTCACGCTGACACCGACGAGGGATAGCAGTGCGACAGCCGCCAAGGTACCGTAACAGGCGATCACGGCTATCAGGCTGGTTGCCCGCCACCGGCCGGAAAAGACGGGCAGGTCTTGTAGATGAACGGTTATTCATGTAAACCCCCCGTGTCTTTATGCAAGCTGACGTTGTCAACAATCCGGACAGAGCGCAACCCGGTTCCCTGTTCTGTGTCACCGCGACCTTGGTGAGACCGCGTCCTGACAGTCACAGCCGGAATTGCAGCATGGAGCCGGGTCCGCAGTATAAGCATAAGGTTCACAACCGCGGATTTCCCTGCAGCGGAATCCATTTCAAATACACCGGCAGACGGTTGTACAAAGCCCACAACCGATACATTGCTACGGAACAACCTCAATATGCGTGAATATGCGTGTTCTTAAGTTCCCGACCTGATACCGAGTATTGACATTCTCCTTCAGGTTGGGGTTTAATTAATACCATGCGCGTACCGATCATGGCAGCGAACTGGAAGATGAACAAGACCTCGGGCGAGACCAGGGAGTTCATCAAGACCTTCAAGCCCCTCGTGGCCGATGTACGGGAGACCGAGATAGTCATAGCGCCTCCGTTTACCTCCCTGCAGGCCGCCGCCGATCTCTTGGAGGGCGGAAACATCAGGCTTGCGGGGCAGGATGTCTTCTACGAGGTCTCGGGCGCCTACACCGGGGAAGTATCGCCCCTCATGCTCAAGGATGCAGCATGCTCGTATGTCATCGTCGGCCATTCCGAGAGACGGCAGTACTTCGGCGAGACCGACGAGACCGCAAACAGGAAGGCGAAGGCGGCACAGGACGCTGGACTCACCGTGATATTCTGCATCGGCGAAACCCTCGAAGAGAGAGAAGCCGGCAACACGTTCGACGTTCTCAAGAGACAGACGACCGAGGGCCTGCGCGGCGTCAGGGCAGACGGCCTCGTCGTCGCGTACGAACCGGTATGGGCGATCGGTACCGGCAAGACCGCGTCACCGGAGCAGGCACAGGAGGCGCACCGGTTCATAAGGTCTGAACTCGCAACCATGTATGGCGGTGCGGCTGACACGATCAGGATACTATACGGCGGAAGCGTTAAGCCCGACAACATATCCTCCCTCATGTCAAAGGAGGACGTCGACGGCGCCCTTGTCGGCGGGGCGAGCCTCAAGGCCGACAGCTTCGCCGCGATAGTGAAGTACGGACAGGAGACATAGCCCCCATGATAACACTGCTTATCGTCGTACATATAATCATATGCCTGCTGCTCATCGGGATAGTCCTCATACAGGGCGGAAAAGGAGCCGAGCTCGGCTCGGCCTTCGGTGGAGGATCGAGTCAGACCATATTCGGCGGCAGGGGTGCCGCGACGTTCATGAACAAGCTCACCACAGGCATTGCCGTGGCCTTCATGATTACATCCCTTATACTCACGGTGGTCTCCGTAAAACAGAAGTCGGTCGTAAGGTCGACGGTCATCCCCGAAGGGAAGTCGCTGCCGGCCGCCCCTCAAAACGCAAAACCGGAGACCGACGGCGTAAAACCTCAGAAGCCCGAACAGGCCCCCTCAGCCAAGCCCGACAAGTGATCCTCCCGGCCGGAGCCCCTTGCACGCCAAGTTCAAAATTAGACAGACGAGTACCATGACAGGGCGCCTCGCATCCACTTCCATACCGAATCGTTTTGTGATAATATGTTAGTATAAATTCATCATAATAATACTTACAGCCGACGGCCTGTGGCCTGTTCATCCCATTAACCGAGGAGGTCTTCATGATTGTAATAGCGGAAAACCTGAACACGAGGAACCCAGCCTACATGAAAGCCGTCAAGGAGTTCGATCCCGAAGCGATCAGGCGGATGAGCGGTGAGCTTGTCAATGCCGGGGCGGATGTCATCAACATACAGTGCTCTCTCGACGGCTCCGGAGACGAGGATACACTCCCGAGGGTCGTCGAGGTGGTGGTCGAGTCACACGATCCCATAGTCTGCCTCGACACAAGGAACTTCGATGCACTCAAGCAGGCCGTCTCCTTGTGCAGGAAGCCGCCGATCATCAACTACCTCTCTCTCGAAGAACAGAATCCGGAAGAGATTCTCAAACTCTGCAGGGACAACCAGTGCTGGCTTGTAATCAGGGCCTTGAGGGGTATAATCCCCACATCACTCGAGGGCAAACTCCAGGTGCTCGAAGAGCTGATCGAGATGGCAAACGCCGCCGACATACCCAACATGAAGCTCTTTGCAGACCCCTCCGTGGTCCACATCGGCAGGGGGATGGGACAGGACCACATAGTCAGCTCCCACGAATGCATCCTGGCCCTGAAGGAGATGGTGGATCCGCCGATCAACACCATAGCCTGGGTATCGAACGTCTCGACAGGTCTCCACAAGGGCCTGAAATCCACGGTGAACTCGAGTTTCCTGACATACATGGCCGGTGCCGGGCTGGATGCCGCGATAGTCGACGTGCTCGACACCGAGGTCATGAGGGCCGTCTACCTTGTCAGGTCGTTCAGGGACGAGATAATCTTCTCACAGGCCGATCTGGAGGGGAACGCATGATCACGGGAAAAGAAGACCTCGTAGAAGCGATCATCGAGGCCTACAAGCTGGAGAAAGGGACGAGGGACTTCTACGACTTCGCATCCACAAAGGCATATACCGATTATGCCAAAGAGACCCTCTCCAAGCTCAGGGACTGGGAAGAGACTCACATGCATTACCTCGAGTTCCTCTACCATTCGCTCCAGGGAGACAACGAGGTCCTGAGCTTCGAGGAGTTCAGCAGGAGGGTTCGGGCCACCCATACCGAGTCCGGGCTCCCGGTGGGGGACGCCGAGAAGATGTTCGAAGAGAAGGAATTCGTCGATGACACCGAGGTCATCATCATGGCCCTCGAGATCGAGGGCAAGGCCTACAACTTTTACAGGAACCTTTCGGAGACGGCGGAGGATGCCAACGCAAGAGTGATATTCAAGGGAATGATGACTGAAGAGGAGAAACACATAGTCTCGCTCAGGGACCTGAAGATGACCACATCGTAATCGGCCGCCGGCTGTCCGGAAAACTGTCAAGGTCTGTCATCAAACACGGCGGGCACTCTGCGGTCACCGTACCGTGAAAACCATAAAACACGCGTGCACGCTGTAAATCGTCACAACTCTTGATACGACCGGCCTTCGGTCCGTGATGACCGCAGAAGTTCGGTGTACAAGACTGAACCGGGAGGCGTAAGGCTTGTTGAAACTGAAAGACGGAATCGTGGAGCTCTACAGGAAGGTGGCGACCTCGCTCCCTTCGGACGTAGAGAACGAACTGAAAAAGGCGTATGCCGCGGAAGAGGAAGGGATCGCCAAGGAGGCGATGGGGGTGGTCCTTGAAAACATCAGTCTCGCAAGAAAGACGTCACGCCCCATCTGTCAGGACACCGGAGTGCCGACATTCTTCATCCGGGTTCCCCGGCAACTGAGCCAGGAGGAGGTACGTTCGATCATCACGGCCGCAACGAGAGAGGCTACCGAGAAGGTACCCCTGAGGCCGAATGCCGTGGACATCCTGACTGACAGGAACTCCGGTGACAATACCGGCAGGAACATCCCGGTCATATACTTTGAGGAGACCGGAGAACACGTCCTCACGATCGACCTTATGCTCAAAGGCTCTGGATGTGAAAATGCCGGACAGACGTACAAGCTCCCGGCCGAGGAGATCGGTGCACAGCGGGACCTCGACGGGGTGAGAAAGTGTGTCATAGATGCCGTGTTCAAGGCACAGGGAAGGGGCTGTCCCCCCTATACGCTCGGTGTGGGCATCGGGGCGACCAAGGACCAGGTCTCCGTGCTTGCCAAGAGACAGCTGCTGAAGAGAATCGACGAGCGGACAGGAGACGAAAGGATCATCGCCCTGCAGGCGAGGCTCCTTGACGAACTGAACCGGCTCGGAATCGGGCCTCTCGGCTTCGGCGGCAAAACCACGGTGATAGGGCTTAACATCGACTACAACCATCGCCATCCGGCCTCGTATTTCGTGGATGTCTCGGTCTGCTGCTGGGCCAACAGGCGCGGAAGGCTGGTGTGGGGATAGGAACGCGCACTAAATCCATGGAGGAATCGAGGTGGATATCAAGACACTGACGACACCGCTCTCTGAAGAGGCCGTCGCCTCGCTCAACGTCGGCGACTTCGTGCTGCTGAGCGGAATGATCGTGACCGGACGGGACAGGGTCCACAAGTATCTCTTCAGCGAACTCCCCCTCCCTGACGAGATACCCTTCGAGCTCGAAGGAGCGGTGCTCTACCACTGCGGCCCGATTGTCAGAAGGGAAGACGCCGGTTACAGGCTCATAGCCGGCGGGCCCACGACGAGTCAGCGGGTGGAGATGTACGAGTGGAGGATAATAAAAGAGTACGGGCTGAGGGGGATAATCGGAAAGGGCGGCATGGGGGAGAAGACCCTCCGGGCCATGAAGGAAGCAGGCTGTGTCTATCTCCACACGATAAGCGGCGCCGCAGTCTATCTCGCCGACAGGATAAAGAGGGTCGTGGACGGCTGGAAGGTCGAAGAGTTCGGAGCACCCGAGGCCATGTGGCTCATGGAGGTCGAGGACTTCCCGGCCATCGTCACAATGGATGCCAGCGGAAACAGCCTCCACAAGGGAGTCGCTGAAAAGTCGATGGGCGTCTACAAGGAGCTGCTCGGAGGGGGGGCGTGATATTCATAGCAGGGGCGACCGGCTTCGTGGGAAGACACCTCCTGAGGGGTCTTAGCCGCGAGGGGCACGGGGCAAGATGTCTCGTACGGAATGAGCACGGCGAGAGGCTGTGTTCCGCTGCAGGCTTCGAGACCTGCAGGGGAGACATCACGGACAGGGAAAGCCTGAAGGGAAAGCTCGAAGGGGCCTCGACCGTCATCCACCTGGTCGGAATCATAAAGGAAGGCGGAGGAGCTACCTTCGACAAGGTACACGTCGAGGGGACAAGGAATCTCGTCGAAGAGGCAAAGAGGGCCGGTGCAGGACGTATCTTCTACCAGTCCGCCCTCGGCGCCGCCCTCGAGTCCCCTTTCGGGTACCTGAGGACAAAGGCAGAGGCGGAGGAGATCGTGAGGGGCTCGGGGATTCCCTACATCATTTTCAGGCCCTCGCTGATAATAGGCCCGGGTGACGGATTTACGGAGAACGTGAAAGGACTGCTCAGGCTCGGCCCTGTAGTGCCCGTGCCCGGAGACGGTGAGGCAAGGTTTCAGCCGCTCTTCATCGAGGACTGGATCAGATGCCTGCTGAAGATCATGAATGATGCGGATTCCGAGAACAGGACCTTTGAGTTCGGAGGGCCAGAGCATCTGAGCTACAACGACATGCTTAAGACGATAATGAGAGAGCTGGGCGTGGACAAGCCGATAGTGCACATACCGCCTGCGGTCGTGAAGGCAGGACTGCCCCTTGCCGGTGTCGGCAGGAAGATAGGGCTGAAAGTGCCGGATGTGGGTTCTGAGCAGATAGACCTTCTTCAGGTCGACAACATAACCGACACGGATTCCGTAGAGCGCCTTTTCGGGTTCAGGCCCATAGGGTTCGAAGAGGCCGTCAGGAAGACCCTCGGGGGTCAACCAGACAGGACCTGAAACTCATCGCATTTATATGGCATATCGCCAGGGCAAGGGCATCGGCACCATCAGGCGGCGGTGTCTCGTCGAGAGAGAGAATCGTCTGGACCATCTTCTGCACCTGGGCCTTCTCGGCCCTACCGTATCCCACGACCGCCTTCTTTATCTCGTTTGGACTGTACTCGTGAAGCACCACACCTTCTTCGGCCGCGGCAAGCAACACAACCCCCCTTGCATGGCCGAGATGAAGCGCCGCCTTGACACCCTTTGCAAAGAAGACTTTCTCGACAACAGCCTGCCGGGGTTCATACAGCCTCAGGATACTCCTCACATCCTCGTACAGACGTCTCAGCCTCATATACAACGGCTCTCTCTTGGGAAGGGTTATCACCCCTGAGACCACATGCGAGATGTTCCTCATGCCGTCCTGCTCCACTATCCCGTATCCGCAGAAGAGGCTCCCGGGATCTATGCCCATTATCCTGAGAGGCGTCATTTCGCTATCTCTCCTCGATCAACGCAGCCGCTTCCGAGGCACCTCGAAGAGTATCTCCTCGACCACTTGGCAGAGTACATGTCCCAAGGTGATGTGCACCTCCTGGATGCGTGGTGTGTCGGACGAAGCGACGACAAACGCATAGGCGGTCTTTGAGGCCATCCGGGTCCCCTTGGCGCCGGTGAAAGCGACCGTAACGAGCCTCTTTCTCTTGGCGACGTCGAGGGCCTTGAGGATATTCCTCGATGACCCGCTCGTGCTTATGGCGATGACGATGTCGCCCTCGTCGGAGAGGCTCCTAAGCTGCCGGGCGAACACCTCCGAGTAATCATAGTCGTTTGCAATCGACGTAAGGACTGCGACATCGGTATTCAGGGCCATGGCCGGCAGTCCCGGCCGTTCCCTCTTGAACCTGTTTATGAATTCCGCCGCAATGTGGGAGGCGTCGGTTGCAGAGCCGCCGTTGCCGAAGAGGATCAGTTTCCTGCCGTCATTGAATGCATCGGCGATGACTTTCGAGACCTGTATTATGTTGTCGATGTTCTCCTCGAAGAAGCGCTTCTTCAGGTCTATGCTGTCCTGGACAGCCTTGAGAATGGATTCCTTCATCCCCTATACTCCTTGAGTCTCGGTGCGTGTCAGTGCGGGGCCGTCCCCGGGAAAGGAGAGGCCGGCCTGTAACGTGCCGGCTGTTTCTGCCTGTGAGCCGGCGTTAGACCTGTAGTCGTCAAGCGTGGGCGGCCCCTTCTTGCCGCAGGCGAACACGGTCGAAACCATGACCGCAAGCAGGAACAGGGCCGCCGCCCTTAACATGACCCTACAGCGCCTTCCTGAGCCGATCAACCTGCCTCCTCACCTCGTCAGGCGATGTCCCGCCCATTGAGTTCCGCCTCTCGACCGCCTTCTCAATCGTGAGGACATCGAACACATCCGGACCTATCAGCGGAGAGAACGCCTGCAGTTCATCAAGCGTCAAGTCGTGAAGCTCGGCGTTCCGCTCGATTGCGTATCCCACGACCCTTCCGGTCACCTCGTGGGCGTCACGGAACGGGAGTCCCTTTCCGACGAGATACTCCGCAAGGTCGGTTGCCAGAGAGTAGCCGGCCGCCGCCGTCTCGGTCATCCTCTTCTTGTTGAACCTCACCTTGGGGAGCATCTCGGCCAGTATCCCTATCACGCTCTTGAGCGTGTCGACGGCATCGAAGACGGGTTGCTTGTCCTCCTGCATGTCCCGGTTGTAGGTGAGCGGAAGAGCCTTCATGGTGGTCAGCAGGGCTACGAGTGCACCGTAAACCCTTCCCACCTTTCCCCTTATCAGCTCCGCCACGTCCGGATTCTTCTTCTGGGGCATTATGCTCGAGCCCGTTGTAAAAGCATCCGGGAGTTCCACGAACGAGAACTCCTCTGTGGACCACAGGACGAGCTCTTCGGCTATCCTGCTGACATGGAGCATGATGATCGCGGCGATCGCGAGGAACTCGACGGCGAAGTCCCTGTCGGAGACGGCGTCCATGCTGTTGACGGCCACTCTCTTGAACTTGAGGAGCCTCGCCGTGTAGGCCCTGTCGATGGGCAGCGTGGTGCCGGCCAGGGCGCATGCGCCGAGCGGCATGGTGTTGATCCTGTCGAGGGCATCGAGGAGCCGCTCCCTGTCGCGCTGGAGCATCTCGACATAGGCGAGCAGGTGATGCCCGAGCGTCACGGGCTGAGCCCTCTGAAGGTGTGTGTACCCGGGCATTATCGTACCGGCATGCCTCTGTGCGAGCCTGAGGAACACCCTCTGGAGCCCTTTTATCATCCTGACTATCCCCCGGACCTCGGCACGCAGGTAGAGTCTCAGGTCGAGGGCGATCTGGTCGTTACGTGAGCGGGCGGTGTGGAGCTTGCCCCCGACAGGCCCGATCTTGCTTATGAGTGCAGCCTCAATGTTCATGTGTATGTCTTCGAGGTCCCTGCGGAAGCGGAACTTGCCGGACTCTATCTCCGAGGCGATCTCCTGGAGGGCTGTGATGATCCTGTCGGCCTCATCCCTTGAGATTATGCCTTGCCGGGCGAGCATCCTCGCATGCGCGACACTGCCCTCGATGTCGTAAGGCCAGAGCCTCCAGTCGAAGGATACGGACTCCGTGAACTCCTCGACGCAGCGGGCTGTCTCCTCTTTGAACCTCCCGGCCCAGGGTTTCTTCATGTCTGGATACACGCTCCGGCAACGTTGTTAGTAATATGGTCCTGCTTCATGGTTGCTTAAAGATATCCCTCTTTCTGAAACGGACGGCTCGCGATTTTTTGAGTATGGGGCCCGGAAAGGGGCATCGGGCTATTCCGTTCTCTTCACAATCAATGCGGGCAACAGGTTACTATTTTATACTCTGTCTCACCATCAAAGTCAAGGGCTCGGCACAGCTCGACAACGGCGAGGCGACCGTGAAGGGCTCAATCGAGGACGGGCGGAGGCCCGTCTTTTCCAACCGGAAGCTCAATGGTGAACGTCGCCCCCTCGCCGGGAGCCCCTTCAGCCCATATGTTGCCGTTGTGCTCCTTGACAATGCCGTGGGATATTGAGAGCCCGAGACCGGATCCCTGGTTTACCGGCTTTGTGGTGAAGAACGGATCGAATATCCTCGAAAGGGTCTCCTCGGACAGCCCCATGCCGTTGTCAGATATCCTTATCACGACCATGTCCCTGTCCTTGTCGTAATGCGTGTGCAGGGAGATGCGCCTCTCCTCCTTGCCGGAGTTCAGCACCGCATACTCCGCATTCACGAGTATGTTCATGATCACCTGCTGTATCTGCTGCGGATCGATGGAGACGATCGGCAGGTCATGATAATCCCTGATGATCTGAAAACCGTTGGAACGGAGCCAGTAGGACCTCAGCTCTATCGCGCTGTCGATGAGCTCGTCTATCCGTATATACGACCTCTCCGGGGGGCTCTGTCTCGAGAACGTGAGCAGGTTCTCCACTATCTTCTTGCAGCGCTCGGCGGCGGAGTATATCTTGTCGAGGTCCTTCTTCAGGACCTCGTCTTCGGTCTTCATCATGAGGAGCTCGGAATAACCGAGAATGCCTGTGAGCGGGTTGTTCAGCTCGTGCGCCACGCCCGAGACCAGGAGCCCGAGAGAGGTCAGCTTATCCGCATGATAGAGTTGCTCCTTCAGCCTCCGCATCTCGGTTATGTCCTTCAGGATGTGCACCGTGGCGTTCTTGCCGCTCGGCAGTGTCACATGAAAGCCGCTGACGAGGAAGACCTTTCCGTCGCAGGTGATCTCCTCGGTATAGGCCTTCCTGTTCTTGTAGAGGGCCTCTATGCAGAACTTGGGTGATAGCTTGGCCTGCAGGTCGAAACAGCTCTTGCCGATGATCTTCCTTGGATGCAGACCGCAGCTCTTCGCAAAGGCGATGTTGCACTTTACTATCCTGAAGTCGTCGTCCACAACGAAGACGTAGTCGGAGATCGCATCGAACGTCTCCTGCCATAGCTTGTGGCTCTTGGAGATCAGGTCGAACAGGAAGCTGTTCTTTATGGCCGACACACCCGCATCAATGAATATCTCGAGGGAGTTTATGTCAGGCTCGGTAAACTCGCGGTATTCAAATGAGGCGAGGAAGAGCACCCCCTTCCTGTCTGACATTATATTCACGGGCGTACAGACAAAGCTCTTGACCCTGAAGCGGCTCAGTTTCTCGAACATGCCCGGATGCTCCCTGATATCGCTCACGACCGTAGTGGACTCAATCTGGCGGGCGAGGTCGGAACACAGCGTCTCACCGTCGAGCTCGATGTTGCTCTGGCTCATGCACCTGAGGGCATCACCGTCAACGAGTGCGAACGCGCCTGCGTCTGCCGAAAGGAGCTTTACTCCTCCCTCGACGAGGATCCTGATGGCATGGTCGACACTGAGGTCCCTGTTTATCTCTTTAACAAGAGAGTTTATCAGCAAAAGCCGTTCGTTGAACTCCATCTCATCCCTCTGAACTCTCCTGGTGTCGCCTCAGCCCCCGACTCTCCATCCGTATATCCTCCGGGAGATATCCGCTTCCCCGGCCTGTTCAGCTTCAACATATCATGCCAAGAGTCTCAGGACGATCCTATTATAGCATCTTTGCTTCCCGTTCTGTCAGTATAACAATGTCTACACGCCTGTTCCTCGCCCTGCCCTCCGGTGTGGAGTTCTCCCTCAGCGGCTTGTACTCACCATACCCCGCAACGATGAACCTCTCCGGTGGCAGGCCGAACCTCTCGACAAAGACCCTCAAGACCGAGACAGCCCGGAGGGCGGATATCTCCCAGTTCGACCTGTACCGGGAACTCCTGACCGGCATGCTGTCGGTGTGCCCCTCTATCAGCACCTTGTTCGGAACCCCCTTCAGGATCAGGGATAGTTCCGCGAGTACCTTCAGCGACGATTCTTTTATCTCGACAGAGCCCGACGCAAATAGAGAGCTTGCACCGAGTGATACTATCACGCCCCTTTCGTCCCTCCTAACGGTTATCTCCTTGCTGAAAGAACCGACGACCCCCCTGAGTTCGTACTCGATCCTGTCCGAGAGTTGAACAGGACGGGCCAGTTCCGGTATCATCGCCCCCTGCTGTCTTGCCGTCTCGGTCCCGAGGGCGGCGTTCAGGGAGCTCACGAATCTGCCCAGCTTCTCCGCATCAACAACGCTTATGGCATAGAGGGTCGTGAACAAGGCGAAGAGGAGGGTTATGAAGTCAGCATATGATACCACCCACCTGTCCGGGTTGTCGTTGTCGGCGATCCTCTTTCTTCTCATGGCCGTCTCACTCCTCTTCCCTCTCGACGAAGGCGAAGAGCTTTTCCTTCAGATAATGGGGATTGACGCCGGACTGGATGCCGATGACGGCTTCCACTACCATGGACCTGAACTTGAGCTCCCTCACCAGGTTGTTCTTGAGTTTCTTCGATATCGGCAGGAGCAGGAGGTTGGCGGCCCCGACTCCGTAGACAGTGGCGACGAAGGCTACAGCAATCCCCTGTCCGAGACTCGAAGGCTCAGAGAGGTTCTGCATGACGTGGATCAGGCCGATAACGGCGCCGATTATTCCTATCGTCGGCGCAAATCCCCCGGCTGTCTCAAAGACCCTTGACTGCCTGAGCCTCGTGTCTTCGAAGGTTGCGATCTCCTCCTCCAGTGTTTCACGCAGCAGTCTCGGGCTGACGCCGTCGATCGCAAGGGAAAGGCTCTTTCTCAAGAAGGGGTCTTCTATATCCACAAGGCGGGATTCGATTGCAACAAGCCCCTTTTTCCTTGACAGGTGCGCAAGGGACACCACCTGGTCGATACACGTATCGTACAGCGGGTCTTCATTCTTGAGAAAGACCTCTCTGAGAGACCCTATGGCGAGGACGACGTCGCGGAATCTGAAGCTCAGCAGCGTGGCTCCGAGCGTGCCACCGAAGACGATGACCGCTGCCGCGGGCTGAAGGATGAAGGCAACATCCCCTCCCTCCAGCAGGGTGCCGCCGACGAGTGCCGAAACGCCGAGCGCTATCCCTATCAGGCTGGCCTTCTCCATACATCATCCGTCTTTCCTTCGTCTCATGATGGTCTCCCGCTGCCTCCTCAGGGTGTACTGAACGATCTGCTCCCTGACGTCATCGGACATCTCGACGAACTCTATCGCTGTATCGTATACCTTTGAGCCTGCCTTCTCGAGCGCATTCACTCTCGTGACCTCACCAAGGGTCATGACGGCCCTCGGCGGGTATGATGGAAGAAGCATCCTCAGCTCCACGACGTCACCGGGCTCGAACTCCTCGTCTATCTCGAATCTGATCCCGGATGCCGAAATGTTCACGGCCCTCGCCTCCTCGTTCAATACGCCAGCCTCTCTGAGGATGAAGGCGTTCAAGAGGAAGTCCAGCTTGTTGTTGATCTCCTGCAGAAGTGCGACAAGGCCGCGGTCGCCGATATCCGTCTCCAACTCCGCACCTCTCGTTGACGGAGGACAAAAGAGCACGTGACAGCCGGCCTGCCGACTGCCCACCCTTCTTATCTTTACCGGAAACGCGTCATCGACCCTGAAAAAGGAGCGCCTCTCCTCGTTGTTCGCGCCGGCTGCGACCTCGAGACGGAGTTCGTTGCCCTTGACGCTCCTCACCACCGCCATCGTCTCCGTATTACCCTGGCATATCAGGACTCTCTGTCCCGTGAGGTCACCCGTGTCGGCGTCTGTACAGAGGAGGTATGAAGAGCCGTTCTCTTCAGCGACCCTCGCCTTGAAGCAGACGGCACCGTCCTTTGTCCTGACCTGTACGGACCTGCCGGCCTCAATTCTCATTGAACTTGCCCCCGCGTCCGGTAGCTGTCGTCATGAAGGCCCTGACCACAACCGGGTCGAACTGCGTGCTCGAGCACCTCTGTATCTCACCGATGGCCGTCCGGTGGTCCACGCCTCTCCTGTACGGCCTCGTCGTGGTCATGGAGTCATACGTGTCGGCAACGGCGAGTATCCTCGCAATGAGCGGAATATCCTCACCTTCGAGGCCGTCTGGATAGCCTCGGCCGTCGAACCTCTCGTGATGGTGCCTTATGAGCAGCCTCTCGAGGGGAAACGAGCCGAGCGGAGAGACGATGTTGTCCCCGACGACCGGATGCTTCTTGATCTCCTCGAACTCCTCCTCGGTCAATCCGCCGGGCTTGAGAAGGACGATGTCCCTCACCCCTATCTTGCCTATGTCGTGCAGGTAGCCGGCGAACCTGATCGCATCCATCTCCGCTTGGGCGCAGCCCATGGCATCGGCGATCTCGAGAGAGAGTTTCGTGACCCTTTCCGAGTGCTGTTTGGTGTAGGAGTCCCTTGCCTCCACCGTGAGGATGAGGGTCTTCAGCGTATTGATGAGATTGTTGTAAGTTATTTCGTACAGGGCGTTGTTCTCGAGCCTGAGGCATGCCTTGTGGGCCAGGGTCAGGGCGAGGTTGATCTCCTCGTCGGCAAACTTGTAACCGTCGGTCTTGTCCGTTACGCTCAGAAACCCGAGCACCTCGTTGTTGAGCACAAGGGGTATGATAAGGAATTCAGACTCGAGGGGATACCCGTTCAGGGGGCTCTCCTGCCCCACCTCGAGAACGACATGTCTCTTGCTCCTCATCACGTCCTCGTAAACCGAACCGCCCAGCACGAGCTTCTGCACGTGTGCAAATCCAATCGTGTAGCGGTTCTCGATGATTCCGTTCTCGATGAGCCCGAGAGCGACCCTCTTCGCCTTCAGCAGCCTGGCGACCATGGAGACTATCCTGCTGAATATGCCGGAGTTCTCCTTTATCTCGTCGAGCTCTATGCTGAGCGTGAAGAGGGTGTTTATCTCCTGGAGCCTCTTGTAGAGCTCGGAGTTCAGCGCTTCGACGACGGCGTCCTTGTTACCGTTGCACGCAAAGCTCTTTATGAGCTCCCTCTCTCGGATGACCTTGCTGAGAATATGCCTTATGTCGTTGAACGTGAAGGGCTTGGTTATGAAATCCGCCGCCCCCTGCTTCATCGCGGAGACGGCGGTCTCGAGATAGGAGTAAGCAGTGATGACCACGACCGGTATCATGGGATCCTGCTTTCTGACCTCCTGCATGAACTCGAGTCCGCCCATGCGAGGCATCTTTATATCGGTAAAGATGATGTCGTATTCATCATGCCTCACCTTTCTTAGACCGTCCAACCCGTCCATGGCGATGTCCGTCTGGTAGGGGCCGGCAGACCTCACCATGTCCGAAAGTACGCACCTTATCGACTCGTCATCATCTACTATCAGCACTCGTGGCATTTACGGCTCCTAAAAGCAGTCTCTCTTTCAAAATCTCCACATCATCCTCGCTTATGACATCCATCTGCCTGAGGCGGCCGAGGCGTTCGAGAAAGTTCATGGTCACTTCAGGCGCCGCCCGCCTCTTCACGGTGTTTATCATCTCGAGGTCCCTGTATGTGTTGCGGAGGTGGACCCTCAGCTCTTCGTTCTCCTCCATGAGTTCAGCCCTCTTCCTGGCGTTCTCGACGACTATTATGATCTCCTGGAGCTTGAACGGCTTGGTGATATAGTCGTAAGCACCACACTTTATCGCCTCGATTGCATTGTCAAGCGTGCCGTAGGCCGTCAGGATGACAACCGCAGCCTTGGGATTGAAGCTGCGGGCCGCCTTGAGCACCTCGAAACCGTCGGCGCCCGGCATCCTCAGGTCCGTTATTATGAGGCTGTAGAAGTCGAGTTTCAGCGCCCTGATGCCCTCGATGCCGTCACGCGCGGAGCTGACCGAGTAGCCCTCCTTCGAAAGAAGGTTCACCACCACGTCCCTCGCGATATCGTCGTCGTCTATGATGAGGATCTTAAAGTCTTTCTTTTCCAACGATGCCCGTCTCCTTTATCTTCTTCATTACCTCCATCCTCGTCTCGTCCTGTATCTGCCGCTTCTTCGCCTCCGTGGAGATATCCACCACGTCTTGGGGTTCATCGACAGCCGGGAAGGGATCGTCGGGCTGGTGATTGTTGTTGCTCGAAAACCTGGAGTAAAGCCTGAGCATATCATTGATCTGTGATGGCAATATAGTCATCGTCACCTCCCTGTTACCTCCTGGCCTCGACTGAAAACAGCCGTCCTTATTCTCTATATCGGCCTCTCGACGGATAACTTTAACGGGCTTCTTACAGATTGCCGGATCTCGGCACGGAAGGAGAGGTCACTTCAGCCTTGAAGAGCTATAGAGTTGGAGTAATGGAGTTATTAAGGAGGAGGGGAGGGAGAAAGCAAGATATGAAGACCGTGTACTACGACCGCTCACCTCCGAAAAAAAACACTCCATTACTCCAACCTATATTCGGTCACCTCATGTGCAACTCTTAATACTTGACGTCATAGAAGTATATATCGGATGTTTTTCTGAAAACTTTAGGGTGATGATACGGTGGTTCGATTTTTTTCCTGGGCCCTCACCTCCTTCCATGCATCCCTCAAGGTGGTGACAATCCGTACCGCCCTGTCGAGACGCTCGGCATCGGAGGTCAGGTTTATCTCCGTCAGTTCCTTCATCAGGTACAGGTATAGTTCCTGCAGGTTGGCGGTGACCTCGGAGTCGACGTCGGGGTTCAGGGATTTCAGGAGTTCCTCAATGATGGCCACGCTCTTACTGAGGTAACGTGACTTGTCCGCGATGTTACCCGAGTCGATCGCCGCCCTTGCCTTGCTCATGAAGCCCACTGCCCCGTCATACAGCATTATGACGAGGTCGAGCGGATGCGAGGTGGTCGCCTCCATCGTCCTGTAGGCCTGCGTCGCAGTCGTATAACTAAGCATTCTTCCTACCTCCTGCCAGGTCCTTCAGGGAGTCAAGCTGTTGCGTGAGGAAGTCGCTCTTCTGCTGGAGCTGTCCGAGCGTCTGCTCGAGCAGGGTGAATTTCTGCCTGTAGTTGAGCTCAACCTTCTGGAGCCTCCTCTCGATGTTATCCATCCGGTCCTCGATAATGTCGATGGAGTTGTTGAGGCCGTTCTCTCTCGAAGGGATCACGCTGTTGATATAGTTGTCGAGTGTGTCTTCAAGGGATGTGGCCATCGCATCGAATGTGTCTATGACGTTCTGGAGGTCGTTGTTCATCGCCTCTTCCAGCCTCGTTGTATCGAGTGAAAGCACGCCGTCCTTGCTGTGGCCGAGGCCGAGGCTCGAAGGAGTCGTTCCCGAGAACGACCTCGTGATCGTGGACCTGAGCGTGGAGATGATCCCCCTCGCAGTACTGTCGCCGCCCAAGACCACGGACTGCCCCTCGGAAACGGTACTCAGTGAGCTCGCAAGCCCCACGGCCGAATTGTATGCAGAGACAAAGGAGTTTATGTTCTCCGTCACCTGGGCGATGTTCTTCGTAACGTCGAGCTTCAGCGTATTCCCCGAGGAGTCCTTGAGGAGGTTTATCGTCACGCCGGTAATGAGGTCGTCTATGGTGTTGGAACTCCTGGTCACGGCGAGACCGTTGATGACGAGAGAGGCGTCCGCGGCTGCCTGTGACTGAAACATGTTGGAGTACCCGCTTGTGACGTTGTGATTCGCATCGAAGGTGGCATTCGTGGCAAGGCTTGAGAGACCGACGCCGTCTCTCTCAGAGGTGGATTCCTCGTACGTGCCGTCGTTGTCCTCGTCGACGAGAAGCTTTATTGTATTGGAGGCCCCGGTGGACTCGGACGTCAGTACAAGCTTGTATGTGCCGTCTGCGGTACTGTCGGCTGTGGTTGACGAGCCGCTGGCAACGGTGTCGGTTACAGGATCGAACCCGAGTATCTGCTCTGCTGTGGTGGCCGTGTTTCCCCAGAGGAAGTTGACCGAGACACCGGAATTGTTGGTGATGACGAACTTGCTGTTGGTGGAGTCGTAGGAGACGGAGAAGGAGTCGGCGGGTGAGTTCGTGTCGTTTGCAGCCTCGAGCGCTGCGTCAATGGCAGCGGCGAGCTCATCGGCGGTGTAAGTCCCGGCCGCCAGGGTCGCCGTCCTGTCCGCCCCGTCATTGAAGACGATGACGTTGTTGGTGGAATCGATCACGAACTTGTCGTTTTCCTTCAGGACCGAGGCTCTCACCCCGGCGCCTGCACTGTTTATCGCATCCCTTATGCCTGACAGGGTGTTGTTCGACGAGTCTATGGTTATCTCGGCTGCAGTGCCGCTGCCGACCTGCACCTTTATCTTCTGCGAGGCAACGGCCGAAAGATCCGCCACCTTGCTGCTTGAAGAGCCGAAGCTGATGGAGTAGAGGCTCTGGGAGGCGGCGAGGTCTTCGACCTTTATGTTGTAACTGCCCTCTGCGGCGGACGACGATGCACTCACCGTGAAGACCGATGAATCCGATGTGGTGGCCGACATCGAGAATATGGAGTCCTGCTTGAGCGAATCGAGCGTGGCCCTCAAGGAGGAGAGAGCGCTCGACAGGCTCCCGTAAGAGCTTATCTTGGCCTCGTATGAGGCCTTCTTCTGGGACAGCTGCTCGAGCGGCCTCCTCTCCATCGCCATGAGCTGCTCTATGATCTGTCCCGTGTCGAGGCCCGAGAATATGCCCGTCGTCATTGAGATCGCCATTGTCAAACCTCCCTGTCCAGAAGATGCTGCATGTTTTCCTTCAATGCCTCGACGGCCTTGAGAAACTCCTCGGGCGGGATCTGTCTTACGACATTCCCTTCGGAGTCGACTATTCTGATTACAACCCTGCTGTTTTCATCTATTGCGAAAAACGCCCTTCTGGGTCTCGTGGGCTGAGCCTTTTCAGTCGTCGTACCCTGACTTGCGTCCTGAGGCACGTCGGTACGTTTCTCGGTTCCCGGTCTATTGTTTGCCGGAAGATCACCGTTTGTGGACTTAACGGCGACCAGCGGCAACTGTATGTCTACTTTGTTGATCATGATCAGCCACCTTTCCAGCCGGTCGGGTCACCATCCAAGTGACGCGATATGACCCCTGGCCGGAATACAGAAGGGGATGGGGCTGGCCCCATCCCCTTCGACCTTAGCCCTGCAGCAGGGCAAGCACGTTCTGGGGCAGTGAGTTTGCCTGAGCGAGAACGGAAATGCCTGCCTGCTGGGTTATCATGGCCTTTGTCAGGTTCGCCGTCTCGGCGGCGAAGTCAGCGTCCATTATCCTCGAGCGCGCTGCTGAGAGGTTCTCACGCACGTTCTCGAGATTCGTCACGACTGACTCGAACCTGTTCAGCTTTGCACCGAGTATTGCGCGTTCGCCGTTGATCGTCTCTATCGCCTGGTCGATCACCAGCATGGCGAGGTTGGCTGCTGCAGCGCTCGTCACCACCTGAGAGTTCACGGTGGCGTTGGAAAGGGTTATCGACGTGGAGGACGTCACTCCGGTGAGAGAGGCCACAACCGTACTCGAGCTTACCGAGACCGAGGTGTCGTTGAGCGAGTCGTTCAGCACTATGGCGCCGTTTTCACCTGCATTGATCGAGGTGGTCCCGTCGGCGAAGAACGTGACGACGTCGGTATCGACCGAGCTGTTGGCGGTCAGGGTTATCGCCGCACCCGTGGTGTTCGTTAAGACAACGGCCACGTTACTGCTGCTTGCACCGAGGGATACCTTGACCGCCGTCACCCCGTGCTGGGCCGACTTGGCGTTGATCGCAGACACTATGCCGTCGGCAAGGGTGGAGTTGGTCGTCCCGCCGTTCGACACGGCATCGATCGATATCCCGTTGACGACCAGAGCGCCGCCGGCAATGGTATTGGCATTGTCGGCCGTTGCCGAGACCGAGACACCCACGAGTCCGTTACCGTAACCGAAGGCCTTCACGCCGGTGCTCGAGGTGTAGTTGTTGATCTGCGTGATCTTTGACGACGAGAGCGTAGTGGTTGCGAGATCCCCGATGGTGACGCCCTCGATCTGTGCGTTGCTTACTGCCGCGGCATAATAGGCCTCGGCGATCCTGTCGGCGAGATTGGCCGTAGAGAGACCGCTCACGGTACTGTAGTTGCTCGCGATGCCCATCGACGACGGAGAGAGGTTCGAGATCGAGACGTTGATCGTCTCGTTTACGGTGACACCTACCTGGATGTCCGCGCTGAACCCGCCTGCAAGCAGTTTCTGGCCGTTGTAGCGCGTCTGGTTGACGACCCTGCTCAGTTCGTCTATGAGCTGCGAGACCTCCTGGTTGAGGGAGTTACGGTCACTCGATGTGTTGTAACTCGCAGCCTGCTCGGCCAGTTCGTACATCCTCTGGAGAGAGTTGGTCAGCTCGGAGATCGCACCCTCAGCCGTCTGGACTATTGAAAGACCGTCATTTGTGTTTCTGATCGCAACAGAGAGTGCCCTGACCTGTGTGCCCATCCTTGTGGCTATGGCGAGTCCTGCAGCATCGTCCTTCGCCGAGTTGAGCCGCAGTCCAGAGGAGAGTCTCTGCATAGCCCTCTGAAGCGGAGCCTCGGTCTTGCGGAGGTTCCTCTGGGCATTGAGCGAAAGAATGTTTGTGTTGACTGTTAAAGCCATCTCTTCCTCCTTGAAATCTTCATGTCGGCCTGCAAGGCAGGCCCCACAGTCTTGACGGACAGCATCCGGCTGCCCCGTGAATCATAGGCTTATGGCCTCTTGAATACAGTCACCTCCTTTCCGGGCCCTCGCCTCGTGTTCCTGAAGGTACATATCGGACTCCAAAGAGAAAACTTTAATCAGGACAATGCGGCATGCAGGCATCCATGCCGGTGAGACGGTCGGAAAACGAGACACCGGCGGACCCCCTCGGGAAGGAAAGGCGACAACCGGCGTCCATCCTTGAAACAGTTAATGGGCCTTATCCGAGGTCATAAAGGCATGAAGAAAGCGGTAGGCGGCGGGGAGCCGGCGGTCTTTCTCATATCTTCAGGAGGTCACCGGCGAACCTTATGTAATCGTCGTCCTTCGGGAGTTTGCCGCACCACTTGGCGAAGAACCCCACCCTGCCCTTCCACTCCTCGTCTTTCGAGAGGGATGACAGCTCCGTACAGCATGAAAAAGTCTCCCTGAAGACAAAACCGAGGCACTCCGGGAGGTATCTCACCGGAAGCTCCCTCTCCCTTGCAGCGAGACAGATGTCGGCCTCGATAAACCGATCAGCAAGCCCCTCGTCGAATCCCCCGACCTCATCGAGCACGCTCCTGTCGACGCCTATGAGGCCGCCGCCGACGGCGTGTACGGCGGCGTCATCCCCGCCGCCGTCATCGACTATCCTGTAGGGCACATGGTTGAAGTCGAATCCGATGCCGAGACAGTACGGCGTCATGTCCGGGTTTCTCAACGGCATTCCGGCAACCCCCCCTCTCACGGAATCCGACAGGCCGTCACCCCTGTAGAAGACTATCCCCGGCTTCATGAACACGATGGCCTCGCCTGTGGCGGCCTCCGCCCCCCTGTTGTACAGGGCGGCAAGGCCGCCCTCGGTGGTCTCGACCACTGTCATGTCACCCGAGACCCCGGAGAGCACGGCCTTCATCGCCTCGTCACACACCACGATGACGACTTCCCAGTCAGGGTACGTCACGTTCTGCGAGAGTGAGGTCAGGGACGCAAGTAGTGCCTCCGGGTCGGACCCGGCCGGTATGACGAAACTCACCCTGCCGGCAACGGCACCGTGCCTGAAAGCAATGCTTCCCGCCCCTGCGGATTCAGGGTCGAGTATGTGCTCCATTACGTTCAGCGTCCGCTCAACCGCCTTGCCGTCGAGCCTGTGGAACGACCGGCTCAGAAGCCTGTGCGTCCTCTCCACGATACCCTCGGGCAGGCCGTTTCTGATCGTCTCCGCCAGGCACCCCCATCCCCTTCCGGGAGAAATCCTCTGGGCGACCCCGAGATTCACGAAGTAGTCCTCGCCCTCGTGCAGTGAAGGGACGGCGAAGAGCGGCTTTCCGAAGGCAAGGGCCTCGATGCCGAGGGTCGTCTTGCCGAAGACGACGCAGTAGTCCGACACGGTGAGCACCTTGTAGGGATCGTATGTGAGCAGCATTATTGCATCAGGCAGGATATCCTTTATCATCGCCTCTATCTCCACGTATGACTTGTAGTGGACCGTCGGGTGCCACTTGAAGACGGGCTGAAGGCCGAGGTCGCCTATCCCGTTGAGCAGCGCCTCCCATATCTCCCTGTCCCTGAGCGTGCCCCAGTCGAAGTCGATCAGGAAAGAGACGACCCCCTTCTTGCCGCTGATGCCGAGTTCCTTCCTTATCCTCTTCTTCATCGAGACGGATGAATACCGCTTTACCGCCTCGTCGATGTGCGTGTTGCCGACGATGACCATCTTCTCAGGCGCGCTCTTGGCCCTTGCGAGTATCTCGGCCGTCGCCTCCCCCCATACGAGATTAGCGGTGGAGTATTCCGTGTGAACGCTGTAGGCGAGAATGTCGGTATAGTAGTCGCCCTCCTGCAGGGTGACATAGGGTATCCCGTGCTTTGCGGATAGGTGGCCGATGAGCTTTCCCCATGCGGTCATCTCATGCAGCGAGACGAACATGTCTATGTTCTCTCTCTCTATCATCCGCTCCATGCAGAAGTACTCCTCTATGTTCCTCATAAAAGACCTGTGCTGTTCGAACATGGACCATCTGCGGAAACCCTCCCACCCGAAGCATATCTCGGTCCACTCATCGACAAAGCGCCTGGTGGCCTCTCTTATCTTCTGTCTCGTACCGGCGTCGGCATACTCGATGAAGTACCGGAACTCGTATCCCTTCCTGATGAGGTCGAGCTCGAACGGGTAATCCGTGGCAGTGGTGAATATGAATACATCCGCCCCTCTCCTCTTTACTCCCTCAACGATGGGGAGGAGGAGCCTCGTATGGTGTGACAGTGCGACAAAGAATGCGATCTTCTTGTTCTCGAGGCTCATCTCTTGCACACTCCTTTCACGATATCGGTGATCGAGACTTCGGCGGCCTTCGCTTCATAGCTGCTGCTGAGGACGTTCCTGAGCGACTGCTTGTCGCTCAGGAACTTGACCCCGTCATCCGAGACGAAGTCGTCATGCAGGGGATTGTATACGACCGAGAGCTTGCCGGACTTCGCTGCGAACTTGGAGGGAGCGAAGTAGGAGAAAGAGATGACGACGTCGGAGTGCATTATCACCTTGGCCCTCGCTCCGGGGTCGACGAGGTACTTATTCCCCCTCATCCTCCTGAGGATGTCGCCGTAGAACTCCGTAATGATCTCGTCCTCGGACAGCTCGCGCACGTTGTACCCCCTCTTCATGAAGACGACGACCTTCGGCACGTCGAGTTCTGAAATGACCTCGAGGGCCTCAGTCACAAAGGGCCTGTACTTCGGATGGTTGAATACCATGATGCATATCTCGCCTCTGGCGATCGGTATCTCCTGCTTGAGTATGAAGTTCCTGTACGTGTCCTCCACCGTGCTCATGAAGTAGTCCTCCCTCGGGTTCGTGAGGAGGAATATCCTGTCGCCGTCCACGCCGCTCCGCTCGAGGTACTCCTTTTCGGTCTCCTCGTTCACAACGATGTAGTCGACGGCCCTCAGGATTATGGGTGATATGTGGACCACCGGAAAGACCTGGATGCCGACTATCGGGGTTCCGCTCTCGCGCGCGAGGAAACAGACGGTGGAGCAGAATATGGTGCCGTCGGGACCGGGCGGCTCCTCATCCGACGGCAGGGGCATCAGAACGAGATCATAGCCGGAGACGTCCATCTTGGTGAACGAGTGGGACTCGATGTGCCCCCAGAAATCGTCGAACGCGGTCAGCTTGTAAAGCCTGACGTCGGTGCCGGGTATGTAGAGATGGTGGGTCTGGCGTATATAAATCTTGAGGAGTTCGTCCCTGAAGCCGTAACTGAGCGGGATTCTCTCAGGGCTCATGATCTCCACCCTGACCATGTCGTTATCCTTGAAGACCTCCTCGGCACTGCTGAAGACCTTCTCGCTGTATGTCAGGATGTCGACCCTGAAACCGGCGGATGAAAGCGACTCGGCGAAGAGGAGCAACCTGCCCTGGGTGGCGTCGAACTCGCGCTCGCCTACGGCGAATAGGACTTTCCTCATGACTGCATCTCCTCTCCTCGGTTCAGCGAGGCAAGGACTTCGCAGGCCCTGCCGAGGTGTTCGTTCCCCGTGGCCTCGTACAACCTGTTTACGATCGTGGTCACGGCGGAGCCGTTTGGGGTGTTCCTGTAGGCCAGCGGCAGGAGATTCTCGAAGACCTCCTTGAGGGTCAGCGGATTTGCGTAGTCGTACCCGTCCTCATCGACTCCGTCGAGTGAGAGGAGGTAGTTCACTATGTTCAGTAGCATGTCGCCGAACCTTCCCCGGTTCATCATCAGTACGGTGTTCAGTAGCAGGAGGTCGGTGTGGTCCTTCTTCAGGCCGAGCCCCTCGTCGATGTACTGCTGCGCCTTCGGAAAGTCCTTCTCTTCGAGCGAGAGCCTCGCGGAGAGCGCCAGTATCCTGAGGTAAGAGGCGTTCTCTCCGTTCCTGTGCGAATCGGGCACGCTTGAGCGGGCCCGCTCAAGCGACTCGGCTGCAAGGGCCTCCTGTCCTATCTTCATGTAGGTGATCGCCGACTCGAGGTTGGCTACATAGGCGTCTTCATTCATCGCTTTTCTCCTTTGTCCAAAGTTTCATTAAACCGTACCGGGAACCTCACCGGAGTCCACAAGCACCTCACACCTTCATGTGCACTATCTTCCAGTTCATCAGGTGCCCGCCGGAGACCTGTATCCTCCTGCCGTCTGCGAGCCTGAGCGTGTACGTGCCGATTCCGCCGTGGGAAGGTCTCGGAAGATCGATGCCGATGAAGAAGTCATGGACATCGAATGACTCTATGCCCGATCTCCTGCAGAAGTCCTCGAACTTCCGCAGCGAATACGTGCTGTACTTGACTGAGAGACCGCTCCTGCCCGAGGGCCTCGAATAATCTATTATGTTCGCGTGTATATCCACGTCGTGTTCGTTGAAGAGCGAGATTATGTAGATATGCCCCCCCTTCCTCGTGGCCCTAATCAGCTCCTGTACGGGTCTCTCGTAGCCGTCGAGCACGAAGAGCGTCTGCCAGCAGAGGGTCACGTCGAATGCATCCTTGAACCCTCCGAGATCGTATATGTCGCCGACGTGGAACTCGAACCTGTCGGAGAGTCCGAGGCCGTCGAATATCCTGCGGGCCTCCCCTATCTGTTCGGGACTGATATCGATCCCCGTAAACCTCGATTCCATCATGAAGTCCTTGAGGTGATAGCTTATCTGGCCGAGTCCGCAGCAGACATCACCGACTGCGTGAGGCCTCCCTGGATCGAGGCTGCACGCCATGACCTCCTTGAGGGCCTTCACCTGCTCGGGCTCGAACCCGAACATGCGCCTGTGCTCCTCGATGAAGATTCCGATGTCCTTCTCCACTATCCTCTGGTAATCGTCCATCCGTTCCCCCCTTTACGCCAGTCTCCTGAAGCCCGAGTGTGCCGCGGGCCCGTCGAGCAGGTCAGTGACAATGCCTGATTCCACCGCTGTGCTGAGCAGGCCGAAGACCTCGTCCACTCCAGAGAGATACGCCTGCACGTGGGCCTCCGTGTGCGCGTATGTCGCATAGAACGCCCTTGACGACAGGAACCCCCTCCTGAGCATCTCCTGTGTGAAGAGGGTATGCATGGCTCCGGCTTCTTCGCCGTAGTCGAGGGAGAATACACTCAGCGGTGGGATGCCCTGGGTGACCACCTTCAGGCCGTGCTTCCGGCCGAGGCTCTCCCAGCCCTGCCTGACACTGGCGCCGATGCCGCAGAGATGGCGCGGGACGTCCTCTCTGACGATCTTTCCGATCGTTGCGATAGCGGCTGCAGGGCCTATCCTCTCGGTCCAGTAGGTGCTGCTTATGAAGGTCTTCTGTGCCGCCTCCATGACATCCCTCACCCCGATGACGGCGGCCATCGGATAGCCGTTGCTCATCCCCTTGGCGAAGACCGCCATGTCAGGGTTGACGCCTAAGAGGAGATGTATCCCGCCCGGATTCATGCGCCACGCCGACGTCACCTCGTCGAAGATCAGGACTGCACCGGCGGCTGCGGCCATATCCCTTACGCGGCTGAGAAAACCCGGTTCAGGCTCACTGTGTCTCACCGGCTCCATCACGACTGCGGCGATGCAGCCCTCCTCCCGCTCGAGTATCAGTTCGAGCGACGACGGATCGTTGTAAACGAACGGCAGTGCGGTCCCTTCGAGTCCTCTCGGCACCCCGGCTGGCAACAGACCCGGAAGCAGCTGGCCGTCGAGGTTTCCGCCGTCTGCAAGGTTAGCGGCGATGTACCAGTCGTGCCATCCATGGTAGCCGCAGAAGGCGACCTTGTCCCTGCCCGTAGCCGCCCTTGCGATGCGAACGGCCACGGCAGCGGCTTCACCGCCGCCTCGGGCGAAGCGCACCATATCGGCCCAGGGATGGAGTTCGCATAGCAGTTCGGCGAGTTCCACCTCCTCTGGAGGATTGAGCGTGCACATCGACCCGCCCTCCACGGCTCTCTTCACCGCACCGTCGACGTCACGGTCCGCATAGCCGAGAATACACGCGCCCACTCCGTTTATGCTCATATCCACGTATCTCTTTCCGTCGAGGTCCACGACCTCTACCCCCCTGCAGCTCCTGTAATACGAGGGCCACTGTCCGGGCAGAAAGAGCTCGGGACGCTTCGACAGAAGCTGTGTGCCGCCGGGTATGACCCCCTTAGCCTTCTCGTACAAGGCCTGCCCCGTTCCGCCCGTCTCTGTATGCATCCGTCTCATATCCTGAAGACCTCCCCGCCTCGACTCATCGCCAATGTCTCATCCACCATGAGAGCGCCGAGGCCCGCACCGGCGGATCGTCGGGGTTAAGCTCATCCCATTATCTCATCGATCAGCCTCAGCAGCCTGATCTCCTGCTCCAGCGTGTTCGGAAAGGCGGCCCTGCCTTCCGCGGCTGCAATGAACGCCCTCAACTCATCGACGTACATCTCCTCGCGCGTGTTCCTCATCGCCACCTCACCCTGTCCCCGGTCGTGCTCGGGAAGATGCAGCCATGCCCCGCCGTCAGCCTCATAAACCCTGACGAATCCGTCTTCAAGACTCCACCTGATCTGGCCGCCTTCGAGATTCATTATGAGGCTCCTCGTTGCAAACCTCGACACCACGTCCACGAAGAGCAGGCCGAAAACACCGCCGCAGTGTATGCACACGGCATAGGTGTCGTCGAAGTCTATACCGAGGTCCGACGTCTTGCGGTGAGCGGCACCGAGGCGGTCGGGCATACCGAAGACCTCCGCAAGCCAGTGGAGTTCGAAAGATATTATCTCCCGGCACCCTGAGGTCTCCTTCCTGAAGGCGAAGAACTCCCGCGGATCCTCCCAGGGGTGCCAGTCGGGAAGGTACTGGCCCGAGTGGTACGTGAAGTTCAAGACCCTGCCGTACGCGCCGCCCCTTACCAAGTCGGTGATGACCTCGACCGCCGGATGGAAGACGAACGTACTGGAGGGCGCAATCAGCACCCCCTTGTCGCCGGCCGCCTCCAGGACGGGGCCGAGTCCGTCGGCCGTCAGGCCGAGTTCGACGAAACAGGGCTTCCCGTCACGCACCGAGCGCATCATGTACTCGACGTGTCTGTCCGGAGGAGTCGACACGATCATGGCGTCGTAGCCGTCCAGGGCATCGAGGGCCGGTACAGTGGATATCCCGTACCTCGCCTCTGCATCCCTCCTCCGTTCCTCCTTCGGGTCGTAGCCGATGATATCTGGACAGCCGAGGGCCTGAAGGTTCCTTATCCTCCTGCTCCCCATGGAGCCGAGTCCTGCGACGAGGAATCTCAAGAGCACACCTCCTCGCGGCCCGACCTCACCTTGAGTATGGCCTCGGCGCAGGCGAGGTCGTAAATGTCGTCTATCTCCACCGCCTTCCACTTCGGAACCACGTAGGGCAGGGTCAGGTCGTGATAAAACGTCCTCTTTTTCTGCAGGAAGGATACCTCCGACATGTAGACCGTACCCTCGAAGTAGTAGACCTCCGGAAGGTCCTGGCGCCTCAGGGCCGTGAAAGAGCATCCGCCGTTCAGGTTCCTCAGCAATCCGGTCTCAGCGTCTATGACCACGTTGAAGAGCGGATGCATGCACTCGAGCCTCGTTACACTCACGACCGACTTCCCCCTTCCGTCGTCCACCAGCAGCTCTATGCAGTTGTCGATATCCTCTGTCTCGCGAAGCGGCGAAGTCGGTTCGAGCAGGACGAGGTAGTCGAAGCGGGTTCCGGCAGACCTGAAGAAGTCCACTGCATGGAGTACCGTATCGATACTGCATGCATCGTCGGTGGCGAGGGCGCCGGGCCTCCTGAAGGGCACCTCGGCTCCGTAATGCCTCGCCACCGAGATTATCGCGTCGTCGTCGCTGCTCACAACTACGCGGTCGAGATACATGCTCGAACGCGCCTGCTCTATGGTCCATGCAATCAGCGGCTTGCCGGCAAGCGGGGCGATGTTCTTTCCGGGCAGGCCCTTGGAGCCCCCCCTCGCCGGAATGAGTCCGAGTATGGTCTTCCCCTTATACACCTTCAAGACACCCCAGTCTCTCCACGCTCTTCTTGTACTCCTCCCACTGCCCGATATCGAGCCATCCGTTGTAGATCGGATAGACGCTGACGCTCTCCCTGCCGCTTACGTATTCGATGAGCTCGTTCATGTCCATCCTCCCGCCCTCGGGGATGTAGGAGAGCACATGAGGCTCCAGCACATAGACGCCCGTGTTGATGATGACGTCGTGAACGGGCTTCTCGTACATCCTTACCAGGCGTCCGTCATTCGCCTCGAGCACGCCGAAAGGAATCTTCACCTCGTTGTGGCAGCCTATGACGGTTATGGAGGCCCCGTACTCCCTGTGCCACCTCAGGACGTCCGCGAAGTTCAGGTCCATCAGGGAGTCGCAGTTCGTCACGAAGAAGGTCTCGGTCACCTTGTCTCTCAGCAGCGAGAGGCTTCCCGCCGTACCGAGGAAGCCCTCCTCCTCGACCCATTCGAAGACGTAAGGGAAGTTGTTCTCCTTGAGGTAGAGCTTCAGGTACTCCTTCTTGTAGTTCAGCGTGTATATGAACCTGTAAAACCCGCTCTGGTAGAAGCGTTCCATTATCAGTTCTATCACTGGCCTGTTGCCTATGGGGATGAGCGGTTTCGGCAGTATCCTCGTGAACGGATCCAGCCTCGTCCCCTTTCCTCCGGCCATGATGACCACATGGTTCGGAAGGCTCTCGCGCGGCTCGTGCAGCCCGCCGCCCTCCATCACGTCGGCCCAAAAGACGACGTCGACCACTCTTCCCTTCCGGTCCGTCAGGGGGATCTGCTCGATACGCTTCTCGATCATGAGCCTTTTCACCTTCTCGCTCAACGCCGCCTCGTCCGAGTACACGGCCGTGAACGACCTCGACATCACCGTCTCTATACGGTCCGAGAAACCGAGCCCCTCGATCAATCCCCTCCTGATGTCACCATCCGTGACGGTTCCGACGAGCGTGTCGTCCTCACCGGTGACGAAGAGGATCTTCTTGCCCGTCTCGTTGAGCCTCTGGACGGCCTGCTTGATCGTCATCTCTCCACCAACGAGCAGGGCCTTCAAATCGTCTCTTTCCATGGTCAGTATCTCCCGGCCGGAACCATGTCGTTGAACCTCTTTGCATCGATTCCATCGAGCGGTATCGACTTCAGCACCGAGACGATCTTCTCCGAGGCCCCTCCTTGGTAGTAGGGGTTGTCGATACCATCGAGGGATTCCCTGAACTCCACTGAGACCGCCTCCCTGATAGCCCTCGTAACCGCATCTGCGGTACACTCGGGCACGTCTATCACATTGGCCGCCCTCAGGCGGCCCTTCTGCCTCGGGCCGACATTCACCACCGGAAGGCCGAACGACGGGGCCTCGATTATGCCCGAGGATGAGTTGCCGACCATGAGCGCGGAGTGTCCGAGCATCGAGAGGTACCTCCTGCGCCCCAGGGAATCGAAGAGACTGCAACCGCCGGGGTTGCCATCCACGTAAGCCACAACGGTCTCCCTTATCCGCGCATTACCGGCATCGGCGTTGGGGAGGGTGAATATCCAGTAGATACCGGGGAAGTTTCCGAGGGAGCTCAGTATCTCACCGATGCCGCCGCCGCACTCTCCTGCCGTGACAGGATGGTAGGTCACGAGTCCCCACGGCCTCTCGGCCGGAATGCCGAGTTCACGGGCGAGCGCCCGCCTCTCGATCGGCTCGAGACCCATGATGTTGTCGAGACACGGCGCTCCGACGGTGAAGACGCGGTCCGGGTCCTCACCGAGCTGTATTATCCTGTCCGCGTAGACGTCGTTGGCCGGAAAGTGGATGTGGCTCATCTTCGTTATCGCATGGCGGAAGAGCTCATCGACCGAGCCCTCGGTGACCTCCCCTCCGTGCAGGTGTGCAACCGGGATCCCGAACGGCGCCGCTGCTGCGACAGCGGAGAAGGTCTCGAACCTGTCACCCGTGACGAGCAGGATGTCCGGTTTCAGCCTCCCGTAAGCCCTCGCAAAGCCCATCATGCCCACCCCCATGGAGAGTGCCACGGCTGACGCCGTGTCCGACGAGAGCAGCATCTCGACGCGCTCCGCAATCGGGAAGCCGTCCCGCGTTATCTCGTCCACGGTCATGCCGAACTCGGCGCTCAGGTGCATCCCCGTGACGATCAGCACGAGATCGAGCTCGGTCGAGTCCTGGATCGCTCGAAGGGTCGAGTAGAGAATCCCGTATTCCGCCCTCGACCCTGTAACAACGGCTATCCTACGCATCCTTGAAATCCTCCCACCTGATCACCGAGTCGGCAGCAATCTCCCTCTTCACCTCGAGCCCCACCACGACGCTCTTGAATTCCGGAGGTATGCCCACACCAGGCCTCTTCGGCACGACATCCGCATCTCCTAAGACCTCACCGGCGCGGATGTCGCGTGTCGTCACGAGGCTCCTTCTTGCCGCGGCCTTGACGTCCGCTTCGCTTGCAGCCGCCCTCTTTGAACCGTCTCCGAGGGCGGCCTCCACGTTCCTGACCGCCTCGACGAGCGCGCGAAACTCTCGCGGCTCGAGGGAACTCCTGTGGTCTGGACCTGCAGCGTCCCTGTCGAGCGTCAGGTGCTTCTCTATGACCCTGGCCCCCAATGCAACTGCGGCCACAGCGACCTCTGTCCCGGGTGTATGGTCAGAGTACCCGACGGGCAGTCCGAACGCAGCCTCCAGGGTCTTCATGGCAAGCAGGTTCACCTCGCCGAAAGGAGCGGGATAGCTCGACGTGCAATGCAGGAGGGTGAGCTCATGCACCGCGCCTGCCGGCTCCCAGAGTTCGCGGATCCAGCCTATGGCCTTCTCGATCTCTCCGAGGCAGGACATGCCCGTGGAGAGGATCAGGGGCACGGACTTCGAGGCCATGTATTGAACAAGTGGCCTGTTGGTTATCTCTCCCGAGGGTATCTTCAGGACCCTCACCCCGAGCGAGCAGAGCATATCCACGCTCTCTTCGTCGAAAGGAGTCGCGAGGAACTCGATACCCTTCTCGGCACAGAAGGAGGCGATCTCGGCATAGTCGGCATACGAGAGTTCGAGCCGCTGCAGCATCCGAAGCTGAGAAGAAGCACCGCCACCGTCGGCCCTCTGGTATGCAGCCACGGGCGCAGAGGCTGCCGCGACCCTCACGGCCCTGAATGCCTGGAACTTCACCATGTCCGCTCCGGCCTCGGCAGCCGCGCCGACCAGTCTCAGTGCCGTCTCCACGGACCCGTTGTGGTTGACCCCGGCCTCGGCGACTATCACCGTCCTCATCGTGCGGGCACCCCCTTTACGGTTGCTCCCGGCGGGACATCCCGGGTGACGACAGCGCCTGCGGCAACCACGGAGCCGGACCCTATGCTCACACCGTTGATGATCGTGGCGCCGGCACCGATGAATGCACCGTCACCGGTCCTCACTCCGCCGCACATGACGACACCCGGACATACGTGAACGTGGCTTCCGATCAGGCAGTCGTGCTCCACAACAGAGCCGGTGTTTATTATCGAGTTCTCGCCCACCCAGGAGCCCGCCTGTACTACCGCTGCAGCCATGACCTGGACTCCATCGTCGATCCGGGCACTTCCTGAAACATAGGCCCTCGAGTGGATCAGCGGCGGGACAGAAAACCCCATACTCCTCACCGTCTCGTACAGGGCCCTCCGCTTTCCGCTCACCCCGACGGTTCCGACACCGATCGAGGCATTGCGCATCCCGGCATTCAGCAGCACGGGAAGGAGCTCGTCGCCGCCCAGGACGGGCACGCCGTCTATGCTGTCGCCCTCCTTGAGAGCTGCGTCAAGAAGGCCGCCGATCTCGTACAAACCGCCGTCCCTTATGAGGTCTATAAGCACCCTTGCATGACCGCCGCCGCCCAGTATCACCATCTTCAACACACTCTCCTCCGGCCGTCACTGTAAAAGGACCTTATGCAGCGGACGACGAACTCTATCTCTTCACCCCCGAGTCCCACACTGCAGGGGAGGTTGAAACACGAGGCATGAGCCCTGAGGGCGTGCTCTATCCGGTAGGCCTGCTCATCACGGTACACGCTCAGCAGATGGAGCGGCTTCCAGAGAGGCCTGACCTGTATACCCTTGGACATGAGGTATCCCATCAGGGCCGTCCTCTCCTCTACGGCCACCTTGAGCGTATAGAACCAGCAGTTGCTCTCCACCCAAGGCCTCGCGCCGAGAAAACTCACCTCTTCGAAGCCTGAGAGCAGGTCCATGTACAGGGCGGCGTTTCTCCTCTTGACTGCGACATACTCGTCGAGCCGTTCCATCTGGGCCAAGCCCACGGCGGCCTGAATGTTCGACAATGCATAGTTGTAACCGACGTCGTCATGGTCATACTCGAAGGGATCGCTCTTCGCCTGCCGGCTGAGGTGGCGCATCCGGGCGGCGAGTTCAGGGTCATCGGTGACCACCATGCCGCCACCGCCGGCGGTTATGATCTTGTTTCCGTTGAAGGAGAAGCAGCCGGCAAGGCCGAACGTCCCGGTATGCCTGCCCCTGTAGAACGAGCCGAGGCTCTCGGCCGCATCCTCTATGACCGTTACACCGCTGTCGTCACAGACCTCAATGAGCGGATCCATCTCGACCGGGTGTCCGAATACGTGAACCGGGATCACGGCCTTCACCCTCCTCCCGGTACGGCCGTTGCGCAGGAATCCGTCTCTGCCCCTGGCGCACTCCCTGTGAATGAAATCCGAGAGCTTCTGCACGTCGATACAGAGTGTCTCGGGCTCGCAATCCATGAAGACTGGATGGGCTCCGACGTAGCGCACTGCATTGGCGGTGGCGGCAAACGTCAAGGCTGGAACGATCACCTCGTCGCCGGCCCCGACCCCGCAGCCCAAGAGAGAGAGGTGCAAGGCCGACGTTCCATTCACCACGGCCACGGCATGGACCGCACCCACATAATCTACAACCGCATCCTCGAAACGATTCACGAACGCTCCGGCCGAGGACACCCATCCGGTCTCGATGCACTCCCTCACGTAGGACCATTCGTTCCCGGACAGGAGGGGCTCTGAAAGGGGTATCTCATATGTTGTAGAGCCGTGCCTTGTACCTCTCAAGGTTTCCTCCCTCCCTGAACCACTCTATCGTCATGGACAGGCCTTTCCGCAGGGATGTTTCAGGCTCCCAGCCCGTGAGGCGCCTCATGAGCGAATTGTCGCAGACGAGCCTCTCGACCTCGCTCTTTTCCGGGCGCATCCTCTCCTCTTCGGTCACTATCTCGACACCGGCTCCCGCAAGTTCGGAGATCATCGCGGCAAGCCCTCCGATCGATATCTCCGACATCGAACCTATGTTGACCCTCCTGCCGACGGCCTCGTCACAGGCGGCGAGGAGCACGAGGCCCTTGCATACATCCCTGACGTAATTGAAGTCTCTCGTGGGATGCAGGGCGCCGAGCCTGATCCTCCTCTCACCGCTCAGCACCTGAGTTATGATGGCCGGGATGACCGCGCGCGCCGACTGGCGCGGACCGTATGTGTTGAAGGGCCTTGCGATCACCACGGGAAGGCCGAAGGAACGGTGGAACGACTCGGCCATCATCTCGGCCGATATCTTTGTGGCCGAATAAGGAGACTGGGCTTGCAGGGGATGATTCTCGTCGATCGGCGTGTAAACGGCTGTTCCGTAGACCTCGGACGTCGAGGTCATGAGCACCCTGCCCACTCCGCATTCTCCGGCCGCCTGCAGTATGTTGACCGTGCCCCTGATGTTCGTATCCATGTACAGCTCGACGGAACGATAAGAAAACGGAATCGCTATGAGTGCAGCGAGATGAAAGACGACCTCCGCCTCTTTCACGACACTCCTCGTCCATGCGGCATCCCTTATGTCGCCGGTGATCACCTCAACAGACCCGAGCGTCTCGGCTGGGAGAGTATCGAGCCATCCCCATGAGTTGAAAGAGTTGTAACAAGCCACCGCCAGGACGTCACAGCCCGCCGCTGCGAGGGTCTCGACGAGATGGCTTCCGATGAAACCATCCGCTCCGGTCACCAGGACTCTCTTGCCGGTCAGCTCCATTTACGGTAACAACTCCTTGACACGGGAACAAATTTTTGACATACACGGGGCCTCTCCCGCCCACTGTCGCCGGGGCCTGCCACCCGCTGGGCTGAGATATCCCCCATACGCCACCGAAAAGGCTCGTCAGGCCCGGAGACGTGCACGCAAGACAGCGATGCTCCCTTGAAACTCCACAAACAGATCACAACATCCTCCTCGAATTTGGTCAGGACTATGCAAGGTTGAAGCAAAAAAAGTGCCAAGCTCCGGACTCACTTCAAAAAAGGTGAGGATCCCGATGAACACGCCCAAAGTTTCACGGTCAATTGATTGCATTTATTGAATTAAAGCCTCAATCCATGCTATGCTTTCGGTACGCACCCCTTCCGCGTAAAGACCATACGGCTTTTGCGGTTTGACGATCACAACCATTGAGCAGGAGGAGGAAGACGCGGAATCATCCATGAGGTCATCGAACGACTTGGACGGCAGGCACCGCATACTACTCACAGATCCGGACGCTGCCCAGTATCACAGGGGCCTCGCTGCTTCACTCAGGGAGTGCTGCATGGTCGTAGAGACCGACGCGGACAAGGCCTGCGACCTGTTCCTCACAAGCGATATAGATCTCGTCGTCATGGATCACTGCGGGGATGCCTCATGCACCGAACTGCTGCAGTTCTTCAGGTATGTCAAACCGTCCGTGCCGGTGATCGTCGTCACATCCCGCGGTTCCGAGGAACTCGCCGTGACCGTCTTCAGGCTCGGTGCAAGAGACTACTTCAACAAGCCTGTCATGGTGTACGACCTGAGGAACAGCATAAGGAACGCGCTGGGCCTCATGCACCAAGGCGGAGAATCCGCGGATGAGGAGCGGGAGGAAGGCTGGAACAGCATCTTCAGGGCGATCAGGTACATCAATGAGAACTACACCAAGCGCCTGAGACTCTCGGAGATAGCCAAGGAGGCGGGCATGAGCGTATCCTGCTTCGAGCGGACGTTCAAGAAGGAGACGGGCATCACCTTCACCACCTACGTAAACAGGCTGAGAATATCCTCTGCGATCAAGATGCTCAGGAGGAACGGGCTCTCCATGAGCGAGATAGCCTTCTCGTGCGGCTTTACTAACCAGTTCCACTTCACCAGGACGTTCAAGAAGATAATGAACGTCTCTCCAATGACTTACAGAAAGTCACTCCAGCGGAAACCGGTCCCCCCCTCCTACTCCAGGCTGCTCAAGAGGCAGGAGTCACCGGTCCGCGCCAAGCGCCCCCAGCAATCCCCCTGACGTCAATGCATCCGCCAACCGACCGGGCGGCCTCAAACCGCCGGCAAGAAACGTCAAAAAAAAGGCGATATAGGTCAAGAATTTATCATCTCCTTGTGATAACATCTAATTTACCGAAACGACCGACGCAGGGCGGAACACGACGAGATCGTTCCTGTGCAGGTCACTGATCCGGCACTCCCGGCAAACTGTCTATAGGGCATTCGAGACACGCCGAGAGGGCCGCGGCTCTACGATTCCGGAATTCAGCTAAACAAGACATGCGGACCGTGCAGCAGTGTTGCAGGGCACCCGCCGGGTCGTGGTGCCCCTTGGAAACCGAACTGACCGAGACCGGACCGAACAGACCAGACTGATCATGATAGACAAGGTGCTCGACGTAATTAAGACAGGCATACAGGAGTACCTCGTACGCCTGCCCGAGCTCAACATAACGAGCGAGACCGTTGTTCACATAACCCCTGTTGTAAAGCCCAACGGTGACATTGCCGTCCCGGACAACTCGCTCGGCCTCACCCTCGTCAGCGTCGAGGAGGAACGCGTGATGAAGGCGCAGAAGTCCTCGAGCCTGACATCCGGCGGACAGGTCGTACACGTGAACCCTGACGTGAAGATCAACCTCTACGTACTGATCACGGCCAACTTCAACAAGTACGCCACAGGGCTCGGTTTCCTCTCCGGCGCCATGAGGTTCTTCCAGGCGAACGGCGTCTTCAACCACGAGAACACGCCGGGGCTCCACCCGGATATCGAGAAACTCATCGCCGAGCTCTTCACGCTGAGTTTCGAGCAGCAGAACCACCTCTGGGGATCGCTCGGCGCCAAGTACATGCCCTCGGTCCTGTACAAAATAAGGATGATAACCATACAGGAGGCCGCCGCAGCGGACGAGCAGCCGCCGGTCAGGGCCGTCAGTCTCTCGGGAAGGGGGATCGGGACCTGATGAAGTATGAATTCAACACCCTGTTCGAGGTAGAGATACTGCACGAATACCACAAGTCAGGCGTGAGCGGGGATTTCAGGATAGAGCCTTCGGCCCTGTGCCTGAAGACACTGGAGGATCACTCCCTGCTGTTCGGCCTGACGCCGAAGGGTTTTGCAGTGATGTACGAGGGAGCCGGCGGTGCAGAGCCGCTCAGGCCCATGGATGGGGAGCTCAAGCTCACCTTCATCATGAGGGCGGAAAACCCCTTCCTGCTCAACTACACCGACCTCCCGTTCGAAAACCCCTCGGCGCACATCTACCGCATGCACAACATGAACGACAACCAGCAGGGCGGCGACCTGCTGCTTACAGCCGGTACGGACTCGGCGTATGTCTCGACGGCAGACCGCCTCGCGTTCAAGCCCTTCTACTTCCGCTACAGCGCCGACTCTGCAGCCCTTTCCGCCGCTGTAGAGATACGCGACGAGTTCGACAAGCAGATCTACAGTGAGACCATAGGGGTCGTCGACGGCAGGCTCGACTTTCCGGTCGACCTCCGGGGACGGAGACCCGGCAGGTTCTCACTCAAAATCGACGGGACCGCGGTGCTCGACTTCTATGCGAGCGACGAACCGGCCGGCAGGGACGTGTTCGGCGTGATAGAGATATTCGCAAACGACTACGTGCCCGCTCATTACCGCTTCACGGACTCGGGAGGCGGAGTGGCCGAGAAGAGATACCGCGTGAAGTTCGGCAAGAGACGGACCTTCTGGAACTACCTCGTGGTCCTCAAGCACCGCAGCGACGCGGCTCCGGAAGACCTCGAGGTCTCGTATCCGGACCCCTCGGTGACATTCGACAGGAAGGCCGTCCAGGACCTGAGCGACGGAACGAAGGCGGTCCCCTTTGTATCGAACACGGCGCTGCCGTTACAGGAAGAGCCCGTCAAGGGCATACGGCTGAAGAAGAGCGGCGGCAACGGGATGTTCGAGATAGAGAATCTGCCTAACCCCACGGTGAGGTCCGTCAGGCCTGACGCTGCGAACGACAGGGTATATTCGGACATATACGTGTATGTTTAAACCTTAAAAAGAGAAGGAGGGTTTATGGCTACCTACAAGACACCGGACGTATACGTGGAAGAGATTTCCCTCTTCCCCCCATCCGTGGCAGAGGTGGAGACGGCTGTTCCGGCATTCATCGGGTACACGGAAAAGGCGGAAGAGTTCGGCCCGGACGACCTGAGGAACGTGCCGACAAAGGTGACCTCGCTGCTCGAGTACGAGGCGCTCTTCGGCGGTGCCCCGCCCGTCAACGTGAAGACCGTCGTGATCGATGAGAACAACGTCCTCAGCTCACAGGAGATGGAGTCCAGCTTCTACATGTACGACAGCCTCAGGCTCTTCTTCAAGAACGGCGGGGGGAAGTGTTACATCATATCGATAGGCTCATACGAAGACGATCCCGCTAAGGCCGACTTCGAGACGGGACTCGATGCGCTGAAGAAGAAGGATGAACCGACCATCATACTCTTTCCCGACGCCGTAAGGCTCGAAGACGACCTATACGATGTCCAGCAGAAGGCCCTCGCCCAGTGCGCCAAGCTGATGGATCGATTCGCCGTGCTCGACCTGCTCGAATCCAAGGAGTCCGACGCGAAATTCGGATGGGAAAAGGGTATCGAGGAGTTCAGGAACAAGATAGGCATCAACAACCTGAAGTACGGCGCTGCATACACCCCCTGGCTCAAGTCGAGCCTCGGCATCAAGGTCCGCTACAGGGACGTCAAGGGCAAGATAACGAGGGGGGGGAATGTCGTCAGCCTCGATGCACTGACGGATGACGATGATGTCAAGGCGATCATCACCAAACTCGACAATGCCGTGGCAGACGTCGACAGGATAGGGTCTGACCTGAGCGCGCTCAGAGGCACTGAGAGCTCGCTCAAGGCGAGATACACCGTGCTGCTGGACCAGTTCAAGTCCTCGCCCTCAGCGACAGGCCTGAAGGACCTCTTCGAGTTCATCTACGATATTGCAGACAAGGTGGATGATATGGCGAAGGACTCCAACGCCGTCAAGGGAGGCGAGCTGAGAGACGACATCAAGGACCTTATATCCGGTTCCCTGAAAGACTCACTCAAGACCCTTGTGGCGTACGACAAGGGAGCCGAGAGCATCTGGAGCGGTTCCTTCAACGCCTACTCAGGCTATTCGTTCGACGCGGACGAGTGGGACGGCATATTCAACGACAACTCGCCGGACGCCGACAGCACGATATACACCGGGACAGACGAGACTGCAAAGCTGAAGAGCGCCGAGCCCAAGATAACGATGATATTCGAACAGGTGAACGCCGCATTCACACAGATAGTCGACTCCGCCGACAACTACGAAAAGACTTACGAGAACAGCCTCGTCAGCTCGCACGTCGTCTACAAGAACCTCGTGACAAAGCTCGCCGGCTCCCTCTCGGCACTGCCGCCGAGCGGTGCCATAGCCGGCGTATACGCAATGGTCGACGGCAGCAGGGGCGTTTGGAAGGCACCGGCGAACGTGAGTCTCAGCGGGGTCGCCGGCCTCACCGAGACCATCGACAGCGACGAGCAGAAAGACCTGAACGTGGACACAACGGCCGGAAAGTCGATAAACGCCATACGCGCCTTCACGGGCAAGGGCATACTCGTCTGGGGAGCCCGCACCCTCGCGGGAAACGACAACGAATGGCGTTACATCCCGGTCAGGCGCTTCTTCAACATGGTGGAGGAGTCCGTGAAGAAGTCGACCTACTGGGCCGTCTTCGAACCGAACGACGCCAACACCTGGATAAAGGTGAAGTCCATGATAGAGAACTACCTTACGCAGAAGTGGCGTGAGGGCGCGCTGGCAGGGGCGAAACCGGACCAGGCGTTCTACGTAAAGGTGGGACTCGGCTCAACCATGACTGCACAGGACATACTCGAGGGACGCATGAATGTCGAGATAGGGATGGCGGTCGTAAGGCCTGCAGAGTTCATCGTCCTGAAGTTCTCTCACAAGATGCAGGAGGCCTGAGGATTTCAAGGCGCGGTCGTGTCTGAGACGGCCGGACGGCTCAAGACGTGACGGACCAACAACTTCTTGAAAGGAGAGATGGCATGGCTGAATATCCTTTACCTGCTTTTCACTTCCAGGTGGACTGGGGTGGTTCCAAGGGGACCGAGATAGGGTTTGCCGAGGTGTCGGGACTCAACATCGAGACACAGGTTATCGAGTACCGCGACGGAGCAAGCAAGGAATACGGCGCTGTCAAGATGCCGGGCATTCCCAAGTACGGCAACATAACGATGAAGCGCGGCATCGTGCCCAAGGACAACGACTTCTTCAAGTGGCTGAACACCACGGCGCTGAACAAGGTGGAGAGGAGGACGCTGACGATCAGCCTGCTCAATGAGAACCACGAGCCCGTGATGACTTGGAAGGCGGTCAATGCGTTCCCCGTCAAGATCGAAGGCCCCGGCCTGAAGGCCACGGGCAACGAGGTCGCCATAGAGTCGATCGAGATCGCGCACGAGGGGCTGACCATAGAGAATGAGTAACACCTATCCACCTGTAGGGTTCCACTTCAAGGTGGAGTTCAGGCTTGACGGTGTGGTGGACGGTGACTCCAGGTTCCAGGAGGTCTCGGGCCTGACGTCGGAACTCGGCATCGAGGAGGTGAACGAGGGCGGGGAGAACCGGTTCTCACACCGCCTGCCGACACGGGCCAAGTACGGAAACCTCGTCCTCAAGAGGGGTCTGCTCAAGGACTCGCGCCTCATAAAGTGGTTCAGGGACGCGGTCGAAGACTTCGAGTTCGAGCCGGCCGACGTCCTCGTGACACTTCTGAACGAGGAGCACAAGCCCCTCATGGGCTGGAACTTCGTAAACGCCTGGCCCGTGAAGTGGGTGGTCTCAGACTTCAAGGCACAGGAGAACGCCCTGGTGGTGGAGACCATAGAGCTCGCCTACAACTATTTCAAGAGGACCTGATCATGCCTGTACAGGTAAACGAGATCGTCATACGGGCGGTCGTAGAGAGCGGCGCGGCAGGAGGCGCCTCAGGGGATGCAGCGGGCGACATCGAGTCGATCGTATCCGAGTGTGTCGAGCAGGTACTCGATATACTGCGGGAGAAGGAAGAGAGGTAGATGGAGAAGGGAGAACTGACGAAGCTCGTCATAAAGGCATACACAAAACCCGACTACACGGGTGGTGTCGCGGATGAATTCACCGTCAGCCTCAACCCCGAGGAGTATTCCCAGGTGTACGACATCGAATACGACGACAAGAGCGGTGACGGCACCACCGGAAGTCCCATGGTCTTCAAGAGGATCAAGCCGCAGGAGTACACCCTCAAGTTCATGATCGACGGCACCGGGGCGAGCGGCAAGAAGATCAACGTGCCGGCGACCATAGGGAGGTTCTTCGAGGTCACGGGTTACGACGGCAAGATACACAGGCCCCGCTACCTCGAGATACTCTGGGGGACCTTGAGGTCCCACTGCATACTGCTCAAGGCCGACATCGCTTACAAGCTGTTCAAGCCCGACGGCACACCGTTGAGGGCGGTCATAAACGCCACGTTCAAGGAGAACATCGATGACCGCACCAGGGTCGCCAAGGCAAACGACAGCTCACCCGACCTCACCCACGTCAGGGTGGTCAAGGAGGGTGACACCCTCCCAGCCATGGCTCACGAGATATACGGCGACTTCACCCGCTACATCGACGTGGCGAGGGTGAACGGGCTGAACGACTTCAGAAGGCTGGCGCCCGGACAGAGGATTTTCTTTCCGCCCCTGGAGAAGACGGATAATGGATAACGGAAACAGCGAAAGGACCATTCCCGCACCAAAGCCGACTGACAGGCCGACGTACACGATACTGCTCGATGGAGAAGAGCTTCCGAGGCAATACCACGTCTTATCCATCGTCGTCACCAAGGCCGTCAACAGGATCTCGCGGGCGAAGATAGTACTGAAGGACGGAGACCCTGCGGCCGAGGACTTCGAGGTGAGCGACACGGGGCTCTTCATACCCGGCGTCAGGATAGAGATACTCGCCGGATACCACTCCGACGAATCCGCCATATTCAGCGGAATAGTCGTGAAGCAGGCGATACGCGTCAGGCAGGGGAAGCCCTCGACACTCACGGTCGAGTGCATGCACGAGGCGGTCCGCATGTCAGTGGCGAGGAGGAGCGCCTACTACCACGACTCCACCGACAGTGACGCCTTCGAGACCATAGCAGGCATGTACTCCATAGGGACTGACATAGACGACACAGGAGTCGAGCACAAGGAGCTCGTCCAGTACTGCAGCACGGACTGGGACTTCATCGTGAGCCGCGCCGAGGCCAACGGAATGCTCGTGCTGACCAACGACGAAAAGCTGAGCATCAAGAGGCCAGACTTCTCCGCCGAACCGGCCGTCTCGCTCCTTTACGGGGCCACCATCATCGAGTTCGACGCAGAGACGGATGCCAGGACACAGGTGCCGTCCGTGGAGGGCGTGTCCTGGGACATGGCGAACCAGGAGGTCTTGAAGGCCGAAGGCGAAGAGCCTGAGACCGCGGAACAGGGAAACCTCGACCCTGCAGAGCTGGCAGACGCCGTCGGTATCGTCGAGGACTTCAGCGTGAGGCACAGCGGCTCACTCCCTGATGACGAGCTCAAGGCATGGGCCGACGCGCGGCTGCTCAGGTCGAGGATGTCGAAGATACGGGGAAGGGCCCGGTTCACGGGCCTTGGAGGTGTCAATCCCGGAGACATCGTGGAACTGAAGGGCGTGGGCGGGCGTTTCAGCGGCAAGGCATTCGTCTCCGCTGTCAGGCACGAGCTCGGCAGCGGCATGTGGACCACTGACGCTCAGTTCGGACTCTCGCCGGTCTGGTTCACTGAGGAAAGGAAGGTCAACCCGGAACCCGCAGCGGGCCTGCTGCCTGCCGTCAACGGCCTCCAGATAGGAGTGGTGACAAAGCTACAGGACGACCCTGACGGCGAGGACAGGGTACTCGTGAGGATGCCCCTCGTCAGCAATGACGACGACGGTGTCTGGGCGCGCGTCTCAACGCTCGACGCCGGTGACGGCAGGGGAGCGTTCTTCAGGCCCGAGATAGGCGACGAGGTCGTGCTCGGTTTTCTGAACGACGACCCACGCGACCCCGTCATACTCGGCATGCTGAACAGCAGCGCAAAACCGGCACCGATAACCGCAAGCGACGACAACCACGAAAAGGGCTTCGTCACCCGCAGCGGCATCCGGATGATCTTCAACGACGAGAAAAAGAGCATCACCATCGAGACACCGGGCGGAAAGAGGTTCACGATGGATGACGACGCCGCAGAGGTAACCATAGAGGATGAAAACTCCAACAGGCTCAAGATGGACTCCTCAGGGATAACCATGGAGAGCCAAGCGGACATAACGATCAAGGCAGGCGGAGACATCAAGATCGAGGGCGCCAATGTCACGGCCGAGGCGTCCGCCCAGTTCAAGGCCGAAGGGGCCTCGGGAGCGGAGATGAGCACGAGCGCCACAGCCGTGGTAAAGGGCGCACTGGTGCAGATCAACTGATCAAGGCACGGTTCAAGGAGGCCCGTACGGATGCCGGCAGCAGCGAGGGTTGGAGACATAACGAATCACGGGGGAACGATCTCGGGCCCCGGCATACCGAATGTACTGATAGGCGGGATGCCAGCGGCCGTCGCCACCGACATACACGTGTGCGCACTGCCGCCCAACGCGCATCAGCCCACGTCGAGCCCATTTCCAGCGGGAAGCGCGACCGTCCTGATAGGCGGAAAACCAGCGCTCCGCGCGGGTGATGCATGCATATGCGGCGCTTCAGCGGCTGTCGGAGAACCTACCGTGGATATCGGAGGATGAAAGACGGTCTCCGGTCACATCCACAACCGGGTCTTCCATGCCTGACCAACGAAGTGATGAAGGAGGTGCAATGAGCCGGAACGACAGCACGGAGTACACGTCATTCCTTGGAACGGGCTGGAGTTTTCCACCCGCCTTCTCGAGGGCACAGCGGGGCGTGGAGATGACCTCGGACGAGGAAGACATAGAGAGCAGTCTCCGCATCCTCCTGTCCACGTCGGTCGGTGAACGCATACTGCAGCCGGAGTACGGCTGCAACATCGACCACCTGATATTCGAACCGCTCAACACGACCCTCAAGACCTACGTCACCGGACTGATAGAGCAGGCCGTGCTGTTTTTCGAGCCGAGGATAGAGCTCAACGGCATCTCGCTCGAGTCGGACGAGCTCGAGGGGAGGGTCGACATAATCATTGACTACACAGTGAGGACCACGAACTCCAGGTATAACCTGGTCTATCCATTCTACAGGAACGAGGCTGAGAACGTCTGAAGATGAACGGAGAATTCGACTACACGACTTACCTGGCAAGAGACGGGCAGAGCCGGGACCAGCGGTTCCCGAAGGCACTCGACCCGTTCTTTGCAAGGATCGACGACCGCACCAGGAAGGACCTCTTGAGGTTCGCCTCGGAATACGCCGGATTGCTCAACTACTACGATCCCGTGACCGACAGGCCGGTGGGCGACTGGAGGGACTTCTTCGCCGCAGTGCACGAAGAAGAGATCACGAGGCTGAAGGGGTACGCAAAACACGAGCCCCACATCGCCCTCTACCTCGCCTTCATACTGCTATTCAGGCATGCACAGAAGCAGATGAACGGGCTGACGAAGAGACATCTCGACTTCTACTACGGAGAGGTCCTCGGGTTCGGCAGGAAGCCCGCAGTGCCGGACACCGTCCATGTGATCTTCGAACTCAAGAAGAACGCCGATGAACAGCTCGTGGAGGCCGGAACCCTGCTGAAGGCCGGAAAGGACGCCAAGGGCTCCGACCTCTTCTACGCCCTCACCGGCGACATCGTGGTGAACAAGGCCGTGATCAGCAGCCTTTGCTCGGTCTTCGTAGACGAAGGCGGCGCCATACACGCTGCACCGCGCGCCGACTCATCCGACGGCCTCGGCGGAGCGCTCGACAGGGACGAACCCAAGTGGTACGCCTTCGGCAACAGCGAGATGCCGAAGGCGGATGTGGGGTTCGCCGTTGCATCCCCGGTACTCCTGCTCAAGGGAGGCAGAAGGACGGTGACCCTCTCCCTGGGCTTATCGGAGGCGTCAGGCGCAGTACCGGCTTCGATCAGCGAGGGGCTGCTCAGTGTATTCCTGACCGGCAAGAAGGGCTGGATAGGTCCGAAAGACGTCTCGGCTGAGAGCGGCTCCACGCTGAAGCTCTCCGTCACGCTCGACAGCGACGAGGAGGCCGTGGTCAACTACGACCCCTCAATACACGGCGGCGATTTCGGCACAACATCGCCTTTGATGAAGTTCGTGCTCGACACAGAGGATGGAAGCGGGTTCCAGTCCCTCGCCGACGTAGTGATCAACACGGTCAAGATAGACGTAAGCGTTGAGGGCACGGATGAGCTGGCCCTCGAAAGCGATACCGGGGCGATAGATGCAACGAAGCCGTTCATGCCCTTCGGCCCAGCACCCGAGGCCGGCTCAGGCCTCCACATAGGCTGCGAAGAGGCCTTCGGGAAGAGGCTCGACAGCCTCTCCATCAACATATCATGGAGCGTGCCGGATAATGATCTCTCAGACTACTACGCCGGGTATGACACCAAGGTGAGCAACGATTACTTCAGGGCGCGGCTCCTCGCCCCTGACAGGTCGACCGAGCTGAACACCGACGCCGCACTCTTCGACAGCGATGACGCCTCAAAAGAGGTATCCATACCCGTAGAGGTCAGGGAACAGACGCCCTTCAAGGGAGACTCCATCGTACTCGAGCTCACCACCGGGTTCCTGCACAGGGAATACAGGCGGGTCTACACGAAGAAGGTGCTCCAGTACGCCGGTTCGTCGGCGGATGCCGAGGTCGAGCTTCCGAACGAGCCCTACACTCCCGTCATACAGTCCATGACGCTCGACTACACCAGCTCGACCGGTGAGACCGACCTCACTTCGGACGACGAAGCCGTCTACACCGGGGCCGAGGTGGAGTTCTTCCACGTCGCGGCCCTCGGAGAGGCGAGGGAGCACGTGTTTCTCAAGAAGGGGCTCGACTTCGTCACGGACAAGAACGTCTACCTGCTGCCGCAGTACAGGCATGAGGGCGAGTTCTACATAGGCGTAGAGAACATCCGTCCGCTGCAGGAACTCTCCATACTCTTCCAGGTGGCCGAGGGCAGTTCGAACCCTGACAAGGAGAAGGTGGAGATCGAGTGGAGCATTCTCTCGAACAACCACTGGAAAGAGCTGGGCACCTCGGAGATAGTCTCGGACACGACGAACGGACTGCTCACGAGCGGAATAATCAAGTTCCGTATCCCTGAGGAGGCGACCGACGACGGGACCCTGCTGCCCAGAGGGAGTTACTGGCTCAGGGCAGCTGTCAAGAAGGATGCGGACGCCGTATGCCAGCTCGTGGACGTGAGACCGAATGCAGCGGCTGCGGTCTTCACGGACAGGGGCAACGACCCGTCACACCTCCGAGAGCCGCTCCAGGCAGGCTCCATCACCAAGCTTGCAGAGCCGGTATCGGCCGTAAAGGGCATAGAGCAGCCCTATGCCTCGTTCGGCGGCAGGATGGCCGAGGATGAGAGGTCCTACTACACGAGGGTGAGCGAGAGGCTCAGGCACAAGGACAGGGCGGTCACACTCTGGGACTACGAGCGGATAGTGCTCGAGAACTTCCCCTCCCTGTACAAGGTGAAGTGCCTGAACCACACGTCTCCGGATTCATTCCATGCACCCGGGCATGTCACGGTGGTGGTCGTCCCGGACCTGCGCAACAGAAACGCCGTCAATCCACTCGAGCCGAGGACCGACAAGAACACCCTCTCCGAGGTCGAAAGGCTGCTCAAGAAACAGGCGGGGCCCTTCGTAAGGCTCCATATCGAAAACCCCGCCTACGAACAGGTGAGGCTCGACTTCAAGGTCGGCCTATACGGCGACTACGAGTTCGGCTACTACAGCCGGATGATCGGCGAGGATATCAAGAGGTTCCTCTCGCCGTGGGCGTACGGTGACGGCGTTGATATGATGTTCGGCGGCCGCATACACAAGTCCGTGATTCTCAACTTCCTGGAAGGGCTTCCATATATCGACTACATCACCGACCTCAAGATGTACCATATCGTGGGAGGGGAGGTGTCGCCCGACACCGATACTGTCACAGCATCCAGCCCGAAGGCCATCCTGGTGTCGGCACCGGAGCACACGATCGAGGTGGCGCAATGCTGAGAGAACTGAAGATACAGAAGGCCAAACCGGATGAGAAGACGCTCGACTACGAATTCCTCCGCAGCGAGGGTCTTAAGTACATCGAGCAGCTATCGAGCAGGATATGGACCGACTACAACATCCACGACCCCGGGATAACGATCCTCGAGCTGCTCTGCTATGCAATAACCGACATCGGCTACCGTACCTCCTTCCCCATCGCGGACATACTCGCCGAGGGCAGAGGAGAGGGTGCGGACCGGGGCCCGGAGTTCCCCACTGCAGCAGAGATACTGCCGATGAGGCCGGTGACCGTCAACGACTACAGGAAGCTCCTGATCGACATCGATGGGATAAGGAACGCATGGCTCAGGGAGCACACCGGCACGTCGTATTATCTCGACTGCAGCGAGAGCGGCTTGAGCCGCAAGCCGCCGCAGGGAGCGGCCTCGAGGAAGATAACCCTCGGAGGCCTCTACGACGTGGTCATAGACTTGGAAGAGGCGGCCGACGAGAAAACCGTCAAGGGTGCCGCGCTCGAGAGGCTCCATGAAAACAGAAACCTCTGCGAGGACTTCGTGGACATAAAGACGGTCAAGGAGCAGGAGTTCATCTTATGCGCCGAGGTGGAGCTCGCCGCCGATGCCGACATAGACCTGATCCAGGCAAGGATTTTCCACGAGGTGCAGCGATATCTCACGCCGCCGGTCAGATTCCGATCTCTCAAGGAGATGCTCGACAGGGGAAAGCGGTCCGACGAGATTTTCAACGGCCCCATCCTGAGAAACGGCTTCATCGACGACGAAGAACTCGATGAAGCCTCGCTCAGGGAGTGCATACACCTTTCGGACGTCATCAGGATCGTCATGGCCGTCGACGGCGTACGTGCAGTGAGGGATATAAAGATCACACCGCCGGGAGAGGCAGAGGACGGCGGGAGGCAATGGACGGTGGATGTGGAGAAAGACCACAAGCCTGTGCTCGACCGCAAGACCTCTCGAATCGTGTTCTACAAGGACCACCTGCCCTTCAGGGCGGACGAAGAGAGGACCGGCAGACTGCTCAGGTGCCTCGAGGCCTTGGAGCGGGCCGAGGAGGGCCCGGCCTTGACGGAAGACCTGCCGGTTCCGTCCGGAAACGTCAGGAACATCCGGAACTACTACTCGTTCCAGAACCACTTCCCGCGCAACTACGGCATAGGAGAGGCAGGGCTGCCCGAGTCAGCCTCCAACGAACGCAAGGCACAGGCAAGGCAGCTCAAGGCATACCTCCTGTTCTTCGACCAGTTGCTGGCCGACTACCTCGCGCAGCTCGCAAACCTCAGGCAGCTCTTCTCCACGGACGAAGAGATCGACAGGACATACTTCACCCAGGTGGTCGACAGCGTCAGGGACGTCGAGGCCTTGTACAAGGACTACGAAAACCTCGGCTCCGCCATACAGGCGATGACCGAGGACGAGGACCTCTTCATTAAGAGGCGCAACAGGTTCCTCGACCACCTGATCGCAAGGTTCGCCGAAAGCTTCAATGAGTATGCCTGGATAATGTATACACGCAGACAGGACAGGGACCCGAGGGACCTGATAAGGACCAAGACCGACTTCCTCAAGCACTATGCGGAGATCGGCAGCAACAGGGCCGGCGCGTTCGACTACACGAAGAGCGGCGACTTGTGGAATACCTACAACGTCTCGGGTCTCGAGCGGAGGGTGGCTCACCTGCTCGGCATCAGGAACTACAAGAGGCGCAACCTCTTCGGCATTAAGTACGAGGTCTACCAGGAGAAGGACAGCGACGGTGTGGACGAGTACAGGTTCAGGGTTGTCGACGACGGCGGAAAGATACTCTTGAGCAGCAGCACCCGCTACGCAACCAAGGAGGAGGCCGTGCGCGAGATGAAGCTGGCGCTCGGGCTCGCCATGACGAGGAAGGGTTATGAACTGAAGGAGACCTCGGACGGCAGGTTCTACTTCAACATTACGGACGAAAACGGCGAGGTCATTGCACGCAGAATAGAGTATTTCGATTCCGAGCGGAAACGGGACGAAGCGATCAGGTACCTGATGGACTTTCTCTTCCAACACTACAGTGACGAGGGCCTGTTCGTGGTCGAGCACATACTGCTCAGGCCGAAGGGTCCGGGCGAGGAGTTCCTGCCGGTCTGCGTCGCGGCCGACTGCTCAGACGGTGAATATGCAGACCCCTACTCGTTCAGGATAAGCATCGTTCTGCCTGCGTGGAGCGAGAGGTTCTCGGATATGGACTTCAGGCGGTTCGTCGAGAAGACGATAAGGGCCGAGACCCCGGCTCACATACTGCCGCGTATATGCTGGGTCAATAAAGAGCAGATGGCCGAGTTCGAAAATGCATACAGGGAGTGGCTCGACCACAGGGCATCCGGCAAAGAAGGAGGGGGCGATGCACTGAACAAGCTCATAGACGTCCTCAGCAGCCTGAAGAGCGTCTATCCCGAGGCCGTCCTCACCGGCTGTACAGAGGGGACGGCCGGTGAGAAGACCTTTATACTCGATAAATCAAATCTGGGAACCCGGAAGGAGTGAAACCATGACAGAGAGAGTTTTCAAGCTTTCAGAAGAGCCGGTCACTTCATATACGGTCTTCGAAAGGGACCAGGTACTGACGTCCGAGCAGCTGAACGAGATAGTCGCATACCTCGACAGGCAGCACAGGCTCACGAGGGTGAAACTCTTCGGAGTGGGCATCGTGTGCGGTCTCCACCCCACATACACGAAGCAGAGACAGAAGTGCTGCATCACCGTCACAAAAGGGGCAGCGGTCACGACCGACGGCGACATACTCTATTACGACACCGACACGAAGTTCTGCCACTTCAAGCCGTTCGACGACCGGTACGCGAAGTATTTCCACCTCATGCCCAACAAGAAGCAGATCCCGCTGTACGAGCTCTTGACGCAGGAGGAGGCTGACTCCGAGAGCCTCTGCAGGTTCGAAGAGGTGACCGGGAAGGACACGGACGATACGGCCGTGCTGCTCTACCTCGAGAGCTACCTGTTCGACCCCGACATATGCACGGGAAGCGACTGCGACAACAAGGGACAGGAGCAGAGAAACAACCTCCGGGCTCTCCTCGTCTCGAAGACAGACCTCAAGGCACTGATGAAAGAGGCCGCCGGGTCGGAGCGGTACTACTTCGAACTCGACGACCTCTCCTGCAGGAGGGTCATCCTCGGTTCCACTGCAACGAAGATAAAGGACTACGCTGGCCTCTCCGCGGCCTACGGTAAGGTCATACGCTCCCAGCTGAATACACTCAAGAAGGTCCTGCCGGAAAGCTACAAGGTGTGTGAACCCCTGCTCAAAGAGGTCTACAGGCGCGACCCAACCACCGTGTGGAAGCAGAAGCTCGACAAGATATACAATGACGTCAAGAAGAAAGAGGTCACAGGCATACAGTACATCTACGACTTCGTGAAGGATCTGTCGGCCGCGTACAATGAATTCCGGGAGGCGCTCTTCGGAAACGGAGCGCTGTGTTCTCCCGGAGTCGGGCTCTTTCCAAAGCACGTAATACTCGGCACACCTGCAGTGGACGGAGTCTGGGCCGAGGATGCGTTCAGGCAGGGATTCCATGAATCCCCGGTCCTCAACCGCGACACCGAGCGAATCCGCAAGGCTCAATTCCTGCACATGCGCATCGACCGCATGATAAGGAGTTTCAAGGTCCCTGCTCCGGGCAAGGAGATCAAGGTCACCCCTTCCTCGGTCGGGGGTCCCATCGGCTCGCAGGCGATACCGTATTATTACAGAATCGACGCCAGCTCTCCCATAAACACGACATGGAGCCATGAACTGACCATCAGGAAGAAGGAGGGAGCGATACCCTCATACAATGCAGACGCCTACAGCGATGACGAAGTGGCGCTAAAGCCGCTCGAGTACTGTATCGCGGGGTGCAGGTTCTTCAGGATAGAGGGACACATGGGCTGGGGCATCGATGATGCGGAGAAAGAGTTGAAAAGACTGATCACATCCTACAACCTGCCCTTCAGGGTCGCTACACTCCAGATGGAGGACGACAAGGATATCCTGCCTTTCAAACCCTTTTACGGCTACAGCGACCTGAAGGCACTGCATACCCTCATACGGATGGATATCAAAAACGAGATCGACAACATGGAGGACTTCACTACGAGCTTAAACGAGGTCATCCAGAAGTCCACGCTGCCGTCCAAGGAGGTGGCGGAGCCGAAGATATCGATCAAGGCTTTGAGCGACGAGAACTCGAAGGCCCTGAAGACCCAAATAAAAGGGATAAAGAAGAAGCTGGACGCACCGATAGCCAAGTTCGACTACGACGGGTTCATGAAGGAATACGACACTGCGCTCAACACGGTCGCCGTCCTCAACAAGGGCGTCAAGGGCATTACGTACAGCTCGGCATACACCCCGTACGAGGTCTTCATAAACAACACGAAGTTCAAGTGGATCAAGTGGATCGGTGAACTGCTGAACAAGAGACAGGAGCGTGCGAAGAGGCTCTCCCTGTTCGCGAGATTCCTCGAGGAACACCCCGGGATGGAACACCTCGGGGGCGTCGAGCGGGGTGGAACGTTCATCCTGGTGTACTCGTCGCGTACCAAGAAGGTGGTGGCTGACTTCGCACTGCCCTACTACTGCTGCGAACCAGCGGCCGAGGAAGAGGAGGAGACCGTGACCGAAGAGGAATCCCCGAAGAAGTGGACGAAGTTGAACGACATCAGTGTGTACAGGGTCGATGAAAAGCTGGACAGCAAGATCAGCGAGTTTGATGCCGAGGTGAAGAAAAAATACTCTGAGCTGGATGCAAAACTCAGCCAGATCGACGCGAAAGTAACGGAAAACTACATAAACCTGTACTCGAAATTCTCCAGTGAGAAAGAGGCCGTGAGCCAGATGTACCAGAGCGGCCTCAACACCCTGAACAACCTCGTGAAGACGGTCGTCGAGACGCAGAGCCTCAAGCCCTCCGGCACGGCCGGAGGTTTCACCCCGGAGGAGGCGCCGGGCCCGGCCGGAACCGAGGCCCGGATGCTCGAGGAAACGGTGAGAGTGGCCCGAGAGATAGACAAGAGAATAGACGATGGTGCGGCAACTGAAGAAGAGATGGAGCTGCGCACGGTGCTCGACAAGGTGATCGCGAAGAAAGCAGCCGGCATCGTCGCAAAGGCAGGGGCGGCTCCTACGGATATAGCCGCTGGATCAGTGGAGGAGAGGGAGATCGAGATCGCACGAAACAGCGCGGCCTTGATCAAGGACGCTGCGGCCAAGGAGCTTCTGTCCACCGAACTCTTGCGCCTCAAGGAGACAAGCAGCGACAAGACGAGGTTCACGAACGAGTTGGAAAAGTTCAATGTCATCAAAGACCAGTAACCGTACGGGCAGCGGACCGGGCATGATGTGATATCTATGAAAAGGGGGAAGCACATAATAAACCGTCAGGTGATCGAACTCACCCTCGGCAAGGATGAGAACGCGTGGGAGATACAGCAGGCGGTGGCCTCTGCATACCGTTCGGCCGTCCTCCCAGTCATGGACGAGGTCTTCAGCGAATTCTCCGGTGACCACACGGTGAGATTCGAAATGATCGAGCTCGACCTCGGTACCATGACTCCATCTGACATCGAGAGGGAGTTCGCCCGGAGGGTGAGAGCGCGGCTCCGCGAAGCGCTACTCGCCACCGGCAGGCAAGGCAACAGTGAATCCACAGCCGCCGGCAAGGCCCTCGGGACGACCATCTCCGCGGAGAAGGCCGCAATTGAGCTTATCCGCCGCTTCCTGAGGACAGGCACACTGCCGTGGTGGGCGGAAAGCCCCCCGCGCGAATCACTCGAGGAGACGATGCTCGGCCTGCTCGATGCCGCCACTGCCGAGGTGCAGGAGCTCTTGAGGATGGAGCTGGCGTACGAGAACTCCAGGCACCGCCTGGTACACCAGTTCTCCGACAGCGTGCTCATGAAGGTCATGGACGTACTGCATGAAAGACCGGCAGGGCTCCGGTCCCTGACAGAGGACCTGATGCAGCTATACAAAAAGGCAGGTCCGGCCCTGACACCGGATAGACACGTGTTCAGGTTTGCCGTATGGGATACAGTGCTTAAAGCGGTCATAGGCCGGGACCACGAACCGACAGAGACCGAACTCCTCAGGGCGTTTCTCGCTCAACTCTCCGGCAGGCTCAACCTGCCCTTCCGAGAGGTCGTCCGTACACTTGGAGACACGGTTGAGCGCCTGAAGAAAGGGCGATCCGCGCTCGAGAGCGCCCTGGCGGAGACCACGAGTGCACCGGACGTCATGCCCCCTGTGAATCATGACGAGGGTGTCCGCCACCCCGCGTGGGAGAACGGCCCTCCACTGGCGGAGAAACCGCTGGAAGGCGTGCAGACCGATGCAGCATCGTCAGAGGATGCAGGGCGGCGGCCTGAGTCGGGAGTGTATGCGGAAGGTCATGGCGAAACAGCCGTCACGCCTGAGAAGACGTACAGGAGAGGATCAACGGCCGGGACACCCCGAACCGGCAGGGAGGCAGAGCACACGGCCGGCCTCCCGTTCCGCACTTCCGGGCATGAAAGGAGCGGCGGCACGGGTCGGTCTTCAAGGGGGCTCCACGTCACGAACGCCGGACTCGTCATTCTCTGGCCGTACCTCGGCGCCTTTTTCAGGAAGATCGGGCTCACCGGCGAGCACGGATTCGTCGATGAGGCCTCAGCCGAGCGCGCCCTCCACATCCTGCAGTTCCTTGCATCCGGCGAGGATGAGGATGTACCGGAATACCTCCTGCCGCTCAACAAGGTCCTTTGCGGCATCGACATCTCCAGGCCTGTATGCAGGAGCGCCGAACTCTCCGAAGAAGAGCGGGCCGAATCGGAGATTCTCCTCGGCACGGTCGTCTCACACTGGACCGCACTCAAGAAGACCACTGTCAGGGGGTTACGTGAATCGTTCCTGAAGAGGGAGGGCATCCTGTCAGGCGATGAAAAAAGTTGGCTGCTCAAGGTGGAGCGCAGGGCCTACGACGTACTGCTCGAACGCCTCCCCTGGGGCATATCCGTGATCAGGCTGTCATGGATGAGGAGGCCTCTTTACGTGGAATGGTGACAGACATCACAATAAGCAACGCGGCCGCGCTGAAGACCGAGCTCGACTGGTTCTACAGGCTCCTGGACACCCGCATAAAGCTGCACTTCGGTCACGAGTGCAGATACAGCGACATATTCGAGATCGAGCCCCCGGAGCTCGATCCAACAGGTTCCATGTACGGACATTTCGTCGACCACTACGACCTCACATTCGCCGAGAGGGCGGTCTTCGTGCTGAGCCTCGTCCCGCACATAAAGCCTCACCTGCTTGACGTCTTCCTGTCGACGGATGCGGCAGGTTCGAGGCGGTTCACGGAGTTCGGCGGAAGGAACGGCAGCGCATACCACGGGTTCCTCCCCACGGGTGAGACCGCCCTCTTCCTCCTTGGAGGAGACGACGTGGAGAAACGACTCTCGTTTCAGTATCTGTTCGACGCGGACCACTTCTTCTCAAGACACAACATCCTCAGGGTCGAGCATGCAGGTGAGAATGAGCCGGAGATGAGCGGACTGCTGACCCTGTCGAGGGAGATCATAGACCTGGTTACAACCGGCAAGATCCGCAGGCCGGCTTTCAGCGCAGACTTTCCAGCCAGAAGGCTCGAGACAGGCCTCGGCTGGGACGACCTCGTCCTCGACCCATACACCCTGAACCAGGTCCTGGAGATAAAGGCATGGATAGAGCACGGAGATGAGCTGCTCAACGACCTCGGCCTCGGCAAGAAGCTGAAACCGGGCTACAGGGCTCTATTTTACGGCCCGCCGGGAACCGGCAAGACACTCACTGCATCCCTGATCGGAAAGGTGACGGGCAGAGATGTCTACCGCATTGACCTATCCATGGTCGTCTCGAAATACATAGGCGAGACAGAGAAGAACCTCGAGAAGGTATTCCAGAGGGCGGAACACAAGGACTGGATACTCTTCTTTGACGAGGCGGACGCACTCTTCGGCAAGCGGACGAACATAAACGACGCTCACGACAGGTTTGCAAACCAGGAGATATCCTATCTCCTGCAGCGTGTGGAGGATTACGCAGGAGTGGTGATACTCGCATCCAACATGAGGTCAAACCTCGACGAGGCCTTCACGCGGAGATTCCAGTCGATCATCCACTTTCCCATGCCGAAGCAGAACGACCGCTACCGGCTCTGGAGCAACGCATTCTCCGAGAAGACGACACTCGATGAAGACGTCGACCTGAGGCGGATCGCCGCCGAGTATGAACTGTCAGGCGGAGCCATAATGAACGTGGTAAGGTACGCCACGCTCATGACGCTCAAGAAGAAGGGCAGGATCATATCGTTGAGTGATATACTGGAAGGTATAAGGAAGGAACTACAGAAAGAGGGGCGTACCTCCTGAGGTGACCCGGCGATGAACTACGCATCAACCGCAGAGAAGCAGTCTGCAACACGGAACAGCCAGGGTGTTCAGTTGAAGGGAAGACCTACCCTGCAGCGCAGCACCAAAGGCTGCGATGCAGAGGCCCTCTGCAGGCTCGTCAGCAATCACGCCGCCGCCGGACACGGAACCGCTACTTCTCTCATTCCTGCCGTGCAAGCAAGGATGACCGTCAGCAAGGCAGACGATCCTCTCGAGAAAGAGGCTGAGAGTACGGCCGAGAAGGTGATGACCAAGCCGGCCACCCTCCAGAGACAGGCCGGCCCCGAAGAGGAAGAGGAACCCCTGCAGGCCATGCCGATCCAGAGACAGGCCGGCCCCAAGGAGGAAGAGGAACCCCTGCAGGCTGTGCCGATCCAGAGGCAGGCCGGCCCCGAGGAGGAAGAGGAGCCCCTGCAGGCTGTGCCGATCCAGAGGCAGGCCGGTCCCGAGGAGGAAGAGGAACCCCTGCAGGCTGTGCCGATTCAGAGGCAGG